>LXOW01329284.1_pt1 | contig 11664 bp, 15 predicted proteins | sample 1368591 | NCBI WGS metagenome assembly LXOW01 (sample SAMN04884650, study PRJNA319009) | bovine gut metagenome | isolation source: Cow rumen | host: Bos taurus | place: Italy: Legnaro (PD) | collected 2014-07-09
CGTAGGATCTCCGGATTGATAGACGGGACCATCCCCTTCACGGAAGACGATATCCTGCAGGGGTCGCTTGTTCTGACAAATCAGTGTATGTCAAACGACTCCTTCGGCTACGGCGGTGTCTTCATCGGTGAACTGAAGCTGACATTCATATCCCGTAACCTCGTATCCAGGAAGAACTGGGAGAAGAAGAAGATCACGATCTCTGACGGCCTTTACATCGAGACAGAAGACGATTATGAGTATGTGTCTCTCGGTGAGTTCTATGTCTCTGAGGCAAATCACACGACCTGGGGAGTTGAAATCGTAGCATACGATGCTATGAGCAAGTTTGATGTTCTCTATCCTGCCCTGCAGAGCATAGGAAAGCCCTACGGCCTTGCATTACTGGCTTGTCAGCAGTGCAACGTCCCGTTCGGTATGGAAGAGTCAGACTTCAACGATGTTTGTCTCTGTCCTAACGATCAGCTTGCATGGTATGAGCAGTACACCGAGACAACGTGGAGAGATTTTCTCCATTATCTCGGTCAGGCTTGCAATATCTTCTTCACGATCAATAGAGACGGCGAGCTCATAGCAGCTACCATCCCGAAGGCTTACGATTCTCTTGCTTATCCTCCCAACGATGAAAGAACCGTTAATGAGAGATTTGATGACGGATCCTTTGCCGATTTCGAGACGAAATACACAGGCATTATTGCAACCAATATCACGGGTGATGAGGATATTACCACTCTATACGGTAGCGATAACGGTGTAGTCATTGATATCGGCGTCAATCCGTTCCTGCAGACGATCGCGAACGATGATTCAACAAACCTGATCGCGCAGCTCACATCTGACATCTCTGAAATAGAAATATCTATCACGTATGTAAATGATGAGATTTCTTTTATTCAGGGCGAAATAGATGCGATTGATCAGGAGATACACGACCATCCTGAAAGAGAAGCTCAACTGCTGCCTATAAAGGCAAATCTGCAGATGCAGAAGACGGCAAAGGAGAACGCCAAGACAGAACTTGAGCGTCAGAAGACTGCTATCGAGAACGAGATAATCGCAATCCAGCAGGATCTCCTTGCCAGGACACTCACTCTGATGGGTGCCAGACTTAATGTCATGGTACAGGCTCTGATGCAGATCAAGTACACGCCTTCCACGATATCGATGTTGAATGATCCTTGCTACGAGCTGGGCGACAAAATCAGATACAAGGGCGGTATTGTCGGTGCCGAGTGCGACCTTTGTGTAATGCGATTTGATTACACCTTCGGGCAGAAATACACGGTTACGACTTTCGGCGAGAATCCTTCAGCAAACGGTGCAAAGACCAAAGGAGAAAAGTCAGGAAGAGGATCTTCAAACAATCCGAAGATCAACATCAACTTTGCAAAGTTCATCAACGCGGATCCGATCACGATTACCGAAGGTATAGAGACACAGATCGGAGAACTGGAGTTCCTTATTGTAACCGAGAAGGAAGTCGAAGCGTGGTGCGAGCTGAAAATGACGGTCACTCCCAACAGTGACGGCGATGCAGGAATTATGCTCACCTACTATCTGGACGGGGAAGAGGTTGCGACCTACTACCCTGAAGAGGAGTGGAGAAGCGGTAATTCCGTATCGGTCGCTTATGACGGTGTGGGTCTCGTAATAACCATCACTTCAGGCGGTGCAAGTGACAGTGTGAAGACAATCAACTTCCATTATCACATTCCGTTTGTTGAGGCTGGGCGAGCTCATGTATGGAAAGTCACCGCAACGGGTCTGAACGGGACCGAGGCTATTGCCACAGGTGATGCACATATCGTGCTCTGGGCTCCGGGTATGCTCGGTGACGATGCCTGGATGGGTCTCATACCTTGTGCAGATACTTTCCCGTTGTACGAGTTCGGTTGTCTTGAACTTCTCGGAACATTGTCAGATTCCGTGACTATCACGCAGAGTGCTCCTGAGAAGATCATCACAGAAGACGATGACTACCTCGTAACTGAGGCAGGCGACAACATAACGACAGAATAAAGGAGAAAAAACATGGCAGACGTAAAGATCAGTCAGTTGACAGGTGCTTCCGCACTGGACGGGACCGAGGTCCTGCCCGGTGTTCAGAACGGTGCGACAGTTGGGATAACTGCTCAGGACATCGCTGATCTCGGCGGTGGCGGTGGTGCATCATATACGGACGTAACAGGTACTCTCACAGCAGGGAGTACCTCGCTTACTCTGTCAGATGCATCCATTACAACGAGTTCTACGCTGGACTTCTATACGGATGTCTACGGCGTCAATCCGACAGGGGTTGCGGTGTCGACAGGATCCGTGACACTCACCTTTGAAGCACAGCTCAGTGACGTAGCAGTGAAAGTGAGGGTTTGGTAATGGCTTATCTCAGATGCACAGGTGCAGGGGGCGGTGCTACCCCTATAATCACATTCAGTCCTCAGCTCGTTTTTGAAGAGTCGGGCATAGGCGTGTCCAACTGGATGGATACATCTAACACCACGCCTCTTTCGGTCAATTCAGGAACATACACGGCAACTGCAGGGGAGAAGGTTACTGTCAATTCGACAAACAACCTTCTGATGTCCATGACGGTCCCTGACAGTTATCACGCCTTTGGTATCCGGTGCAAGATCCCGTCAACTTTCTCGCCTCGCAATTCCAATAATTGGTACGACTGCTCCTGCATCTTAGGTCAGGAGTTAGGAGGGCAGCAGAGGGACTGCGCAATCATCATCGACAAGAACGGGTATTTCGCTCTTGGTACAGGACTTTCGGCTGTCGATTCCACGACGGTATATGCCCTTGATGATCAGGAACACACTCTGTTGATGATTGTTGAATCAAGCAGTATCAAGCTCTACATCGACGGTGTACTCGAGAAAGAAGTATCGATCGCGATGTCCGGCAACCAGATGGGCAGTATCGGTATCTTCTGGAACAGATCTTCCAATGCAACGATCGTCTACGGCGAGATCTACGCAGTCGGATACTGGTCCGAGGTTGTTCCAGTTATGTCATATTCATTACCTACGTTCTAAGAGGTGACAACATGAAATTAAAAGGAAAAGCTACGATCACACTGAGGAACGCAAAGACAGGGAAGATCGAGTTCAGGGAAAGCCACGAGAACACGATCACTCCTGCTCTTGAGCGCATCCTTTTAAGCAATCTTGCAGGGACGATGGACTATACAAAGCTCCTGCCCCTGTACAGTAAACTTCTGGGCGGTGTGTGCCTCTTTGACGGCACCGTGGATCCGACAGATATCTTCCTTCCTTCACAGGAAGATGCAACCCTGACAGCTCACGCAGGTCAGACGGCTTACGACAACGCAAACGATGATACTGCAAGGGGCAACCCAAATGCGGGTATGACAGGCAAGATCTCGAACGGGTACAAGATGACTTGGGACTGGCTTGCCACTCAGGGCAACGGCATCATAACTGATGTCTGCCTTACGCATACGGACACAGGTTGCTACTGGAGAGAGAACAAGTCGAATAACACGATGGCTGCCGACTTCACACCTGTTGAGAAGGTGTCGAACGGTTCGATCAGTCCTTCCATCTTCAAGTATGATTCTTCAGGCGATTTCCCTATCGTTACAAATTCCGAGAAGCTCCCTCTTGCGTTCCTGACTGACACAAATCACATCGTATCCATCAGCCAGAAGACAGGATATGTCGTGCAGATACATCTCGCCAAGTTCACGGGCAAGGGCATCTGGATCTGGAACGATGTCGGCGATGTAGAGGACGAAGTTGTCTACGAAGTCACACAGCCTTATCAGAGGTGCTTTGTCGTTGTCGACAAGGAAAACTACCTTCTGTATTTGCTCGGGACTCAGGACCTGAATAGTCCTTACTTCAGTTCGCGTCTCAGAGGAAAAGTCATCGACCTTTCTACAGGTACCGAATCGAGCTTTGAAGCAGATGCAGACGCCTTCATAACTGCTCACAAGTCAGAGTTCTTACAGTGCAACGGAAACGGCTGGGACTGGATGTACACTGACCCGTCTTTCGCCATGGGCTTTGCGCCCAGTTACAACCGTAACTTCTTCACGCTTTTGCCGATGATAGAAGGATCCATCATCGTCCCGATCGGCTGGGTTAAGTCCGGCTTGATTAGTGGTGTAGGAATGACGGACGGCTCTATCAGAGTCAATTTGTCAAACCCTACCGAGTTTGAAGTCGTCAAGGGTTTCATAGACTACCAGACTGGGGGATTCAACGATGCGACCAATCAGGGTCAGATAGACCTCGGCAACGGTCGACTCATGAACAACGAGTACATGGCTTGGAAGGACAACCTTGGCGACTACAAGGCTCAGGAGATCCTCAGAGACAACACAGATCTGTTTCCTTCTGACTACAAAGGTGTCAGAGAGTACACGGCAGATCAGCCTGTCAAGAATCCTGTGCAGTACATGACTTTTGTATCAGAGAACACAGGCGCAAACATGAGAGGAGTAATACTCAACAAGCTCTATGCTGCGACGGTGTTCCATCTTGAAAACCCGATCACGAAGACGGCATCTCAGACGATGCAGGTTGAGTACAGCATCTATCAGCAGGAGGGTGAATCATGACAATTCAGGAGATTATTGTATCGATACTATTGACAGTTGTGGGGTCTTCTGCGGTATGGCAGACGATTACTTGGTTTGTCGATCGTTACGACAAGAAGAAGACATCGAAGGAAGACATCTTAAAAGAAGTAGAGAAAGTTCATGAGGAGGTAGAGCAGGTGAGCGGCAAGGTCGATGACCTTGCTGACACCGTTGATAAAAATCAAGCTGTACTTGCCAGGACTCACATACTTCGATTCAGCGATGAGCTCAAGAATGGGGTTGAGCATTCGGCTGAATATTTCAGACAGCAGTTGGATGACTGCGACACTTACGAGAAGTTCTGCAACGCTCATCCGGAGTTCAAAAACTCTTACACAGAGATTGCGAACATTTACATCAAGGAGACATACGAAAGACTTCTGAAGGAGGGAAAACTATGAGCAACAAAGTTTATGACATTTTGAAGTGGATCACGATGGTAGGACTTCCTGCCGTAACGACACTCTGGCTGACCTTGGGTTCCATCTGGAACTGGGGTGACTTTGTAGAGCCCGTAGGGGCAACTCTTGGAGCCATAACGGTGTTCCTGGGTGCAGTCCTTGGCATCAGCTCTATCAACTACGCAAAGACCAAAAGCATTGAGGAAGGTGAGTCTGATGGCTGAACATGATGCATCTTATATCAAGATCGACTCCGAGCAGTACAACTTCCGCGATGACACCAAACTGCCTGTCGACAACCCGTCTGCTACAGGCGACCTGACCGTTGAGGATGACATCTACTTCAATGGTGGTGTTGATAGTTTGTCGACTCAGTTAGGATCAAAGGCTGATGCATCTTCTCTTGCAGATGTTGCTACATCAGGAAAGGCCGAGGATGTATCCTACGACAACACGGGGAGCGGTCTTGTTGCTGAAGATGTGCAGGCAGCTGTTGACGAGATCGTGACAGATCTGTCTGGGAAGATGAACAAGTCAAATCCCAAAGGGACGGGTTCTTTTTCTTTGGATAGAAAAACAGGATCTACTGTGGGCTTTCATTCGTTCGCGATGGGATTAGATTCCGTATCAAGTGGAGATCATTCTTTCGCGATGGGAGAAAACGCCGAAGCGGTTGGAGACTATTCAGTCGCGATGGGAGAAAATGTCGCTGCAAATGGAGACTATTCGGTCGCGATGGGTGACAGTTCCTCTACACATGGGAAGGGGTCAGTCGCGATGGGTGACAACACTGCAGCAAGTGGCAACGGTGCTTTTGCCGAAGGGGTCGAGACCTATGCGTATGGGACAGGAACTCACGCAGAAGGATATTACACAGATGCAGAATCTAATTATCAGCACGTATCAGGCAAGTACAACATCGTCGACAATGCTGACACCTATGCCGAGATCATCGGCAACGGTACAGCAGACAATGCCCGTTCAAATGCCCGTACACTCGACTGGAGTGGTAACGAGACCATAGCAGGAGATCTGTACTTCAACGGCGGGGGCACAGGACTGTCGAGTCAGTTGAGCGCGAAGGCAGATGCAGCAGACCTGCCGTCTGACTCAGGCTACAAGGACGACTTTACAGATGTTAGCCTTGCCTCCGACACGAGCTGGTCAACCTTGGCAAGTTTCAACCTCACAAAAGGTGTATGGCTTGTTGAGATCGCAGCTGAATTTCAGAACAACAATGCTGGCTTCAGAGGCATCGGGCTTTATGTCGGAACATCGACACCGACATCACCTTCGGGCATCAGATACAGTAATACGATCAGAGCCGTTGACGGTGCGGTAACAAACATGACGATGTGTATGCCTATTGACATCAGCTCTGACAGAACGATCTATATTCTGGGAAGGCAGAATAGTGGAACAACTCTTACAACAAAACCTCGTGCTTGTTGGGTCAAGATCATGCCGAGGTAACGAAAGGAGACAAACATGAAAACAAATGCTTATTTATGCGAGTATTCACTCGCGCAGGTAGGATTGCCCTACTGGTTCGGCACCTTCGGTCAGAAGGCGTCCAAGAAGCTCTATGAAGAGAAGAAAAAGCAGTACCCGAAGAGGTACGCGGCTAAGGACTTCCCCGATCAGTACGGTCAGAGGGTCCACGATTGTGCCGGACTCGTCAAGGGTGCGCTCTGGAGTGATACTCCTACTTCGACACCTAAGTACAACGCCAAAGAAGACCTCGGCGCAGACGGTCTCTTCAAAGCAGCCAAGAAGAAGGGCGACATCGAAACCTTTGACAAGGTGAACGGCAGACTCGTCTTCAAGGGCACGGATAAGAAGAAGACCCATGTCGGCGTCTATGTAGACGGCTATGTAGTCGAAGCCAAAGGACACGCATACGGTGTTAAGAAGACCAAGTTCAACGCTAAGAATTGGCCGTTCTGGGCGCAGTGTGCGTTCTTTGAGGAAAGTATCACTTCTGAGCCTGAGAAGCCCGTAGAGGACAAGCCAGAGCCTAAGAAGCCTACGCCTTCACCTGCACCGAAGCCGAGTGCAATTGAATATGTCGTAATATCCCAGTCAGGACTCAATGTGAGACAGGGTCCGGGGCTCGGATTTATGAAGATAAAGCCTGCTCTGAATTATGGTCAGACCATCAAGGTCTCCATGATCGAGAAAGGCTGGGCGAAACTTGCCGATCGTCCCGGATATGTATCCACGGGCATGAACGGCAAGAAATACATCAAGCTGAAAGGGTAATCAACTGCCTTTTCATATTTTTTGTCTCCGGAGGGGCGCAGGTGCGTCCCTCTTTTTTTATGCCTTGTACCTTTCGTTGTACCTCGGAAAATAAAAACACCTCCGAGAGTCAATGTTCTCAGAGGCTTCCAATGGTGGGGCTGGTGGGACTTGAACACAAGCCTGACTGCACACCTATTGTCAAAAATGCCTGTTTTTAAGGCTTTTATGCACTTCTATGTGCGTTAGTTTTCGATAGTTTCTCAAATACTTGTACCTTAATCTTGTACCTTAACCGAAGGACTGAGTGATCGCAGAGATCATCTTCTCATCGTCTCCGGGCATAGCGTGACCATATACGCCGAAGGTATCCATCGAAGTGGAGTGACCGACCAAGGCTTTGAGCAGAGGTTCGGGCATTGTGGTCTTGACCATCGAGACAAATGTGTGCCTCAATGAGTAGGGAGTTCCTGGTATGTTTCTCTCTTCTGCGAATCTGTGCCACTCTTTAATAACTGATCCGGGACGGCAGTGGTCACCGTTACGATTGGGGAATATCCACTCGGTGTGCAGGATCTTGTTCCGTTCGATCGTCTGCTGGATGAGCTCACGAACAAAGGGATGAAGCGGTACCGTTCTTCGGGCGTTCTTGTTCTTGCCTTCCGTGATCTCTCCCCGATCGTTGATAGATCTTCTGATCGTGAGGGTCATTCCGTCAAAATCACTCTCCTTGAGACCGTAGACTTCTCCCGGACGCATACCCGTCAGGACCATCGTACACCAGGCAGGCCAGTAGAACTCGTCAGAGGGCTCTAAGAGGCGTTTGACGTCTTCGGGTGTTAAAATTCCTTTGCCGACTACGGGATGCCCTGCAGGGACGTACAGAGAGCCTCTGAGGGGGTCACAGTATTCGTTCTCATAAGCGAATTTGACAAGAAGGTTTATCTGGGACCTGAGATTTGACAGATATTTCTTTGAGAGATCTCCGGAACCCTTCACAGGTTTAGCCTGGTTAATGCACTCTTGCCACTCTCGCAGTGTTATGTCGCGCATTCTGCGCTTGCCGAGTCTGGGGAGCACGTAGTTCTTTGTCAGGGTCCTTGCGTGTTGATAGGGAGTAGAGGATTCACCGAGACGGGCCTTGATATCGTCAAGCCACATCTCGCGGATCTGATTGACAGTTGCAGAGCTGGATCCATGCAATTGAAAATCACGAGCTGCTGCAAGGACTGCTCGTTTTCCAGCGTTGCCTTGTTTAACAGAAGTAAACTTTCGCGTCCTTCCGTTCTTGGTAACTCTCAGGGTCCATCGTTGTTCCTTCTCATTCCAGATCGGTGTTGCCATCGTTGGCCTCCTTAATGTATCCCTTGATGAAAGTGTATATGATGTCGAGCTGATTGTCATCAGCTCTTTCGAGAAGGGCGGTGATTTGTCTGATCAGCCTGCTCTTTGTCGTGGGGTTGTTCATTCTTTCGACCACTACAGAACGGCCATCCTCGTACTCTATGATGATATCTCCCTTAATATCCGAGAACGATACATCCAGCGCTCTGCAGAGAGCAGCCATGCGATCATCAGGGAGTTCCTGCAGTCCCTTTTCAATCTTGAAGATCGTTGTAGGCTCGGCATATCCGCAGATGGTAGCGAGTTCCTTTTGGGTCAATCCCTTTGCTTCCCGGAACTTTTTTATGCGTGAGCCTTGTATTCTTAACTTGTCGCTTCTTTCTTTTTTCATTTTAATGTCTCCTCCACTGTCACTATATCCCACCTGTAACATATTTGCAACAAAAAACGGCTAAAAATGGGTTGACATATTTTTTCGAATGGCTAAAATAGGGTTAGGAGGTGTACAAGATGATTAGAACTTCAATCGACACAACAACGCTGAGAAAGATCATCAAGAAATCAGGCTACAAGACCGAATATCTTGCCAAGATGCTTGAAATTCAGCGTTCTTCCTTTAATCGTAAGGTTGCCGGCGGTACAGAATTCAGGATCGGCGAGGTTCTTCGACTTTGTTCTCTCCTTGAGATCGACAAGCCGACACGCGAAAAAATTTTCCACATCTAATGGCTAAAACAGGGTTGTTATTATGAGAAGTGCAACGAAGATCAACAGTAAAAGCTATGTAAGATCTGCTTTCCCCTCGATGCAGGCGTTAGCAGATTTCCTGGATAGGACTCGAAACTATTGCTCCGCGAGACTGAACAACGAAGATCTCGACTTCACCGAGTCAGAGATGCTGAAAATCCTTGAGGCGGTCAGATTCCACAGAGCAACAGGCAAGTACCTGACAGAAGTAGAGCAGGACATCAAGCAGATCCCTGAAAGATTCGCATACGAGACCACCGTCTACATGATCCGTAACGGGATGGGTGTGCTTCATGCGGTCGAGTGCGGTGTATATGCAGACAGCAAGCTCGGGAGTCGTAAGCCAGGCATAGAAACTGACCTTCTTACATATTTCAACGCCATTGACAGGAGGTCAGGATCATGAAGAGAGAAGCTGGGAGGGAGTCCGTTCAAGACAAAAACTCCATATCAATAAATCCCCCGGTCGAGCGTCAACCGCCCTCCCAGTTTCTTTTTGAGAAAAACTTTGAACTTCACTGTGATGCTGCTCTGTTGAGAGACAGATTGACAGATTGGAGATACCAAGAACAGCTCAATTATGAACAAAACGAAGACGTTATCACAGAGACCGTTATAGACACTCTGACTACGGTCATAAAGATGATTGAAAATTCACAGTTCCCAATGGGGACGTGGGTAAGAAAAGAGAAAGGAGGTACAGATGATTCCCGAATTACTTAAAGACATCGAGAACGTCAGAGGCTGGCTCTTGAATGCACAGATCCCTGACGAACAGGCTCTCGCTATGCAGAGAATATGCGATGCAGCCGAGACAACAGCAGTCGAAGACCTGGATTTTCCAAACTAATTAGGAGGTAATGCAAATGAGTAGAAAGAAAATGATCACATTCGACAGCGACGATTATCTGTCGCAGATGAAGAGAAGGATGAAGCAGAAGGAAGACGTCTGCTTTCAGAGAATGGCCAGCCTGACGAGCATGAAGGAAGATACCGTCAGGAGCTGGTTCCGATCGGGCAGGATCCCCGAGTATGAGAAGAGCATCCTGGACATCTATCTTGAAACAGGACGCAAGATGAAGAAGGTTCTTCCTGCACCCAAGAAGGAAGAATCTACACCTGAAAAAGACATCAACCAGATGACTTTTGACGAATTTATCTCTCAGGCAGATGTCTCGGTTCAGGTCGGTGGAATAGAAGTTGACAATATTCCCGTCTATCACATCGATGCTAACGTCATCGAGTATCCCAAGGTAAAGTATTTCCTCGAACACGCATTTGACCGCTTTGGAGATTTTACTCCCGAGGTCCGTATTGCTTACATTCAGTGCTTGGCTCTGCTTTTGATTTGCGACAAGGAGGCACGCTGATGGATTATAAGAAACTCACAGAGGTCAATGACAGACTCAAGAATGTCTCTACGCCGTTCCAGAAGGGTGGCAAGGTCTATGTCGAAGTTTGTAAGCGTCTGCAGGGGTTCTGGGAAATGTTTCCGAACGGCAGGATCATCACAGAGTTCATCGAGCTGACCGAAGACCACGCTATCTGCAGAGCTCTCGTCTATGACGGGGAGATCTGGCTCACAACCGGAACTGCAAGAGAGGACAAGGGCGCAGGCTTTATCAACAAGACGAACTATGTCGAAAACGCTGAGACTTCTGCTGTGGGTCGTGCCCTGGGTAACCTCGGGATTGGATCCGTTGACTCGATCGCATCGGCAGATGAGGTGCAGAGAGCAGAGGCTAAGAGAGAGCCCGAGAAGAAACAGACGAAAGAAAACCCCAAGACGATCAGAAGGCAGTTCGTAGATCTGTGCAATCAGTACGGGCTCAATGTAGCAGACATGAGCAACAGCTTCGGCTTGGTCAATACGAGCACGGATGCAGACTTCCAGAAGGCGATCGATTCAGTGAAACAGATGTATGAGGGGGCATAACCATGAGAGGATACAAGGCTTTTGATATGGACCTCAAGTGCAGAGGGTTCCAGTATGAAGTAGGAAAGACCTACAAATTAGACGTCACGCCTAAGCTGTGCGAGAGAGGCTTCCACTACTGTACATCTGTCAAATCCTGTTTCAAATACTACGATCGTGATGAAAGCAGGGTTTGTGAGATAGAAGCTGAATCCGTTGAGGATGATGGAGAGAAGCACGTAACAGGTGAGATTACCATCATTAGAGAATTATCCCTCATAGAGATCAACAGGCAGGTGTACGGCTACGGCTACGGCGACGGCTACGGCTACGGCTACGGCTACGGCTACGGCTACGGCGACGGCTACGGCGACGGCTACGGCTACGGCTACGGCGACGGCTACGGC
>LXOW01279264.1_pt1 | contig 11663 bp, 14 predicted proteins | sample 1368591 | NCBI WGS metagenome assembly LXOW01 (sample SAMN04884650, study PRJNA319009) | bovine gut metagenome | isolation source: Cow rumen | host: Bos taurus | place: Italy: Legnaro (PD) | collected 2014-07-09
GCGGTATACCATCCCCACTACCGCCTCATCCGCCGCGACCTCTTTGAGCGCCATATCCGTCCCCTGCTTTGAGGGCGTTTTCAACACCGTGTTGAAAAGATAACTGTTATTTTTCCCCCAACCAAAGGAAAAAAAGCGTACTTTTGCAATGTCTGTTCCCATGGGACGAGACAGAGGAAAAGTGTGTAATGATTTAAACAACAATACTATGGCTTTTAAGAAGTAAGAACTAAGAAGTAACATTATGAAGTCTTTAAGAATACTACTGCTCTTTGCAGTGATACCATGGGTTGCGACGGCGCAGCCGTCGCAACCCAAGAATGTCATCTTTATCGTGGGCGACGGCATGGGCACGGCGCAGGTCTACAGCAGCGTCGTGGCGCAAGGGGAGGGGAGTGCCTTCCTGCGGTTCCCCGTCACGGGATTCTCGCGCACCTATTCCTACAACAAGTACACCACCGACTCCGGCGCCGGCGGCACGGCCCTGATGACGGGCCACAAGGTCGAGAACAAGCATATCGCCTTCGGCCCCAACAGGGAATGGTACCCCTCGTTCCTCACCAAGGCCAAGTGCAAGCAGGGCCGCAAGGTGGGTTTCGTCGTAACCAGCAGTGTGCTTGACGCCACGCCTGCCGCCACCTACGCCCATGTGTCGTACCGCAAGCAGTTCGACTCCATCAGCATGCAGATGGCCCAATGCGGCTTCGACGTGATGATTGGCGGCGACCTCAACCATTTCCTCCCCGCCAATCGCGAGGACGGTCTCACCCCCATTGTCACAATGCAGGAGGCTGGATATCAGATGATATATGACGTGAAAGAACTCGACACAGCCCGTGGCCCTCTGCTTTGTGGACTGCTCTCAGAAGACAATCCTGCACCTGCTCCACAGCGGGGTGACATGCTCCTGCGGGGTGTCAAGTGTGCCCTGCGCAACATGGAGAACGAGAAAGGATTTGTGTTGATGATTGAGGGGTCGCAGATTGACTGGGCCTGCCACGACAACGACACCGTCCGCCTGGCGGCTGAGATGTCCGATTTCGAGACGGTTTTGCACTATGTCCTCGACTATGCCCGCCGCGACGGCAACACCCTTGTGGTGGTCACCGCTGACCACGAGACGGGCGGCCTCACCCTCCTCAAAGGCGATATTAGTAAACGTTCCAACCAGTATCACTTCGCCACGGGCAACCACAGCGGCGTCATGGTTCCAGTCTTTGCCTATGGTCCTGGCGCGGAACAGTTCTCCGGCATCCAGCAAAACACCGCCATCGCCCGCAAGATAATGAAACTCCTGGGACTTGGCGATTAATCAATCCTGCTTAGTTTACAAACATGATTAAGTTCTGCGTCAAACTCGTCCAGCGCTGGCTCCCTGAGCCTTTCGTCTTCGCCATCATCCTCACCCTCGTGGCGGCGGCGCTGGCCATGCCCATCTGCCACCAGACACCCATCGAGGTGATGGAACACTGGGGTGGCGGTGTCTGGAACCTGCTGGCTTTTGCCATGCAGATGGCATTGGTGCTGGTCTGCGGCTCTGCCTTGGCGGCGGCTCCTGCCGTCAAGAAGGGCATCAGTGCGCTGGCATCCATCCCCAAGAGTCCTGCCGCCGCCATCGCGTTGGTGACAGGTGTCTCGGCCATAGCCTGTTGGCTCAACTGGGGCTTTGGCCTCATCGTGGGCGTCATCTTTGCCAAAGAGATTGCCCGCCGCGTGCAGGGCGTCGACTACCGGCTGCTCATCGCCTCGGCCTACAGCGGCTTTGTGGTGTGGCACGCGGGTCTCTCGGGCTCCATCCCCCTCACCATGGCCACCCCGGGCGAAGCCCTCTCCAAGGCCACCAACGGGGTCTTGGTTGACCCTGTGCCTGTCTCTGCCACCATCTTCGACTGGCACAACCTCCTCACCGTCGCGCTCGTCATCATCGCCATCGTCGTCACCAACTCCCTCATGCACCCCAAGAAGGATGTTTTTACCGTCGACCCCGCCTTGCTGGAAGACACTGCTGCTCTCGGGAACGCTGACCTCCCCGTCCGCACAACCCCTGCCCAGCGCATGGAAAACTCCCGTCTCCTGGCCTGGATTGTGGCCCTGATAGGGTTGGGCTACCTGGTGCTGAAGCTAGGCTTCCGTGGCGGTTCTTTCGACCTCGGAAGCGTCATCATGCTCTTCCTCTTCCTGGGTGTCATCCTGCACGGCACTCCGCTGGCCTACGTCCGTGCCTTCACCAAGGCCGCCACGGGGGCGGCGGGCATCATCCTGCAGTTCCCATTCTATGCCGGCATCATGGGCATCATCACCGGCGTGGGTGCCAGCGGCATCTGCTTTGGCACCGTCATCAGCAACGCCTGCATCTCCATCTCCACGCCTGTAACCTACCCTCTGCTTACCTTCCTATGTGCTGCGGTATTGAATATGTTCGTCCCTTCCGGCGGTGGGCATTGGGCCATACAAGCCCCCATCATGTTTGCCGCTGGCGCCAACCTGGGTGTCGACCCGGGCCTCACCGGCACTGCCATTGCCTGGGGTGACGCCTGGACCAACCTCATCCAGCCCTTCTGGTCCATCCCCGCTTTGGCTATCGCCAACCTCAACGCTAAAGACATCATGGGCTACTGCCTCATCGACCTCCTCATCACCGGCGTCATCATCTGCAGCGGCCTCCTCCTCTGGGCATTATAGATTTAGCTTTTAGTTTTTAGTTTTTACCTTTTAGTTTAACAATGAATTACCTCGACATCATCAACCATTACCCCGACTTCCCCAAGCCGGGCATCGATTTCATCGACATTATCCCGTTCCTCCAGAACAAGGAGGCTTTCGGCCAGCTCATCAATGACCTCGACGCTGCCACCCATAGCCCCAACGTCATCACCGTCGAGGCGCGTGGCTTCTTGTTTGCCGCCCCATTGCTGACGCAGTCAAAACTCGTGCAGAACGTCATCCCCATCCGCAAGAAAGGCAAACTGCCCTATGCCGAGGGCGACCTCCACGAGGTGGAAATCATGAAGGAGTACGGCCCCGACCACGTCTACTACCGTCTCAGCGACATCGCCGCCGGCGTCCCCGAGGGCGACACCTTCTACCTCACCTTCTTCGACGACATCCTCGCCACCGGCGGCACCGCCTGCGGCATCGCCGAAGACCTCAACCGCCAGCGCGTCATCGTCGACGGCAAGGAATACAAAGTCAAGGTCAGCGAGTTCATCTTCCTCGTCGAGTTCCCCGACCTCTACGACCACGCCCGCATCAATTCCATCGCCCCCGTCAAGTCCTTTATCCAGATAGAAGGGGAATAGCACGGAGTCCGTGCCGACAGAATTATTGACAACCCAAATAATGTACCCCCATGAAAACAACAGCAAAGGCCATAGCAGCCATAATGCTAATGACAGTAGCGGTATTGTTCACTGGCTGCGTAAAGGAACACCCTAAGCCCACCAATGACGACGAGGTCAACATCAACCCCGAGTACGTCTCCATCAACTGGGAGACAACCACGGTGACCACCTACGACGACAGCACGGGCGACTATACCATCCAGTTCGCCGACACGGTGCCCGACATCCATCCCGGCTCCGTCATCGCCATCGACCGCGACACCGTGGTGCTCTACCGCTTTGTGCTGACGGCCACCACGCAGGGCAACACTGTGAGCCTCACCACCGCCGAGGCAGGATTGACGGATATTTTCTACGACTCGGAGTTTACCCTCTCCACCGAGACTGGCAGCAAGTCCAATGCCGATGGCTTGGTATTCCATCCCGTGGCGGTCTATCTGCCTGACGGCAAGGGGGGCTACGAGGAGATAAGCCTGTCCGACCTGCGCAAAGGCGAAACACCCATCACAGAGCACCTATGGGACAGGACACTCTTCGACCTCGACGGGCAGGTGCTGGCCGAGGGCGACAACTACAAGCTCTGGCTTGAGAAAATGAATGCCGACATGAGTGTGGACCTTAATATGCTTCTGAACTTCGGTGGCAGGACGGAGCGCGAGGTGATAGCCGACCTTGTCGAGACCTACCGCAGCAAGGCGTTGAAGATAAGCGCCGAACTGGTGGGTACCTTCAACACAGAGCAGAAAGTGCGCTTTGATGCCTGGGGCAGTTTCTCCTACACACCTGACTACGACTTATGGAAGCATAACCTCTTCCGCCCTGTGCCTATGAAGTTTGTTGTTGTGGCGGGTCCTGTGATGGTGCCNNCCTGTGATGGTGCCCATCAGCCTCACGCTGCGGTGCGACCTCTTCCGGCAGGTGGCCGTCAGTGGCAGCGGCGAGATTACGGCCTACACGGGTTTCACTGACCATGCCGAGTTGAGCGGCGGTTTCGAGTGGAGCCAGGCCAACGGCATACAGCCCACAGCCCGGTTCGAGAACACCTTCAACTACACCCCGCCCACCGTCGAGGGCAAGGGGCAGGTACAGGCCAAGGTGTGGGTATTTCCCCGCATCAAGGTAATGCTTTACGACCGCGTGGGGCCTTCCTTCGACCTCATGCCTTGGATGTCCGACACCGTCCGCGGAGGCTTCCGCGAGCAGATGCTTGGCACGACCAACGACTACTGCGCCTGGAGCATTGATGTCCACGCCGGACTGGACTACCGCTTCGGGCTGAGCCGCAACCACCTCTTCTTCGGCTACGAGGTGGCCAACAACTCAACGGAAAGGAGGACGTGGATTGACAAGCACCTCTACCATTCCCCCAAGAAGGTGCGACACGCCTCCGGCCGTCCGCAGGGCGGGCAGACCACCACGGTGCGCTTCGATGTGTACGATACAAGCTACATCACCCACAGCACCTTCAAGACCGTTCTGCCGCAGATAGTGAAGTTCGAGGCCTCGGGCGACCTTTCTTCGGAATACGGCATTGCCCACAGCGGCACGGTACAGGTGGACTGGACGCCCAACGGCAGCGACACCCTCTGGGCCAAGCTCTACGACCAGGACGGCAACGTGCTGTCCTTCGACACGGTGATAGTGCGCTGCGACTGCAACCTGACCTCCGGCGACTGGGTCGACCTCGGGTTGCCGAGCGGGCGGCAGTGGGCCACGCGCAACGTGGGTGCCTCCTCGCCCACGGACTACGGCAACTACTACGCCTGGGGCGAGACCACACCCAAGAGCGTGTATAACGGGAGTACATATCGGTATTGCCATGGTAGCTGTTTCGAACTCACCAAGTACTGCAACAACTCATCATACGGCTATAATGGCTTCACCGACGGTCTGGCCACGCTGCAGCCCGGCGACGATGCCGCCACGGCCAATTACGGCGGGCGCACCCCCACCCGGGCCGAGTGGGAGGAACTGGTCTACACCACCACCAGCCGGTGGATGACCGTCAACGGGGTGTACGGACGCTGCTTCACTGGCCCTAACGGCAACAGCCTCTTCCTGCCCGCCGCCGGCTTCCGCCGGGACGGTTCTCTCGGCGATGCCGGCAGCGACGGCTACTACTGGTCCTCGGAGCTCTGGACGGGCTGCCCGGTCGACGCGTGGGGCTGCGGCTTCAATTCCGGTGGCGTGGGCGTGAACGACTACTACCGCGTCGACGGGCGCACTGTCCGCGCTGTGCGTTAGAACATTGCGCAAAGCGAGAACATAGCAAATTTACTTGCTATGTCGAGCCAAAGCAATGTCACCCCACATTACCCTTGCCCCCACGGGCGCGGGGAGTTGCCTGGCGGGGGCGCTCGCGGAGCGAGCTTCCCAACCCCCGTCAGGTCATTTTTTTTGTGTGATATTGTGCCTTACGGAAGATATTTCCGTCATGATGCAATAAATCATCCCTTTCTGCGTTATAGGGAGAAATATCAGGAGAAAATGTCTACATTGGAATTGAACAATCTATGGATGTACTTGCATGGTTTGGCTTTGCCACAGAGCGACCGTGAATGGCTGGCAGGGAAACTGCTGGAACCGGTTGAGGAAGACCCCGAGACCACCAAGCAGAAAGCCTACGTGAAAGAAACCCTCACCCGTGCCCTCAAAGAAGCCGATGCCGCCCGACGTGGAGAGGTTAGATTGACAACCTTCGACGAGTTCTTGAAAGAGCTTGAGGAGGAGGAATTGGTATGAAAGTAAGCATTTATACCCTTGATGAGTTTGAGCGACAAGCCCGCAAACTGGCAAAGAAATACAAATCGTTGACCAATGACCTGCGTTCTTTTCAAAAAGAACTCATGGAAAATCCTCTCCGAGGGGATGACTTGGGTGGTGGGGTGCGTAAGATTCGCATGGCTATTACCTCGAAAGGCAAAGGCAAGAGCGGCGGTGCTCGAGTGCTGACACTGAATGTGCTGGTAATCGACGATGCCGAGGTGACCCTCCTCACCATCTATGACAAGAACGAAATCTCCAACGTCTCCGACGAGTACATCCGTTGGCTTGTCGCAGAGGCGAAAAAATAGCCCCCGTCAAGTCCTTTATTCAGATTGCAGGGGAATAAATATACGTCATGATGCAATAAATTGTATTCATTCTGCGTTATCCTGGAAAATGTAAAGAAATGGCACAAGTATCCATGACCGTGAGGATGGACTCACAACTGAAAGCTAGTTTCGATGCACTCTGTGCTGAGTTCGGCATGAGTGCCAATACGGCTATGAATGTATTCGCCAATGCCGTGGTGCAGCAACGTTGCATCCCGTTTATTATCAAGTCGGGAAAGGATGATTTCCTTGATGCTTTCCGGGAACTGAGAACCCGTGCGGATGCGGGCCTGACTCCAGAACTGACAATGGAGGAGATTGACGATGAAATTCGGCAAGCGCGTGCGGAACGTAGAATCAAAAAAGCCGTATGACATATGCTGTGATAGACACCAATGTCTTGGTGTCGGCAATGATTACGCACAATGTGGACGCCCCAACTGTGAAGGTGATTGGAGCCATTGGCGAAGGCAGGATAATACCCTTGTATAATGAGGAGATTATTGCGGAATACATTGATGTGCTGCGTCGTGCCAAGTTCGGCTTCAAACTGTCCAGCGTGGCAAGGTTGATAAGAACAATGATGTACAAAGGCCTTATAGCGGAACGTGTAATCAGTGACGAGAACTTCCCAGATGAATCAGATTCAGTGTTCTATGAAGTGGCTTTGTCTAAAGAAGGCTCTTATCTCGTGACTGGAAATATGAAGCATTTTCCCAATTCGCCGATTGTCGTCTCGCCGACAGAAATGCTAAAGATTCTCGAACAGGAGAAATAAATCTTCATCGCCTTCGAGATAGAAGGGGAATAGTGCTACCCCTCATCACAGAGGCGTTGCAGTGTCAATTTGAGTACGGCTGTCCCGGTATCTAATGAGGTGAGGGACAGCCTTTCTTGTGTCAGGGTGTCGATGGTCCACCAGGCGCACCACCAAGGGTCGTCATATTCCGTCTCTTCGCGCAGCATGATACTGTCACCGTGGAGCGTATATCCGTATTGAAAGGATTTTGCACCCTCCAGGAGGCTATCGTACTCATAATAATAGCCAGAATAATAACCCTTGTTGGCGGAAATATAGGGTTGGAACTCAATAAAATCAGGGGCAAAATACTCTCCCGTATCAATTTCTTCTTTGCCTGTGCGGATGTCTGACCTTTCCAGTTTGAGGACTTCCCACTTGCCAATCAACATCGTCTGCCGGTCTGGCTCGGCCTGTTCCACCTTTGCCGTCCCGTTCTGGCAGGCGATAAGCATCCCCATGGCGCATATCGCCACGCCGAATAAGAATGATTTTGTCATAAAATCCTTTGCTTCAGCCTGCTTTATTCTCAGGCATGACCTGGTTACCGGCTCTCAGCCTCGCTCTTCAGGGCTTTCTTTTTGCTGTGCTTGGTCCAGAGGCCATAGACCTCGCTGACGTTGCCGGCGGTGGTGAAGGCGGAAATCTCGTTGTCCTTCAGGTAGGCGAGGAGCTTGCTGAACTCGTCTTTGGTGAGGAGCACTTCGAGTTCGATGCTCTTCTCGTTGGTGTAGCCGCCGATGACCTCGTAGAGGGTGCAGCCGCGCTTCAGGTCGTCAATGATGAAATGGCGGATTCTGTCATAGTCTTTCGACACGATGCAGACACGCTTGCGGTTGTTGAGCGTGGCGGTGAAGTAGTCGACCACCAGACCGTTAATCCATGTGCCGATGAGGCCGATGACCACCATGCGGAAGTCGTTGATGAAGAATGCCGTGCAGCAGATGACGGCACCAGCGATGCTCACCGAGGCGCCGATGTCGAAATGCAGGTACTTGTTGACAATCTTGGCCAGGATGTCCAGACCGCCCGTCGAGGCGTTGATGCTGAACATCAGGGCTTGCGAGGCCGACAGCAGCAGCACAAAGCAGCAGAGATCCAGCCACGGGTCGCCCATCACCGAGGGGGACCCCGTCGTGAGGTTCTCGTTGGCAATCTTCTGCCAAGGCAGGATGGCGTCCCACACGTCCGTCAACGGACCGAGAATCATGGCGGTATACACCGTCTTGGCGCCAAACTCATGGCCTATGAGGATCCATGCCAGGATGAGGAGGACGGCGTTGATGGCCATAATCCAGATGGAGATGCCCTGGCCTCCCGTGAAGATGTTCGACAGCACAATCGAGAGACCCGAAATGGTTCCTATGATTAGTTTGCTGGGCACCAAAAAGTAGTAGACGGCTGCGGCGCAGATCATCATGCCGAGGGTCATAATGACCAGCTCTTTCCAGAATTTCGCGGTTTTCACCACGCTCAGAGTATCGATAAACTTGCTCATGTTTTTGTCTTATTGTTTGTTAGAAGATGATAGTGTTTTTTCTTTCCAGCAGCAAAAGTACAAAAAATATTTTACCCTTCATATTTTAGTTTATCAAATCTCTTGCCACGAGGAATGCCGCCACGATGCCGTAGACCAGTTTCAGTCCTGTGCCTGTGACAAACCCGATGAAGGCGCCAAAGGCTGCGCGGAAAGCCGGACGGGTCTCTTTGCCGCCAAGCAACTCGCCCACGAGGGCGCCCACGAAAGGCCAGACGATGATGCCCAGCAGCCCCTGTGGCCCGAAGGGCAACCCGATGAGGCTGATGACGATACCTATGTTACAGCCCCAGATGCCCGCCTTGCTGCCGCCAAAGCGTTTGGTGCTCATTGATGGCACCACATAGTCCAGCACGGTGATGACGATAGCCGCGGCGGCAAAGCCTGCCAACAGCGCCACGCTGTATTCGGCTGTCGACGAGAAATGCAGCAGCAACAGGGCTGCAAATGCCAGGGGAGGTCCCGGCAACCCGGGTACCAAGGCTCCCGCGATGCCCGTCAGGGCAAGCAGTACTGCCAAAACAATCAATACAATATCCATAGTCCTTGTTGTTTAGTTTTTGATAATTCTTTCAAACACAGCCCTCAGCCTCTCCCTGTCGGCGATCAGCTCGTGCAGTTTTTGCATCTGCAGGGCGTTGCGCGACTCGGGGATGTAGAGCTTCAGGTATCCGCCGGGGGCGTACTTCTCTTCCAGGTGCTGGAGGGTGCGCTGCCAATGGCCTTCGATGTCCAACTCGGGGTAGTGCGCGAGGCCGTACTGCACCGTGCGGCGCACGATGCCGAGGGGCTCAATGTCGCGGTCTGCCTCCGCCACGATGCGCCCGTAGAGGCTGCGGGGGGCATGGCCCGACGAAGCCCGGTGGTCCTCCACGGCTTCTGCCATGGTCTCAATCTGCGTGGGTGCAAACCATTGCCGCAGCTCCTGGTTCTCCCGCATCAGGATGCCCGACACGAGGTGATGCCTCTCGCGGCCTTCGCAGAGGCCCAGGTCGTGACAGGCGGCAATGGTGTAGACCATCTCCTTGTCCAACTCGGGATAGTGCCCTGCCAGCTCCATGCTCTGCGCCATGACGCGCTCGGCGTGGTCGCGCCGGTGGGCGTCGTCGAAATGGTCGTATTGGGGCAGGATGCAACTCTCCACATACCTTTTCAGCGACGCCTGCACCATGGGGTAGAGCATCTTCTGGTATGCCACGCGGGGACTGCCGTCGTCCATGAACACCGTCCCGCATTGCGTGTATCCATACTTCTCCAGCAGGTGGCGCATGGCGCCGTTGCGCTCGTGCGTGTCGGCACGCAGACAGGCGCCGCCCGCCGCGTCGCAGTAGGCCAGGCAGGTATCGCCGATGCCGTGGACATCCTCTGTGCATGCCAGCCGGTGTACCGTGGCGTAGGGCGTCGTGTCGTCCATCCACAGCCCCTCCTCGATGATGCCATACGTCGGCTCCACCCCCGCGATGAGGGCAAAGGTGCCGATGGCATGGCCTTCTTCCTCGATGATACGGCTGTAGCCCAGGGCGATGTCGCGCCTCAGTTCCTCTTCTCCCGGGTAGCCGCCTGTCCATTGCACACTGTTGCCTGCCGCGCGCATCAGCTGCCGCGAATGGGCTATCATGGCCAGCATCACGGGGATGTCGTCGACCGTCGCCGGGCGTATATTCCGCTTCATATTCATGCTGCAAAGGTACACAAAAAATTTTGATTTGGGTATTTTTTCGTATCTTTGCATTCATGAATATACTCTCAGATATTGATACACTCCTGCATATCAGCGATGTCCGCCACTATGCCCTCCTCGCCCACGACGACCATTCCGTCATGGACCTTCTCTTCGACGCCATGCAGGGGACCTCAAAACGGGTTGCCGACAATGCCGCCTGGACCTTGACGCACCTGCCCTCCTCCGACGTGCAGCACATCGCCCCCCGCCGTGCCATGCTGGTCGAATTGGCCATCCATACGCCCGACACCGCCTTGCGCCGCCTCACCCTCAACCTCCTGGAGAAACTCGACTGGCCCGAGGAGGAGATACGCACCGACCTCCTCGACTTCTGCCTTGCCCACCTCACGATGCCCTCCGAGGCCGCGGGCGTCCGTGCCCTATGCGCCAAACTGGCTTGGTACCAGTGCCGTCACTATCCCGAACTCACCGACGAGTTCCGCCGCACCCTTCTCTTTCTCGAACCCGAAAACCTTACCGCAGGCCTCCGCCATTGCCGCAAGACGCTGCTGGGGGAATGTACCAAATAATCACCTGGAAGTATGAAGAAATTCTATATCATCCTCACGCTCTTGCTCGTAACCGTCGGCAGCCTTCGTGCTGTCACTCCGCCCGACTCCCTGGGCCGCGACTCCCTCACCTGCCACTACGACCATTCTTTCACCCCCTCGCAACTCATTGCCCCGGGGACACTTATTACCGCCGGCGTGACCTTCACCGCCACGCCCTGCCTCCACACCAACATCGACCGCACCATCCGCGATAACGTCCAGGGCTACAGGCTGGAACACGACTACCTGAGTTTCCATTACGAGGACTATGCCCAGTACCTCCCCCTGGGTTCCGTCTTTGCCCTCAAGGCTTTCGGCCTGAAGAGCCAGCACGAGTGGCGCGACCTCTTCTGCCTCACGGCGGGCTCTTGCATGGTAGGCTTTGCCATCAACCAGGCCTTGAAGCATTCCTGTGGCGTGGAGCGTCCCGACGGCAGGAACAACCTCTCATTCCCCTCCGGCCACACCACCACGGCCTTCCTCGGTGCCGAGATCCTGCGTCGCGAGTATGGCGAGGAATACCCCGCCCTGGCCATTGCCGGATACACCGTCGCCACGGGAATCGCCTGCAGCCGCGTGTGGCACAACCGCCATTGGTTCAGCGACATCCTCGGCGG
>LXOW01286980.1_pt1 | contig 11662 bp, 32 predicted proteins | sample 1368591 | NCBI WGS metagenome assembly LXOW01 (sample SAMN04884650, study PRJNA319009) | bovine gut metagenome | isolation source: Cow rumen | host: Bos taurus | place: Italy: Legnaro (PD) | collected 2014-07-09
ACATAATAGAGGTGATATTGGTTGTTGTTCCGCACAGGTTCCAAGCCATGTATCTTCCAAGCGACCAAACCTTGATATCCCGATTGTAAGTTTTCCGCGTGTTCTAGATCTTAGGAGTTTGTGTTTACGGTAGGGATAGCTGTTGCTACAATTTGGAATGTGGTAGAACGGCTTTTTCCTTACTATAAGATCACTTCTTTTCATGTTCTTAACGCGAAGCAGTAAAGAATTTTGGCAGTTCCAAACGGGTATGCCTTAAACAGTTTTAATTTAACTGGTTTGTTTGGGGTTTCTCTTGTTTCCAAGAGCGTATGGACACATATCATTGTACCATTCGTACAAACGGATCTAAGATGAACTATGTCAAATAGTTTTTCTTTCATTTACATTATGCAAAACGTTGGGGTAAAGTTTTCGTTGGATGTACACATTCTTTGTAGAACGTTAACCACGCTAACCCTTGATATAAGTTCGTGTGATGTTGTGGTAATGTTCTTAATGGAGGAAACAACGTAAAGTCCACCAAACGACCTTGTTTTAACGGAGTAGTTGCTGTTTAGAAAGTCCTCCATGGACCTTAACCAAGTGTAGTTTCCGTAACTTGACGGAACGCCACGCGGTATCAATCTTGTATCAAGTATGGGCACGTTTTTACCTTATAACGGTTACAAGTGGGTAAAGGTAGATTTCAAAGGATACCCCAACGTACATGATGACTGTCGGGTTTTCACGTACGTTGTAGATCGAAATCCCGTATCTTATGTACGGTCTTACACCGTTCTGCTTTGACCTAAGGACAACGTACTTTGTGTAGTAGTAGCCAGATGGTATTGTAGCTGGCGGGTAAAGGAACTTGGTTTTTGGTTTGGTCATGCTTTTAACGTCATAAGGAGTGGGATGTAGCGGTTACAACGTGGGTTTGCTGTTTCAATCTTCCCTTTACAATCTCCGTAAACGGTACATTTACAGACCCCACAAAACCACCAGGAATCCTCAGCGGACCTGAGACAAATTGTTCTTTTTACGCCGTTGGATGGTTTCGCCTCTGGCGGAAAGGGAAATAAACGTTTTAGCTTAAGCATACAAGTGGTGAGAAGTGTGGAGCTGATTCCAAACCGGATTTGTTTACGCGTGATACGTGAACAGTACCCAGCGTGTACCTGCCAACACATTTTACCCCATCAATGTTAATTGTGGGCTTTGAACTGGATCTAAGGAATGAACAGTGTAGATGTCTGTTGTACTTGTGTGAGGGCGGTCTTAGTTCAAACATAGGACTATTGAGTAACAGGGATCCAAAAGGTTGTCACTTACAATGACTCGGTTTATAATGTTGTAGGTCAACCTTGCAACGACACGGTAGCCAAAACTGTAGCTTTCCATGCCGGCTGTTGGTTCTGTGTCTTTTTTTCCGGCAGAACGCAACCAGGACCTTGAGAAGTCTTCATCCTCCTCTATGTACCTTTTTCTTTTGTAGTGTTTCTTTAACACAGACATGTAAGTGGTGTGAAATAAGGTGGGTGAATGGGGTCGTATATGGTTTCTACAAAGACTGCACCTTGACCGCCATAGTACCTGCCAACCATCATTTCTTCAAAGACAGACACTGGTCTTGGTTTGGAGCGAAGGAACGAGTACCGTGGAATTTGGTGTTTGCAGTTGTACAGGGTTTCAAGTTGATCTTTTAACTTAAGCATAGTGTTACCGTGAAGTACGGGTCCGGGAGCCATGTGTAAAAGCAATGTCTTGTAAAGACTCCTCCATCTTGGTCGTGAATAAACGCCGCAACGGATGTTTCTGGTGTTGACCGAGCAGAACGTGTCCACGACGTAAACTGTGGTCTAAACTGTGGATCAAAGTTGTTGTACTTCTTTTTGTTTTTTAAAAGTTGTTGTTTTAACATAGACAGACAAGAGGTATAATGCTTCTCTTAATCTTTATAAAATCCGATTGTTGTAGTGCTTCCCAGATGTTGGCTGCGTCGTGGTAGAAGTACGTTGATATCCTAAAGGATAGTGGTCTTGATCTTAACCAGGAGTCTCTTTCCAACACTTTCCAACGGATTCCCTTTGGGTACGTTGGAAGTTGCTTTTTCTTAATCTGGATTTTTATTTTAGACATACAAGTGGTGAGAAAGTGGGTCTTCTATGAATGGAAAGTGTCTTTGGTATTGTAATGAATCCGGTTACGTAGCCTGCGTAAACAACATCGTAGTCCCTGTATATTGGGTTTGGTGAGTTTACAACTGATCTAACGTAGGTGGAAAGAGATCCGGTGGTGCTGTACAACTTTAGCTCAAACTTCGGTGGCGGCTTTATTTTAGACATACAAGTGGTTCAACCATTCTTTCCATGTTTATGTAGGAGTTAAGATTGGCACGTCCCGTGACGTTAAAGTACGTTGAGCACATTACAGGATGTCTGCCAGACGTGGTTGAGTTATCTTTTACTGGTCTTGTTCTTAACCATGCAACACACGTAGATCCTGGTCCAAAGACCATTATGTTTATAAAACGTCTGGATTTTTCCAGACTTGGAAGCATTTTTCTGTGTTCTATTTTAAGCATAAGAGTGGCGTAAACAAACGGCAGGTTGGCACTCCACGATCAATTACCTCAGACATACCCATTCTGGCGATCTTTTGGTCTGTGTACACGCCAACCTCCTTGTAAATTTCGTGATGTATCCAGGATCTAACACGTGACCTTAACCATATAAACAGGCAAAACGGGCGTAAGTCCANNGTCCATCTTTTTCCCCTCTGGGGTTGGCATTGTTTTTGTGTTTAGCACAGGCATAACGTTGGGGCGTAGTATCTTTGAATAACTTTAGATATGTAAGCTGGCGAACAATGAAGGTCAAGGTTACAGTACCAGTAAATGCCAACGTCACCAGTTTCAGTGTTGCTCCTGGATCTTGTCCATGGTGATGATAGTTTGGTTTTGTCACATAGTATTGTTGATTCTATGTTGTGGCGTGGCCAACGACAATTGTTTTGCGTTTGTGTCATATAGCGTTAGGTAACAACAAAAACCGCTGAAAAGAACTCTTTACCGTTGGTTTTGTAAACATCAATGTCTATTAGATCCGTAAAAGGAAAGGATCCACACCCAAAGTGTTTAAGTGATTGAAACTGGTGGTTGTAAAGGGATGGGTGTTTTTGGGTTACAACATCCCTTATCCAGGACCTAAATATCCATGGTACGGATATTGTTCTTGTTGGAAGTCTGTGAAAGTCCAACATAAGCTATTTAAAGACAAAGGTTGCATGAATGTACTCGTCACAGTACACAAGGGATGAATCCAGGTAGTCTCCGGTGCCGTGTTTTTTTGAAAAGACCCCGCAGTGTTTCCCACCAGGAAAACCTTTCTTTCTTACACAGTACACATCGTACATGCAGTTGTCCCTTAACCAAGTAAGGTAGTATCCTATTGGGTTTAGGTTGTGTATGGGTTTTGACTGTGGAATCCCCTCCGGGAGTGGTTGCTTGTTAAACGCCATTGTGATTCCCTTTAAACAAAAATAAAGGCTACCTTGACCCCGTGGGCGGTGTCTGTGCTGGAAAAGTCCGATTTCATGTTATTAGAGATTTTGTGGTTTACCCAGTACACCTGATGTGCTGTTAAAAACGGTCCGGTGTTTCCGTGTACGTACCCCTCGTAGTTGAGCACGGCAAACCTCTTGGGTTTGGATCTTGTATGGCATGTATCAAACCAGCCATCTACGTACTTTGTAAGCATTTTCATAACTATCCAAAAACCAAGGCAACGTTAAACATGTAGTTAAAGTCTGGGTTTGTGGCAATGAACTCCAACTTTCCTGGCATGATTAGGTACAGGCTGCTAACGGATGTTCTGTAGTCCATGATTGACGTTGGAACGGATCTTGCGTGGGCGTACCTGTAGGCTATTTCTCCGTTTATAATATCTCTGGTGTACATTTTGTCTACTTGATGCAGCACGCCGCAATAACTCCGTTTGGAATTACGTGGGTAAGTGTAATTTTCTCGTCAATGTTGTAGAAGGCGCTTACGTTTGGAGGCCTTCTTTTAAGCAAAAGACGAACAGGCCACCTGGAAACCTTTGGTTTGTATTTTTTGGCGTAGATGTGTGGTATAGACCTTGCATAGTACACAAATACCTTGTTTTGTGTGAATTTTCTTGTTTTCATAACGTTTTTAAAGAACAACCACTACTACCTTAACACTACACTCCGCCCAGGAGTCCTTAAACATCCAGGTTATGTTGCTTTTTGACCACGATAGACCGTGTGTAATGTGGTACGCTGTACACAAATCTATATCAGACTGTGACCTCATCCACGTGTCGTATGTGACCCCATTAGAAATTGGGTATTTTGTTAGCTGTTTGAAAACCTTTTTGTGGTTCATTTGTTAGCCAACCGTAAAGTTAAACAAAACCCAGCGTGGTATCCAAACCATAGACCCCTCAAAAGACGGGTTTTTCTCAATAACCAGCTTACGTGTGTTTTTGCTTGGATCAACACGCATAAGTCGAACCCAACACCAGTATCCATTTGGCTTGGATCTTGTGAGTACGAATTCACCGTACATCGCTTTTTGGATTTCTATAAGATTGTAAAAGCCGGACATAAATCTCTTTTCATCCAGGGTATTACCTTGTCAAAGACGTTCGCATTAGATGTTGTTCTGCTTATGTACGCCAGGGTACACCAAAAGTCTGTTTTGACCGGACGAGACCTTAGCCAACCTCGATCAACTTTCATTGTTAACTCCTACTGAAAAGCCACAACAACCCTAACGCGACAGGGATACCCGCAGAGTCTGTACAGGTATAATTCGGGTTTTTTGGTGTAATACCGTTTCCAGTTGTCAGCGTTGACCTTGTAGGCAATGTTTGCGTTTACTTTGGTGTTGGTTCTTGTCCAGAAGTAATAGTAGTCCGGTCGTTGTTTGGTTATCTCAAGTGTGTTCATTACTGTACAACGGTACATGGATTGGTCCACGCCCCAACTCCGGTTATAAGGACAAACCTGTCGTGAAACTCTGATATGCTTACGTAGTGTAAGCTATTGTGCATGCAGACTGTGGATTTCGGGAATGTTGGAATGTGTGATCTTATCCATGTCTTTCTGTATGTTTCCTTTTTTCCGGAAACAGCATCTGATACTGGTCTTAACTGCATTGTTGATCTATTTTACGGAAAGATTCACGTAGAATGAAAAGGCGGCACTTGGTTCAAAACTGTAAAAGCTGGACTGTGATGGGGGAAACCCAGGAAGGTAACACATAATCATCGATTTGTTGTTGCACGCCGACCTAACGTTAACAATCGTTGGAAAGAAGCTTCCGTGGAAGTAGTATCCGCGTGGGAACGTTGGAGTTGTTGACATTTTACTTTAACACCAGGACAAGTGGAAGGTAGTAGTCTACGTAGGAAGGTCCAATGTACAGTCCATCTTTTGGGTTTGTTTGTGTGTCGTACAAACCAACCCGTTTCCAGCTGTAGATGCCCGTAAGTGAAAACTGAAGTTCGTAGTACGATCTAAGAGCGGCGTGTACGCCAAGATTCCTAGATACAAACTTTCCGTGTAGTCTGGGTGGAAATATTAGCTTCATTTTACCGTAAACGCTGGGTGTAGTGAGAACCTGTAACAGGAAACCCTTCTAGTGAGCATGTAGTATATAGTTAGCATTTCGTTACAATACTTGTTTATGTCGGAGCTATCTATGTACGCTCCAACAAGGCCACGTTTGTAACTTGTATTTCCAACTGATCTAAGTGCCCCATCTGGGTCACGCCCGGATGAGTCAAGTTTGGATGGTTTAATAAGCCTTGGAATGAGTGTCTTCATTTTAGCACAACCGAAACGAGAAAGGAGTAGTCTTCTTCGGCTCTACAACAAAGTGGGGTGCTAATCATTGTGTAAATGCTCCAACAAAGAACCTCTTTGTACACAATTCTTTTGTGCCTACTCCTTGACCAAACGTATCCCGTAAAGCAGTCATGTTTTGTGTTTGGGTCTATGTTGTAGGTGTGTTTTCTTAACTTAGCAAATGACAAAGACATATGCAAAACTCAAATCTATTTTTAGGGGTGGTTTAAACTGTGTTCGTCCTCTTACTTTACGCATGCTGTTGGTGCAAAGTAGTTTGTGAGGTAGATGCTTACGGATCCAACTCGTACGGTTTTTGTTTCGTCTATGTTGTAAATGGAGGAAACGGTTAAAAACCTTTCAAACTTGGACCTTATCTGAGCTCGTCTGGTTTGGATAAACCTTGGCTTTTCGTCAAAGGTCACTGTGTACACGTCAATATTCGGAAGTTTGGTTAAGTCAGACATATTGCCGGTGTAATTGGTTTGATCCTGTAGTTGTTTGTGTTTTTTACGCATGTGTACCCAACTACATCGTTAAAAACGCTGTAGCTGCAAATGGCGACGTAATCACGTCCGTGACCGCTCCTTAGCCACGAGTNNGCCACGAGTACGAAGTAACGTAGTTGTTGTAGTGTAAATCACATGGAAGCTCTTTTTTTGGTTCTACCGTAAGCATGTTGTTGGGGCAACCCCGTGTCGTTCCTCTCTTTTTGTGTAGAGGGTGCTTAGTACAAAATCGGTTCTAAAAACACGACAGAGGATACCTGTAAGGTATTCTACCCTTCCATCGTATAACCTGTGTTTTGTGAATGTTGTGGATCTTGTCCACATAGACCAGGAATCTGGGTACATTTTGGATTTTACAAGTCTTCCAATGTTTAACATAAACAAACCACAACTCTAACTTTTCTTTCTAGGTGTGGGAGGTTAATCCAGATTCCTGGTTTATCCAGGGATGGCAAACTCCACAGTGTGTAACGCATGTCCTTTTCAACCTTCGATCTTAGATAACCACCATCTATTCCAATCTGGTTAAATGACGTCAGGTGTGCTACAAGTTCTTCTACCATATTTAGAGAACAACGGTTGATACCGCAAACATTTCGTCTTTGGAGTGTGGGGGCACCGTGTATACATCGATATAACGTTTATCGCTAAGGTATGCAGATGCCCTTACAAACTCTACGTAACCCAGGAGAGACCGTTTGAAGGACCTATCCCTTAACCACAACGTACCAATCCCAAATGTAGTCGTGGTTGGATAGGTTAGGTTATGGCTTTTGTTTTTTAAAGTAATACGCATGCTGTGTGAAATCCAAACGTTGTTTCCTTTACAATACACTGTAAAACCATAAAACCAAAATAGGAGTTCTGACACATGTAAATGGCTATTGCCTTTCTTGAGTTCCAGTATGTCAGGGATCTAAGTGCTACGTAGTACGTGTACCCATCGTAAATCTCAAGGTACGCCGTTGTTGGTGCTGGCGAAACCCTCGGTGTTTTTAGCTCAAACATGTTATTGGCTTAAAGTGATTGTCTTCCTTGACCGCCCGTGTACGTGAAACGCCGCTAAGGAAAAAGTAGTATGAAACAGATGTTGAGTTATGACCCCTTGATCTTAGCCAGGAGTCTAAAACAATTGGGTTTTTTACTACAACCGGAACTATGACACTTCTGTACATAGGTCCAGATGGTTTCCTTTTGTGTTTCAACTTTTTCATTGTCCAGTATTTAATATATTTCGGTTTTCCGAAACTTTTTGTTTTACGCAACCACAACACACAGCATTGTTGGAATGTCCCAGGATGGACTTACAAACCGCTGCACCACATTTGGGTGTAGGGCAACGTTGTAGGAGGTACATCTCGGACGTAAGCGGGATTTGGAGCTTAACGATCTCAGGTACACATACCAGCTTTCCATGTACCTTGGCGGGTGGTTGGTGTAGATTATGTACCTGCCGCCAAGCTGGCTGGTGTCGTATCCCTCGGCTGCAAGTGGCTTACTGTCAAAGTAGCTGTCCCTTTTGTAGTTTTCTAACATACAACAAAGCTTGGCCTTGTGGGAAGGTTAAACTGAATCCATCTTGCGTTAACGACGCTATCGTAGGTGTATATCCCGGCACACGTAATAACATCCGGGTTAACTATACAATTTGAGCGTAGGTAAACAATCCAAGACTCGTGTGATCCACTGGGAGTGAAATTTACAAGCGGCAGCGTAATTTTTTTGTTTATCATGGTTTTTAACAAACAAACGCAACTTTAAACATACAGCGGGTGTCTACAAACCGTTTCACGGCAAGGTGGCATCCTAGGGCTTTGTATTTCATAAATACAACTATTTCCGTTTTAAACCCAAGTGGATCAAAGTACTTCTTTGATCTTGTCCAAAAGGGCATATCCATTGAGCACAGAGGCGAGTTGGTCATTTTTACATGCAGACAACGGTGAATCTAAACGGGATTGTTGCACAAACGTCCTCACAGTATACATCGTAGTCCTTTTTTGCGTAGATTGCTATGTACTTGCTAAGGGATCCGAGCCAGCCGTCCATCCTTGCCCTGGATCTTGTTGCTACTTTGGATTTGTGGCTAAACGTCGCACAGGGGTCTATGGATCTTACTGGTATTAGGAAGAGGTGTTTAACGTTTTCCAGGTAGTTCTTTGGTGATTTTACCGGAATGCCAAACCTTGTGGATGGCAACGTTGGCACAACGCCAAAGTACTGTGGCATTGAGCGAGAAATGTAGCTGTTCATTTTACCCAACACAAAGGACGGGCGCCACCTCACAGATGTTGTTAACGGCGTCTGTGTTAAAAATTATTTGGTCTGTTTTCATAAACTTTGGCAATATTGTGTACCTTGATACAAGGAATTTGGGAATGTGTTGTGTTCTGGATCTTGTAAATCCGCTTTGTCTGGAGGAAACCTTTACCAGCCTGTACTCTGGCATTTTTAGCAATGGGGTTGGATTCACGATTCGTACTTTTTCTTGAGGTGTTTTAGCAAGGCACGTTCCCCTATCTCACGTTCCTTAGCCTCGGCAGCTATCTTCTTCTTGTACTCATCTGCGTCTTTCTTTTCCCATTCGGAAATAACCCAGGAGCCTCGAAGATTGCCCTTCTTGTAGCCTGGACAGAATTTCTGGCAGTATATTCCTCGTCCAGCATTGCATTCCTGACAGGGAATGTCCCCGTTATGACACCAATAGTATTTTCCGAGGTCGTCGTAGTCGAACTCGTAGTGTGCACACTCGTACACCTTGGTTTTCTTTTCTTTGGTTTTTCCTGTCATGGTTTGTTTTTCCTTAATGTGTTAAATGCAAAAGACCGGACTAAAGAGGTTGTCCCTGTACGGAAACAGGTGTATAACGGAACTTCTGTCTATTGCCCGACCTACCGTTATGTATCCGCCAGCGTACTTCTTTAGAAGCCCCCTTAATCCGTGGGATCCTATATGGGATCCTGTAAAGGCTGTCTCTTATACACATCTGNNGGGGTTCCTGGTATTGTTAACGATGGTGGGTATCTTTTTATCATTTTAACGTAAAAGTAAAGGCGTTGTTTGAAAATCTTTCTGTTTCGTAGACATGCATGTTGTACACATCAAACTTTTTCCTGTCGAGGTCTATCTCAAATGCCCTAACCATGTACATGGAGTAGTTGGGCCTGGATCTAATTGTTGTAACTCCGGTGTACATTTTGTGCATGTACCAGTGTGGCGTTTCTGTAAAGTTTAGCATAGACACAATACAACGCTGAAGTCAAGGTACTGTTGTGGGTGGTAGAAGACCATTGGTCCCAGCGTATAGCCTTTCGGGTAGGATATGGTATCTGGGTGGTATCCACCAACACAATCTTTTCTTTTTTTATTAACGGAAGCTGATCTTGTGACAATGTAGTTAAAGACGTCGTAGTTAAAGACGTCATCCATCCCTTTAACGTTTTTTGTTGGGGGGTTGTTTTTTATCATTTTACAACAAGAGCGTACGAGAACGCGTTGTGAAGACCCATTGAACCCGACCTGTACCTAATATTGTTCTGAATGTGTTGGTCATACGGGACGTACGATCCAACGGATATCTTGCATTCCTCAAACAGGGGTTTGGATCTAAGAAGCACATAGGCAAACGGGTTTCCACCATCTATAAACTTGGTTGGCGGTTTTATGTTACTGTAAGGAGCAGAGCACGTTAACTCCATAGGATCCTCTTCTGTTTATGTGGGCGTAATGAACACCAAGAGCGTGGTGATCTTGGTTAAACGTTCCGTAGGTTCCAACACAATCGAGAATGTACTCGTGTCCCGATCTAAGAAACACGCTTAAGAACATCGGTTGTTTAGTTTTGTTTGGAAAACACCGAACGGGAGGTTTCGTTTTTAAGTAATACATGTTGTTGGACTAAAGTAGCAGGATGCCGTGACCTTCTTTGAATCCCAGACTACCCGTTCTCCCTCGTTTCCGTTGCACGGGCAGTAAGCGTTAACGGTCCAAATAAAGTTTTTGCGGTAATCCCTCATAAAGACACCACACTCTATCACCTCAAGGTTGTTAAGTGTTCTGGTTGGTGGTTTTGTTTTTACGCAATGCATAGTGATGGTGCAATTAAGCAGCTGTGTTCGGCTGGTTCAAGTGCTTCACTCCAAATTTGTTCAGAGATGGAAAGATCTGCAATTTGATAACTCCCAACACACTCTTGTGTATATCTTTTAGAGGCGCTTCTTAGAAACACAATCCAGAAGAACGAATTGGAAAGCTTTCTTTTATCTATTCCCTTGTATATTTTATTTGGGGTGTTTAGTTGTTTTTTGTTCATTGTACAACAAGGATAACCGGAAGCATTCTACTGTTGCCAGAGTTAACTTCCAGGAAGTGACAGTGAAAGTTTAGCCTTGATGGGAAACAGGAGTAAACACCAATAATTGTGTTGTACTCGGGGCTCCTAGACCTTGTAAACGCCTCGTACGAAATGATGCTCTCGTCAGGTACGACCTCTTTGAATGGAGGTATTGGCTGTCCGGCCAACCTTTTGAATGAGAAGTCTATTCCAGGCATAAAGCTAACATGTAACAATGTGACACCGTTGGTGGGTCCGAAAACACCGTGTCTTCTACGTTTCCAAACTCGTTTAACAACATGTAGTTCAACTCAACTGGATCGTACACGGCAACGTATTTGTATTCGTCCGTGGGGTTTTGTGCCGTTCTTGTAACAACGTATCTTCCTCCTCCATCACACCTAAAGGTCGATGGAGCGCTTATGGATAGTTTTTTTCCTGACATTGTTTTTTAAACAACAAAGACCGTTTTGAACCCGTGTGGAGGGAAAAACTCGTTGTAAAGAACAACCGTTCTTNNAAGCATACCTTGTTTTTGGGTTTATTTGGTCTTGTTCTTAAAACGGAGTAAGCAGCTGTCCTTCCGCGATGGTAGTGTGATACACACGGCCTTCCGTTTAGGGTTGGCGTTGTGAAAATGGCGTAAGCTGTTTCTATTTCTGACATGGTTTTTACACAACAAAGGCAGGTCCAACAAGCGCGTATTTAAAGTTGCTGTATATTTTGCCGATGTTAATGAACTGTGTTGTATTCCAGGTTTTGTAGCTTCCGGTTACATAGGAACCTATGCACTTTTCAGATGTGTCGGTCCAATTCCGCGACGATTTACTTCTTAGGGGAACCACTCTATTTATTGCCAGACAAACCCCGTTTTTTAACAAACTTTTTTGCGGCGGTATCATTTTCCTTACCTTATGGAGAGTATGGGAGATACGTTAGCTGACTCTCTGCAGTGGTTTAACAC
>LXOW01173862.1_pt1 | contig 11660 bp, 12 predicted proteins | sample 1368591 | NCBI WGS metagenome assembly LXOW01 (sample SAMN04884650, study PRJNA319009) | bovine gut metagenome | isolation source: Cow rumen | host: Bos taurus | place: Italy: Legnaro (PD) | collected 2014-07-09
TATTGCTCGAAGGCCTTTTCTATGGATTTCAGAGACCACATGAAGATGCCGGCGTTCCAAAGGAAGTCGCCGCTCTCGAGGAAACTCTTGGCCATCTCCAGCTCCGGTTTCTCTGTAAAGGTCTTCACTGCATAGATGGTGGCATTTTTGTCATAACTCTTGTCCTCATCGTATTGGATATAGCCATAACCCGTGTTGGGCGAAGAGGGACGAATACCGATGGTGAGCAGCCAGTCGTTGGACGACACTGCGTCAAGACCCTGCTCAATCACGCGTGTGAAAACATCTTCTTTCAGAATCACATGGTCAGATGGAGCCACCACGATAACGGCATTGGGGTTCTGCTTCTTGATTTTGTAGTTGGCATACGCAATGCACGGCGCGGTGTTGCGACGGTAGGGTTCCAAAATCACCTGGTCTTCCGAAATTTCCGGAAGCTGTTCCAACGTAATATCTCTGTAGTTTTTGCTGGTAACGATATAGATGTTTTCCTTCGGACAAATCTGGGTAAAACGATGAAACGTTTTCTGAATCAATGTCTGACCCTCGCCGAGAATGTCAATGAACTGTTTTGGGGTTTTGCTGTTGCTCATCGGCCAGAAACGGGCACCTATGCCACCAGCCATGATGACGCAGTAGTAGTTTTGATTTAGCATTATTTGGTTTGTAAAGTTTTAAGGTTCGTAAAATTGGTACAAAGGTACATGAGGTTCATGAGGTACACGGGGTCCATGAGGTGCATGAGGTATGAAGCCTGACTGTACGCTGTTCCCTGTACCCTATTCTCTGTTCAGCGCTTTCACACCGGGCAATTCCTTGCCTTCGAGGTATTCCAACATGGCGCCGCCGCCGGTGCTGATATAGGACACGAAATCGGCGAGGTCGTATTTGTTGACCGCTGCGATGGAGTCGCCACCACCGATGACGGAATAGGCGCCAGCCAATGTGGCTGCAGCCACGCTCACGGCCACTGCCTTGGTGCCCTTGCTGAATTTCTCCAGCTCGAACACGCCCACTGGACCGTTCCAGAGGATGGTCTTGGACTCGCGCAACACCTGTGCGAAACTGCGCTGGGTTTTCGGACCGATGTCCAATCCTTCCCAGTTGTCGGGAATATTGTTGTCTTCCGTAATCAACACATTGGCATCATCGCCAAACTTGTCGCCGCAGATGGTATCCAGACGGCAATAGAAATTCTTGCCGGAGGCCTTCACCTGGTCGAGAATCTCCTTGGCCACGGGCAGCATGTCGGGCTCAAAGAGCGAGTTGCCGATGGTGTAGCCCATAGCAGCGAGGAACGTATAGCTCAAGCCACCGCCCACGATGAGGTTGTCAACCTTGGGCAACAGGTTGGTGATGATGTTGATCTTGGTAGAAACCTTGGAGCCACCGATGATGGCCGTGAAGGGTTTCTCACCACCGTTTAATACGGTTTCCAAGCTCATCACTTCGTTGTAGAGCAGATAACCGGCAAAGGCTTTGCCAGGAAAGAACTGCGCGATGGTGGCTGTGGAGGCGTGCTCGCGGTGCGCGGTACCGAAGGCATCATTCACATAGACATCGCCCAAGCGTGCAATAGCTTTGGCAAATTCCACATCACCCTTTTCTTCTTCGGCATGGAAACGCAGGTTCTCCAACAAAGCAATGGAACCGGTCTTCAAGCCGGCAATCACATTGGCAGTGTTCTCATCCAGCACATCGCCGGCAAAGACTACCTCTTGACCTAAAATTTCAGAAACCTTGGCCACAATGTGACGCAGAGAGTATTTGTCGTTGACCTCTCCCTTGGGACGTCCCAGGTGCGACATCAGGATCACCGTGCCACCGTCGTTCAGAATTTTGCCGACGGTCTCTTTCGTGCGGATGATACGGGTGGCGTCCGTTACGTTGAAATTGTCATCCAATGGAACGTTGTAGTCCACGCGGATGAGTGCTTTTTGGTTGCTGAAATTGTATTGGTCTATGGATTTCATAATACTGTAGTTTTGTGAAAACTGATATGATAACTGAATTATATGCTTTTTATTGTCAGAGGATTTCTACACGGCCACGTCCGCTTTGATGTGCGGGTGCGGGTCGTAATTTTCCAATTGGAAATCTTCATACTGGAAAGAGAAGATGTCTTTGACTTCCGGATTGATGCGCATGGTGGGCAGGGGCCGCGGATCGCGTGACAATTGCAGTTTTGCCTGCTCCACATGGTTGGAGTAGATGTGCGCGTCGCCTAATGTGTGNNGAGGCAATGTTGAACGGCACGCCCAAGAACACATCCGCGCTGCGCTGATAGAGCTGCAGCGAGATTTCGCCGTTGTTCACGTAAAACTGGAACAGCACATGGCAAGGCGGCAGGGCCATCTTGTCAATCTCGCCCACATTCCAAGCACACACCATGAGCCGGCGCGAGTCGGGATTCGTTTTGATTTGCTCAATCAATTGCGAAATCTGATCTACCTTTCCACCATCAGGTGTGCCCCACGAGCGCCACTGATGCCCGTAGATGGGCCCAAGGTCACCGTTTTTATCTGCCCACTCGTCCCAAATGGATACGCCATGGTCTTTCAAATATTTGATATTCGTATCTCCTTGCAAGAACCAAAGCAGTTCATAGATGATGGAACGCAAATGCAACTTCTTGGTGGTCAGCAAGGGGAAACCCTGCGACAGGTCAAAGCGCATCTGATAGCCGAAAATGCTGTACGTGCCCGTACCCGTGCGGTCCGACTTGTAGGAGCCCGTTTCCAGAATGGTGCGAAGGAGGTCTTGATATTGCTTCATTGAAAAACCAGTTATGGGCTGCAAAGATAGGAATTTTCAACGACTTTCGGACCAAGAAAAACAAAGTCCCTGTGGCAGTGGCCTATTCGTACCTCAACGCGGAGATAGGATCCATATTGGCGGCCTTCTTGGCGGGATACCAACCGAAGAAAATACCCGTCAGCGCACACACGAAGAAGGATCCAATAATGGCCATCTCGCTCACCACAAATGGCATGTTCAACAGCTTGGAGGCCACATACGAGATAATCAGGCCGAAAATGATGCCGATGACGCCACCAATCAAGCTCAAAATCACACTCTCGCACAGAAACTGGAGCTTGATGTCGCGATTGTGCGCGCCGATAGCCATGCGCAAACCGATTTCCTTAGTTCGCTCTGTAACAGTCACATACATGATATTCATAATGCCTATACCGCCCACCACCAAAGAGATGGAGGCAATGGCTGCCAACAACGTGGTCATCAAGCCGGTGATTGAGCTGATCGTGGAAACCAATTCCTCTTGCGTGCGGATATCAAAGTCATCGTCCGCTCCGGACTTGATGCCATGAGTGCTGCGCAAAATGTAGGTAATTTCGGTGGCTGCCAATTCGGATTCCTCTTCCGATGTGGCCGAAGCAAACATCATATTGAAATAGTTGATACCCAAGAAACGCTTTTGGATGGTCGTATAAGGTGCAAATACAACGTCATCTTGATCATCACCCATACCATTCTGCCCTTTGGATTCCAAAACTCCGATCACCGTCATGGGAATGGAACCAAAACGGATGGACTTGCCTATGGGATTTTCTCCATTGGTGAACAATTCTTTCACCACCGTTTGCCCGATGACACATACTTTGTTGTAGCGTTTCACATCTTCGTCGGTGAACATCACACCATCCTTCAATTCGTATTTCCGAATATCCAGATAAGCAGCGGACACACCATTGACAGAACAGCTGTGGTTGTTGTTTCCGTAAATCAGCTGTTTGTTGCTGCTGACCAAGGGGGAAACAGCAGCCACATAGCGAGTGTTTTTAGTCAATGCTTCCAAGTCTTTGTTATCCAGGGTTTTGGAAGATGACATACCCATGTCCACGCCGCCACGGTTTTGGCGGGCGGGCATAATCATGATCATGTTGGAGCCCATAGAGGAGAGTTCCCCACGCACGCTCTGAGTAGAGGCCTGCCCAATGCTGACCATCGCAATGACGGAAGCGATACCGATCACTATGCCGAGCATGGTGAGGGCAGTCCGCATCTTGTTGCGGAACAGCGAGGTGATGGCTATTTTGATGAGATTTCCGATATTCATAGCTTAGTCTTCTTTTTGGAGGTTAAGGGCGGCTAACGCTTCGGCGGCCGACTGCGTGTCAATGGGCGCGTCTTCGATGATCTGGCCGTCGCGCAACTTGATTTTGCGAGTGGTAAAGGTCGCGATGTCAGGCTCGTGCGTGACGAAAGCGATGGTTTTGCCCTGATTGTGCAGATCCTGAAACAGGCTCATAATCTCGTAAGAGGTGCGGGTGTCGAGGTTGCCGGTGGCTTCGTCGGCCAGCAGGATCACGGGATCGTTCACCAGCGCGCGGGCGATGGCCACACGCTGTTGCTGACCGCCGGAGAGCTGGTTGGGCATGTGCTCCATGCGGTTCTCCAAACCTACCAACTTGAGTGCGGCCTCCGCACGCTCGCGACGCTCCTTGGCCGGCACGGAATTGTTGTAAAACAACGGCAACTCCACATTCTCAATGGCCGTGGTGCGCGCCAACAAGTTGTAATTCTGGAACACAAACCCGATCTTGCGGTTGCGCAAGGTAGATAACTCGTTCTTACTCAGCTCCTTGATGGAGACACCGTCAATGATATAATCGCCTGCACTCGGCGTGTCCAGACAACCCAGAATGTTCAGCAAGGTCGATTTTCCGGAACCGCTCGTGCCCATGATGCTCACGAACTCTCCCTCTGTGATGGAGAATGAGATGCCGCGCAACGCGTGCACATCTTCACTGCCCACGCGGAAGATACGCTCTAACTTTTCAACTTTTAAGATATCTTTGGCCATAATTATCTCTTCTTTTGGCTCGGTGGACCCGGCATGAACGGATTTGAACTCTTGCTGTCACCTTGGCTCGGCATACCATTCGTTGCCTCGCTGATGTTCACAATCACATCTTCGCCTTCCCGCAAACCATCCATAATCAAAGTTTTCACGCCATTGTTCAAACCTGTGGTCACACTCACTTGCTCGTAGTTCTTGTCCCCCTTCTTCACCCATATGTTCTTTTTGGTGATGTCTTTCAACCCTTGTGCCAACTCTTCCTGATTCTTATACAACGATTTGAACGTGTAACCTTTTTTCTCGAATTGCTTCTGAACGGTGGGGTCGATAGAAGTGTATAAAGCTGTCAGCGGAATGCAGATGCCGCTCTCTTTCTTAGTCGTGATGGTCACGTTGGCGGTCATGCCCGGAAACAGCTTGGTTTCAGGGTTCGGAGCGTTGATGATGACGGTGTATGTCACCACATTAGATGTCACCGTAGGGTTGATGCGCACTTCGCGCACGGTGCCCGTGAAAACATCGTCCGGGAAAGCATCGACAGTGAACGTCACGGGCTGGCCGGCCTTCACTTCGCCGATGTCAGCCTCATCCACAGCAGCCTCTACCTGCATCTGTGTCAAGTCGTTGGCAATGGTGAACAAGGTCGGCGTGCTGAACGAAGAAGCCACGGTCTGGCCCTCCTCCACAGCTTTGTCCATGATCACACCATCGATGGGTGAGTAAATGGTGGCGTAGGAGAGGTTTGTCTGCGCACGAGAAAGCTCGGATTGGGCAGTCTTAAGCTGGTTCTTGGCCAAATTCAAAGAGTTCACTGCCGACTCGTAAGATTCCTGCGTGGCAGCCTTGTTGTCGTATAGCGCCTTCACTCGGTCGTATTGCTGTTGCGCCAGCGTCAGATTGCTCTTGGCATTCGAAACACTCGTCTGCGCCTGCGTGAGCTGCTCGTTGAGGTTGGAGCGGTCCAACTCGGCCAACAACTGCCCTTTCTTCACTACAGAATTGAAATCCACATAGATTCTTTCCACGATGCCGGACACCTGCGTACCCACATCGACCTTATAGACAGGCTGCAGTTCTCCGGTGGCGGTCACCGTCACCTCAATGCTGTCCATCGTGCTGCGCACCGTGTTGATCTGCATCTCGGCGTGTTTACCTTTCTTCACTGCAAATACCACAATTATCGCGATAATCAACGCCGCGATAATTCCTAAAATCACCCAGAATTTTTTTGATTTTTTCATTTTATCTGTTATTTACAATTTTTCTAAATCTCATTTCCATCATTATCCCCGCACTTCCGTGCGGAGCCACCCAATGCGAGACATCTTCGATGTCCATAATGAATACCCATCATTTCCTCCTTTCCTCTTCTCCTCTTTCTCCTCCTTCACCTCATGCACCCTTGAGACGCGTCATGGCACGTCTCTACCTCATGCACCCCATTCACCTCATTCACCTTTACAACCGCACCGGTTCTCCCATCATCACATCCAAAATTTTGCGTTTCAACACAAACGTGTATTTTGCCTGCATGTAATTGTTGAGCTGGTTCAAATAATTGGTCTGTTGCTGGATCAGGTCCACGGCGGTTACGGATCCATATTTGAATTTGAAACCGTAGGCATTGTAGTTGGCTTCGTAGGCTTCTTTCTTGGCTTCCGCTGTCATATAGTCATTCTGTGCGGCGAGCACATCCAAATAGTACTGCTGCAGCTCGCGGCTCACCTGATATTCCGTCTCCTTCTGACTCAACTCGGCCTGTTGCACGCGCAGTTGGGCCTGTTGCACGTTGTGTCGCACCGAGCTCCGCTGATAGATGGGAATGCTGAGATTCAAGCCCACATTCTCACCAAGTCCGTGCCACAATTGCGTACCCCAACCCAAATTATTCGTCAGATTGCTGTTATTGTATCCCGTGCTGATACCCGCATTCAAGGACAAGCTCGGATAGTAATTGGCCTTCTGCAACTTCACATTGTACTGCGCATTGGTAACGTCGTTCTGACTGATTTTCAACTCCGGCAGATAGTTGGTGGATTTGTCCATCATCTCCTGCATGCCGGGAATCTCTAAACTGCGGAACAATGTCGCGCTGTCGGGACGGATAATGCGGATTTCCCTGGTTGGATCAATAGCCAACAAGTTTTTGAGCGTCAAATAGTTGTTCTGAATATTGATTTTGGTGTTTTCAATATTGAAACGGTCGGAAGTGTATTGCGCTTGCAACATCTTGTAGTCGCTTTCCAGAATCTGGCCCACCTTGAACTGCTGCTCGCCCTGCTCCATCTGCTCTTGGCTGCTCTTCAACACATCCTGCTGATAGGCCAGCATGTCTTCATTCATCATGATGTTCAAGAAGGCCTGAATGATGGAAACGCGGATGCTGTTTTTGCTCTGCTCCAATTCCAGATTCGACTGCTCCACTTGCAACTTGCTCTGTTTGATGGAATTGTAATTGCTCAAACCATTGAAAAGCGTCATGCCGGCACTGATGCCATAGTTGCCATTCCAGGACACCGACTTCTGGTAATGGTTGGTGCCCAAGCCTTGTGTGGCGGAAGCGGAAATAGACGGGGCAATGTTTTCTTTAGCCTGTTTTAAACTGATTTCGGAAGAAGTGACGTTCAAACCTGCTGTTTGCAACGAATAATTGTTCTCTTCCGCATAATTGATGCAATCTTCTAAGGTAAATTGCGTTTTTACTGTTGCGTTCTCACTGCCATCGTTTTGGGCGAACAAGGAGGGGACCAAGAGGCAGAAACACGCTATCAATATCCTATGTTTCATTGGGATAGTTATTAAAGAGAATACATAGACTCTAATATATACTGCAGGTTTAACGAAGTTTGAAAATGATTTTTCTTTTGTATCTTTGCCATCCCAAAAACCATTGACTTATATGAGAAAAATCGGCTTGTTTTTCATGCTATTATGTCCAATTCTCCTGTTCAGCTGCCGCCACAAGCAGCAGGAAACCCCAGAGGAGACCATAGAGTATCCCGTTTCCATTATCGCGGACACGCTGCGTGCAGATTTGTCGGACAAGACTGAGCTTTATCCTTTATCAGAAGAATTTCTGGAATCTTTTCTGGAAAAAGCCCATGATTATCAAGGACATAAGATTATGGCTAAAGTGGATTTACCGCAGGAGTGGGGCATCCGCTGTGTGGAAAGATTGCCGGAAGGCAAGGAACTCTGGCTCGTGCAGTCCCAATCGCGCGAATGGCTCTATCTGGTTATCACCTCCGGCTTTGGCACCCAGCGCATCCTGGACTTGATTCCGGCGGCGGTCAATGTTGCCAATGAATCCAACGACGTGCTCGAAACCGAAGAATGGAACACCCTGCGCATGCCGGACGGCTCTTTCCTGGTGAACAAAAACTACGAGTGGGTGCGCTCCGTGAGCAAAGCCACGCGCCAACAAGTGATGGACAATCCTGAAAAATACCATCGCGAAAGCCACGTCGTGGAAGAGTACATCATCAACGATATGGGCCGCTTTGAGCTGGTGGAAATCACCGATTCAATCCCAAACTACAATGCGGTGATATTTTTCTATAATCGCAACGAAAAGCCCGATGCTTGGGACGATTGCGTGGAAAGATTGCAGTCGTTCTGCGAGGAAAACAACATCTTGTACGAAGAGGTTTACCAGAATTACAACCAAGTGCTGATCCAGAACTACGATTTCAGCTTCTCCGTCACCGCCGACATTACGCCGTATGTAGGAAATGTGCTTTGCGGTATGGTGCTGATGAAAAAGGATGAGGAGCCCAAAACCATCCCCTTCGGCAGTTACGAGTACATGCAGATGTCCATCCGGCGGTATTTCAAAATCGCCGCAACTGAAATGGCCCTTTAGCGTATGAAAGAGCGGTTTCTCGAACAGATGATCCATTTGGTGGGCGACCCCAACGCGCACAGCTACCTGTTAGCCGTGAGCGGAGGGGCAGACTCCTGTGTGATGGCGCATCTGTTTCGCGAGACTGGACTGAAATTCGCCATGGCGCACTGCAACTTCCACCTGCGCGGGGAGGACTCCAATCAAGACATGCGACTGGTGCAAGAACTCTCAGAACTTTGGGATGTCAAACTCTTTGTCAAAGAGTTCGACACGTTAGCTTTGCAAAAAGACTCCGGCAAGTCCGTGGAGATGGTGGCCCGCGAGTTGCGCTATGCCTGGTTTGCAGAAATCATGGCCGACTACGACTTCTTGGTTACCGCCCACCAAGCCGACGATGCACTGGAAACAACCCTGCTCAACCTCTGCCGTGGCACGGGCATCAAGGGACTGGCCTCCATTCCAGAACGCAACGGAAACATCATCCGTCCGATGCTGGACTTTTCCGCCGAAGAGATCCGCAACTATGCCCGAAGCCACAATATCGCCTTCGCCATCGATTGCACCAACGACGATGATTCCATCCGACGAAACAAAATCAGAAAATCCATCATTCCCCTACTCGCCACGCTGAACCCAAATCTCATCAACACCTACTCCCACAACCGCAAAATCCTTCAAAAACAGCTTGCTTTCTATAAAAATCATCTGGAAGACGAGAAAAAAAAGATAGTGACAAAAACAGGTGAGACCGTAATAATCCGCCTTCACGACCTTCAAAATCATCCGCACAGGAATTTGATTCTGTATGAAATTCTGGACGAATTTGGCTTTTCTTCCGATACGGTAAACGAGCTTTGTGCCCGGAATTCCCAAACCGGCACGCAATATCTTTCGCCCACGCACACGCTATTGGTCAACCGCGACGAGTACCTCATCCGCCCCATCAATTCCAAAGAACACGTTGACCTCTTGCTCCCTTCTCTTGAAGAATTGAATTCCTATTTTTTTATAGAACTACTTGAAAATAAAGGAAATATAACATTTGAAAAAGACAATAACATCCTCTATTTGGACCAAAACGCTTTGCATTTTCCCATACGCATAAGATCTTGGGAAACAGGCGATTTCTTTTATCCCCTCGGCGGCAAAGGCAAGCAAAAAATCAGCGATTTTTTCACAGATCACAAATTTGACAGATTCGCTAAAAAAGAAGCTTTGCTTTTCGAAATGAACCAGGACATCGTCTGGATTATCGGCCACCGGTCGGATGAACGGTACAAAATAGATTTGGCTAAAACGAAATACTATTACAAAATTTGCTTCAATGGAACCCTATAATGCTCAACCTGATAAGCCTCAACGGACCTTTCTGTTATGGTTTCTGGCCATCTGTACGATGATCAATGCCGGCTTGAACGTGATTTCATTTTCCATGTATGCGTTCTTCCCCGATCTCATCCGGCAGTCCATGACCATCATGCAAAACATGTCCTTGTTCAGCGGGGACGAATACAAAGAGATGATTGAAATATTCCTGTCGGTGGCGCCATGGCAATACCTTTTGCTGATCCTGGCAGAGGCAGCCTCCTTTGCAGGAGCGCTCATCATGCTATGGAAGCTAAGAAGTGTCGGCTTCCACATCTACACAATTGGGCAAATACTGGAATTCTGCACTTTGAATTTCATCATCGGCGGAAAAATGACGATGCCATTCTCCGCTGTGCTGGTAACGGTACTCATCATCGTGATGTATGCTACCCAATTGCGATACATGAACGACCGTTTTGAAGAAAAAGACCAAAACATAGAACAAACCACTCCAAATGAATAGAGAAGATTTTCCCATATTGCGTCAACAGGTCTATAAAAAACCGTTGATTTATTTTGACAACGCAGCCACCACGCAGAAGCCATCTTGCGTAATAGACGCATTGTCAAATTATTACAAAACCATCAACAGCAACATCCACCGGGGTGTGCACTGTCTGAGCCAGCAAGCGACGGAGGAATTTGAGATAGCGCGCAAGACCGTGCAACAGTTCATCCATGCCGCGCACGACTACGAAATCATCTTCACGCGCGGGGCCACGGAGTCCATCAATTTGGTGGCTGCCTCCTTCGGGCGCACGTACATTCACGAGGGCGACGAGATCATCATCTCGGAGATGGAGCACCACTCCAACATCGTGCCTTGGCAATTCCTATGCGAAGACCGCGGCGCGAAACTGAAAGTGCTGCCCTTCAACGACAACGGCGAGCTCAGCCTTGACCAACTGGAAAACCTCATCACCCCAAGAACCAAGATTATCGCGGTGACNNGCGGTGGCTCACGGCGCAGTAGATGTGCAAGCGCTCGACTGTGACTTCTATTGCTTCTCGGGGCACAAAATGTACGCGCCTATGGGCATCGGCGTGATGTACGGCAAAGAACGCTGGCTCAATGAGATGAAGCCCTATCAAGGCGGCGGCGAGATGATTAGCACGGTGACGTTCGAGAAAACCACATACAACGAATTGCCCTTCAAGTTCGAGGCGGGCACCCCGGCGGTGGGCGATGTCATTGGACTGCGCAAAGCCATTGAGTACATGCTGCAAACCGGCATCCAAAATATTGCCGATTACGAGCAGGAACTGTTGCAATACGGCACACAGGAATTACTGAAAATCAACGATTTACGAATTATCGGACAGGCAACGCACAAGGCGGCGGTCATCTCCTTCCTGGTCGGCAATATCCATCCTTACGATATGGGCGTGCTGCTGGATCATCAGGGCGTGGCCGTGCGCACGGGACACCATTGCACCCAGCCCATCATGGACCATTACCATATCCCGGGCACCGTGAGGGCCTCCTTTGCCCTGTACAACACAAAAGAAGAAATCGACACACTTGTCCAGGCCGTCCAAAAGGCCACCCAAATGCTCCAATAATTCTTAATTTTCAATTATCATGAAATACGCTTTGGTTACCGGAGGAAGTTCAGGCATCGGATA
>LXOW01275636.1_pt1 | contig 11656 bp, 2 predicted proteins | sample 1368591 | NCBI WGS metagenome assembly LXOW01 (sample SAMN04884650, study PRJNA319009) | bovine gut metagenome | isolation source: Cow rumen | host: Bos taurus | place: Italy: Legnaro (PD) | collected 2014-07-09
GGTCCGGCAGGGGGAGGAAGCCATGATCGGCAGCGGCAAGGATACCGCCGTTACCGGCGTCTCCAATCTGCCGGAAAGCGGCGCCCTCTACGCCACAGTGGAGGTGCCGGAGCAGAACCGAATGCACACGGTCTATCCCAACTTTTCCTTTACCCGTTCTGGTATCTCAGGCTCCTACGAAGCCTACGAGAAATCAAAATACTGGGAGGACTGGGAAATTGCCCTGGGCGGAAACTATACAGACGACGCGAAGAACTGCGTCGATTATCAGAATAAGCTGACGGCGGCGAGAGTCGGCACGGCCGTGAACAATGGCGGCGGCGACATCACAATCAACAAGAATATGGGTTCCTGGGCCTATACCACCACCGACGGCTACGAGGATAGCTTCAACAATTACGTGCGGATTTCCGCAAACTATGACCACGATGTGTTCCTCAGCATCGATAAGGGCGGCACCCTCTTTGACGCCCAGGTTTTTGCCACCCGTCTGAACCAGGTTGGCGTCAAAAAACGGTCCAAGAATTCTGCTTATCTTCGCCCGTATGTGGAGTTCTACTCTACCTCTACGTCCTCCAGCGGAACACTGGACTCTTTTGGCGCGGATTACGAAATCAAAGGAAAGACCAAACGCCGTTACTATTGGTACCTCAGCGCTTCTCGCAATCCTTCGACCGGAGAATTGAATCCCATGAGCGATTACGGCGCTGATATCGGCGAAGACAAATGGGGCGGCAGAGAGCACATGTATCCCATGGATCTCAAATGGAATACGACCCTGATGTTTGAAACACAGCTCAGAATGAGGCACCAGTGGTCGGAGTCAGGTGAATGCAATGAGACCTGCGCGGATGGCCGCACTGAGGTGGATATTCTGACCTGGTCCCTCCGCCGGCGCGTATTTGCGAAGACCCGTTATGAGAAGGACAACCCCGATGCGCCCGGCATCTCGATAGTTGTCTATACCGCCAACGACGCCAACGAAGCGGGACAGTACACCCCCATTTCTCCCACCAGTTCTGTTTACACCTCCATCACGCCGAAAATTTCCATCGTGGAAGGCGCTGGCGGCGTTGCCTGGAATGGCAGCCTTTACGTGGGCTCCAAGCTCAAAATTGACCCCAGCGCAATTGTAGGTTATACCATCCCGGCGAACGGCCTGTTCATGACCAACCAGAACGGAGAAAAGGTTGGAAAGGTGACCCTTGACCAGAAAACCAACATGTGGTATATCGAGATGCTATGGGACAAGATGAAGGAGAGCTGCCTGAACGATACCTATCAGCTCAACATCATTTTGGAGCGGCAGCAGAAATTCAGCGTGGACATCAACCCCTCCACCCCCCGGAAAGCGGACGGCTCCATTGACACAACCCAGTATAAGGATGTTTGGGACGATTTTTCCTCCAAAAACCCGGAGGTCTTCACATACTCTGTCCGCCGAGACGGAAACGGTGTTCCCACTGCGGTGAATGGCTGCTACTTTGTGGCAAACGCGGCTGTGAAGCCCGCCAAGAGCGATTTTTCTGCCCAGGGCGGCGTCTATACGTACAATACGGCCCTGAACAATTTCATGGGCGTCAATTTCCACCAGGATGCGGATGATGTGATCCTTTACAACGGCAGAGCCTATTCCGGCAACCAGACCATCCCTGTGACCGAAAGCGATTTGATTCGCAACGATATGCGGTTCATCTTCTATGATTCGGCATATCTGGACGCAGTCAGCCCCATGGAGGTGACAATCGATCACGTAGCGATCTATTACGACAAAAACGGAAACAATCAAATCGACGGCAGCATGGACGAGAACGGTGTCTTTACCCTGGATACGGAGACAATTCCGAATCCGGACGACCCGGACCATCCTATCGTTCGTACCCTTGATGACTTTGTGGCGATTGTGGAAGGCGACTATCCGGATACCTTCTTCCAGGCCTATGAGGACGCGAATGGAATCATTCACCAGAACTACATGAAGGTCTTCCTGAGCCTGCGGCCCCGGTCCTACACGGTGCCGGTCGGGGCGAACGCCGACGGAAAGGCGCAGCTTCTTCCCGCATTCCTCAGCGCAGTCACGGACCCCAAGGCTGCTGCGGATCTCACCGATGAGCAGCGCAGCTACCGCTACATCCGGGGCAATCACACGGACAACCACCCCATGTACGGCGCGGATGCCTCGCGGATGACCTATATCGACATCCCCCTCGGCGGCGATGTGGGAGAGAAGGGCATGGTTTCCGAGACCGTGAACACGCTGAGCGAAGACAAGAGCGAGGTAATTGACTCGGACAACGTCACCACCTATACCTGGACGCCCAAGTATACCGGCCAGCTTCTGGTGGAATTTGATGCCCCCACGCCCATCGTGGACAATGACAACATCACCGGCGGCGCAGTTTCCCTTGCGGGAGAGACGATCCCCACGATGAACGCGGACGGCACCTACAGCAACTATACGGAGGAAGGAAAAGCGAACGTCAACGCCAGTCTGGGCTCCTTCTGCGGCCGCACGACCTTTGCCGTTGGCGTCCAGGAGCAGGTCAAGCCTACCGAAAGCACCCGCACCAGACAGGGCATTGGCTCTATGAACGATATCAAGCCGGAGACCATTTCCGTTGGCGGCGTGGGCACCACGCCTGCGGCGGCCAATATGCTGAATATGGCCAGCGGCGGNNGCCAGCGGCGGTGACCCCGGCGCCACCAGCGGCTCCGGTCCGGGGGACGACGTGGGGGCCAAGGAATTTGCGCCGGACCTGGGGACAGAGCTTCCTTCCCTGGAGCTGGAGCTGGGCGATTACGCCACCCTCATCATGGACGGCTACGAGGTTGGCTTCGCCATCGGCATTCCCGTCTATCAGTACGAGGATACCAACTATTCCGGCGGCCAAAAAACCGAAAACGAGCACGACGGCAGCAAGACTACCACCAGAAAGGACCTGCAGGGCAATACCATCCGGGAGAACGTGAAGGAGGATAAAGGCGTCACGACCACCAAGACCACCACGACGCCGCCCAGTCCCACCGGCCCCGGCACGGTGACGGAAACGACGGTTACCGAGGTCAAGGACAAGGATGGAAAGGTAAAGAAACAGACGACCATCACGCAGTACTACAAGGACGACTGGCAGGACCCGAAGGAGAAGAAACGGGTCATGACCCAAACCACCGTGTCCAACATGCCTCCCACAGAGCAGACCCGAAGCGAGAAGATGAACGAGGGCTTCAAGAACGCCAACGGGGGCATGACTACCCTCAAGGAGTTCTGCAAGGCCCTGACGGACCCCAAGAAGGGCTCCATGAAGGAGTGGTTCGACGGCTTCAAGGAAGACGAGAGCCTGAACAATGCCAAGAATGGCGACTGTACCTCCCAAAAGGTTCAGGTTACCTTCAAGATCCAAATCTCCATCATGTTCGAGTATAACCCCATTGACAACTGCCACTACTTTAAGACGGCGGGCCTGGCGGGCACCCTGGGCGTGGAGTTCACGCTTCAGCACCGCTTCTCCTTCTGCCCCCTGATCTACGTCTACTTGAAGATCGGCATTGAGGTGGAGCTCAAGGTCTCCCTGTCCGTTCTGCGAGTTGCCAAGGAGGGTAAGGAGATCACAAGATTTGAGGAGGGCAGTCTGGCAGGGCTGAGCCGTGGAGAATCCGTGACCTTTGCGCTGGATATGCGGGATAAGCCCGTGGACCCGGAATCCGGCAAGCCGGTTGGCGCCAATACTGCCAGGGGCTTCCACCTGGACCTGGACGGAAAGGTCTATATGGAGGTTGCCAAGAAGGAAAACGGGGTACTCAAGTGCGCAACCTCCGGCATGCTGAACGGCGACGGCGGCACAAAGGAGGTCCTGCTGGAGGCCTATAACCAGATTGTCTACATTACCCTGACGCCGAAAAAGAACACCAAGGTAGAGGCCTCCAACCTGAAGCCGGTGATCGGCGCAGTCAGCAAGACCGTTTTCGACGGCCTGACCATTACCCCGGGCCTGAGCCTGGAGGTGGGTGCGGGCGTTGGCGTGGAGATGCTGAAGTTTGAGATTTTCGCCCGGACCAGCGTAGCCATTTCCATGACCATGGGCGGCTATCTGGAGGAGACGGACAAATATGAGGGCTTCTACATTTCCAGCTTTGAGTGGGCTCTGGCCGTGGGCTTCCACTTTACCGCAGCCTTCTTCAACTACTCCATGGACTGCATTGCCATCGGCGTGGAAGGCGCCCAGCACGGAACGGGCGGGTATTTCAATTGGGATATTACGGCCTCCGCTGTGGACGGCAACGTTACCCTCTGGGAAAAGACGACCTACACCGCAGCCGACGGAAAATCCCTTCCCGACGAGCCGCAGCCGCCCACTGGCTTCAACTTCTTCAAGGACAACGAGGCGTGCAGCTTTTTCAACGCTGACGGCAACCTGACGGATACGTCCGATCAGCCTGCCGCGGGGCAGGACTGGTCCTTCTCTGAGAACATCTCCGCCTTCCGCTGGACCGGCGGCAAGTTCAAGGGTGAGATTCCCATGAACGGCGATTTGGCTGTGGCCGAGAAAAACGGGGCGAAGCTCCGCTTTACCACGGAGGAGGAAGAGATTTCCGTCTTCTTCTCCGGCACGGTCAAGATTCGGGTGGACGCCGGTCAGCCCACCGAATACAAGAAATCTCCCGCCAAGCTGGCACTTTCCGGCGGAACCGAACATTCCATCGAAATCACCGCGAATNNGGACCGCTTCGAGCCCAAGGAGGAAGAAACCAGCGGAAAGACCGCCGATCAAGGGGGAACGAAATCCGGCGCGAAGGCCGGAAGTCTGGTACACGTCTCCGGGCCGACGGATATTTCCAAGACGCAGACCGTTGTTAAGCCCGGCACGGATACCCGCGCATTCGAACCGAACGGCACCAAGGACTTCCAGCTTTCCGGCTACAACATCTCCGGTGATGCGCGGAAGCTGGTGGACGGCCTGGCGGTTGGCTACGACTATAAGCTTGTTCAGGTTGGAACAGAGAACTACCTGGTCTATCCCCTTATGCTGAACGGTGCGCCACAGTTGGTCCTGAGCAAACTGGTGATGACCGGCAATTTTGCCGAGAACGCCGGACTGGTCCATCCCCTGAATGAGACCGAGGCTGTGCCCTACCTGCTGCTGGACAACGACGGCTGGACCGACCTGGACTACAGCGTGGTTGCCGGCACCAACAGCATCCATGCCGTTTGGGTCAGCCATGCGGACGAAGAGGGCCGGACCTTCACGGTGAAGAGCCGGACGATCTCCCTCGATCCTGCCGCCGTGCCCACGGAGCCTGTCTGCGCGGACACCGCCGAGGATTACCGTTGCCTTACCGCCACAACCGGCGCGTGTGACCTCTGGGTGGCTTCCGACGGTTCCGGCGAGAGCAAAAACAAGCTGCTCAAGGCTTGGCTCCTGGCCCAAAACGAGGGCTTGACGGAGGACGACCTTGACAAACTCAAGGCCACCGACCCGGCATACGCCGCCGCAGTCTATACCTGGGCTGCCCTCTCCACGCTGAACGACCTGTACGGCAGCGACTCCATCCTGCGCAGCGCAGGGGGCAAAGAAGCGCGCATTCCGGGGGAAGCGGTGGAAAACCTGGAAACTGTCCAACTGGGCAGCCGCACCATGGTGCTCTACACCACTGCCCAGACGGCCTACTTTAACGAAGACGGCACGGGATTTACCACCGTCGGCGCAAATCACCTGAATGACATTACCGCGGCAACCCAGCGGGGCGTTATCCGCAGACTCTATCTGCGCAGCCTGGACGACACGGGCTTCGGAACCGCCAAGCTCCTGCAGACCATCATCGACTTCGACGGCTGTACCGACGACAATCTGGACGCCGCCAAGCTGAAGGACGGTATCTATGAGAACAGCGCCCTTCGCAAGGCTCAGGCCGATCCCTATTTCTCCAACCTCCGCTTCCTCCGCGCCGACCTGAACGGCTCCGGGGAGGAAACCGTGGCGCTGTTTGAAATGGGCGGCAATACCTGGATGCTCCGGCAGAATGGCCTGGAGACCATCCTTGCCGACGGGGCGGTTACCCTGACCCCTGTTTTCGAGGAAACGACCGGCACCGATGTGTGCATTGGGTCGGACGGCAGCAACCTGGCTGTGGTGTATACCGCACCGGTGGCCGACAGCCTTTCCAACGCGATTTTCGTCGCCTGGTGGGACCGCAATCTCCAGTGCTGGGGTACCCCCACGATCCTGGCCATGCGAGACCTGCAGGTCTATGAGGACCGTATCACCTATAGCATGAGCGGAGAGGACGCGGAAAAGGCCTACCTGGGCAAGCTGACCACGGGAACCGGCTACACCGGCTCCATGAATCGGCTGACCTTCTCCAATCTGCAAATGTCCACCCGCAGCGTGCCTGCGGACGAGGGAACCAGGCAGCAGTTGATCATCCTCACCCAGGGCAGCCTGACTGCCCTGGAGGAAAAGACCTTTGTCCGGGGCGGGGACAAGGAAAACTATACCACGGTGGTTCCCAAAACGGATGCCTCCGTCGGATTCTACGCCATTGCCTTCGGCGCGGGCGACCAGGCTCTCGGGGAAGCCAGACTCGGCCTCTCCGCCTACGACTTCACCGTTGGCAGTCGGCTGATCGGTGAAGTGGAGTTTACCAACACCGGCACCGTGGCCGTTCGGGGCTCCGAGGCCAATCCCATTACCGTCCGTCTGCTGGCCAACGCTCCCGGCAACAGCGCCTCGGAGGAGCTGGCCAACTGGGAACTCACCACGTCCATTGCCTCCGGCGCCAGAACCACGCTGTCCTTCCATGCGCTTCCCCTGAGCAAGAACCTTCCCGCAGGGACGGAGCTGTATCTGACGGTATCGGAAGACGGCTCCTACTTTGGCAGCGGAGCGTTTTCGGAGACCATCGAAAACTTGCTGATCGTGGACACTCTTCCCGAGCTGAGCATCAACGGTTTTGACATGGACTTCCTTCGGGCCCGGACCATGGAAGACGGGACGGCCTTGGCCGAGTATACCCTGAACCTTTCTGTGGCCAACGTGGGCTCGAAAGAGGCGAAAGACGTCTTCCTGCAGTTCAGCTATGACACCGGCGAAAAGGACGAGCTTGGAAACGTGATCTACAAGCCGGTGGACGTGTCTGCCAGCGAATTGCAGACCTCCGGGCAGAAGCCGATCCAGAGAAGGTCCGGCGAACAGTTGGATGAAACAAGCATCTATCGGCTGGCGGACCAAAGCGGCGACGATCTGGACGTGGAAAACTGCCGCGTTGTGACCGGCACGCTGCGGGTGCCTGCCGCCTGCTTCAGCAACGAGGCAAACTTCAGCGGTCTGCATCTTCGGGTGGAGGTCTACTCTGCCGCCGATACTGCGGACCTCCGCTATGGAGTCTACTCCTCGGAGCACAGCGAATACAACTCCGCCAACAACTGCGTGGAGCGGGTGTTCAAGCATCAGACTACCTTCGACGTCCCGGCCCGAATCACCACGGCGCTGGGCACCACCCTGACGCTTCCCGTCAACTTTGCCTCGACCGGCGCGGAGCCGGAGATTGTGCTCAGTGAGATCAGCGACGGCACGGAGGGCTGGGAGCCCCGTATGGGCATTTGCTACTACGATCCCGAGCGCTCGGTCATCGTGGCGGCCCCCAACGCCAAGGCGCAGACGCTGCTGGAGGACGGACAAAATCCCACGGGCATTCTGCAAATCAAGGATGCGTCCACCAACACCATCGCGGCCATTGCCTACACCATCGGCTCCATGGCGGACGGCGTCAACATCTACAAGGACGATGCCTCCTTCACCTTCTACGATCGGAACGGGAACAAGCAGGAGAACCTCAACGCGGCCGCAGGCTCCAATCCTCCCTGGCTCTTCCTGAACAAGAGCACGGAGCTTGGCTGGGAGGGCGGCGAAGCCGACGAGATTCCCATGAACCGGGACCTGACCATGGCCAACCAGGACGGGGCCTACCTCTGCTTCGAGACCGTTGCCGATTCCATCACGCTTTATTACATGGGCGACGTTACCGTTACCTCCTCAGTGTTCGGTGTAACTGCGGAGCCGGTTTATGAGAACAAAGCCTTCCCGGTCAGATTCCGCTTTACAAAGGACGGAGAGGGCAACGATACCGGCCTGCGGCACACCGTGAAGATCACGGCAAAGCAGGGTACCCGGATTGACCGCTATGTGGCTGTCTACAAGACGAATACCGTCCCGGACGTCGATCCCGACGCCCCCCAGATTCTTTGGAACCGCAGCTTCCCGGAGACGGCCTCGATCCTTACCGGAGACAGCGTTCCGATGACCTGCTACATTGTGGACGGCACCGGCCTTCAGAGCGTTGTCTTCAACGGCGTAACCCTTTCCGAAACCACCACACCGGCGTTGGTCAAGGTGGACGAGGGCCTGTGGTACTTTGACTTCACCTTTAGGGAAAACGGACCGAACAAGCTGCGCGTGACGGACCTTTCGGGCAACTACAGCGAGGGACGGATCGGCGTAGACTGGTTCAACGACGTGCTGAGCGGCAGCGCTGTTGCTGCTGCCCCGGGTCTGGTGCGCAGTCACCTGAGCTTCGTGGATGCAAGCGGCAGCCCGATTCCCACAACCGGTTCCATCACTGCGGCCCCGTTCCTCAAGAGCCAGTATGCGCTTGCCTCCAACGAGCACTCCAACGCCTATCTGTTCACAGACGGTGTCTTCTCCGCCAATCCTCTGGGCCGGGCCATGGACGAACGCTGGCTGGCCAACTGGAACGGCTATTACCAGGTGCGCGTTGACCGGGCGGACGGAACCTGGGCCAGGGCAATCACAGTCCTGCACAATCTCGATCTGACGCCGCCAGCCACCGCGCCGGAGCTTCCCGGCAAGGGTACGCCGGATGCCCCGTATCTCATTGGTTCCCAGTCCGATTGGCAGAAGATGCAGGCCTATCTCAACGGCGGCAACTCCAGCGCTGGTCTGTGCTTCCTGCAAACAGCGGATATCACGATTACCGACGCGGATATGGTCGGCTCCGGAGCCAACAACTTCATGGGCGTCTATGACGGCGGCGGCTATACGCTGACCTATCATTCACCCACAGGCCGATATGAGTGCGCTCCCTTCTATAGTGCCCAAAACGCCACCTTCCGCAACATCCACGTGACCGGATCGATCAATACCACGCAGAAGTTCGCCGCCGGTCTGCTGGTGAATGCCTATGGCTTCTGCAGCTTCTACAACTGCCGCGTCAGCATGACGATCAGCTCCTCCATCGACAGCAGCGACGGCGACGGCACCCACGGCGGCCTTGTCAGCTACACCGGACCGGGCAGCACCGTCACGATTACCGGTTGCCTGGTGGACGGCAGCTTCCTGGGCACCAACACCACCCTCAGCGGGGGCTTTGTAGGGTATTGCCGCGGTTCCCTTACGGTTCGAGACAGCATCTTTGCTCCCACGGCCTGGGAGTGGGGCAGTTCTGAGAACTTCTACCGTTGGAACGGCGACTACAATCGCGTGCTGGTGAACTGCTATTATCTGACCCCCGCTGCCAACGACCAGGGCAGCCGCGGCTACGCCATCAAGCCCGACGTGGACGTTGCGTTCACGCAGGCGGGAGGCACGGAATACGATGTCGCCGGACTGTATGCGACAAACGTGGGAATCCACTACAACGGTTCGCTGTGGGCAGCGGAAGGGGAGACGGTACACGTTCAGCCCTGCTATGCCGGCACGGAGCCGGATGAGGCGGAGGACTTCTTCCTGGCCAGCGCAGGCACCTTTACCGCTTCCAACGACGGGTACGATCTGCTGATGCCCGCCGAGGATGTGACGATTACCATCGGCACCCACGATTGGGGCGCTCCGAGGTATGAGTGGTCGGGAGACAACAGCTCCGTAACGGCGGTCCGCGTCTGCGCCCATAACCCGAAGCACAGAGAAACGGAAACCGTCGCAACCACCAGTCAGAAGACAAGGCCCGAGACCTGCACGGAAAAGGGCGAGACCACCTACACGGCGGAGTTCACCAACAAGGCCTTCGGAAAACGGACGAAAACCGTGGCCGATGTCGCGGCGCTGGGCCACGATTGGAACGAGCCAACCTATACTTGGGCGGATGATTACAGCACCATCACTGCGGAAGCCGTCTGCAGCCGGAACGATGACCATCATATTTGGGAGACGGTAAATGCCGAGTATATCCTGACCAAGCCCTCCACCTACAAGGAGGAAGGCATTGCGACCTACCGCGCCACCTTCAAGAACACCCTCTTCTCCCAGCAGACGGTCCAGGTGGCCATTCCGGCCATCTACTGCGACGGCGGTGAGAATTGCCCCAGCAGTCATTTCACGGATATTCCCAAGAAGGGCTACTGGGCTCACATGTTCGTTGACTGGGCGGTGGTGAATAAGGTAACCGCCGGCACCAGCGCCACCACCTTCGGACCGGACGTGGTATGTACCCGGTCTCAGTTCGTGATGCTCCTGTGGCGGACCAAGGGCTCCCCGGAGCCGCAAACCACGCAGAATCCCTTCAAGGACGTGAAGAAAAAGGACTACTTCTACAAGGCAGTCCTCTGGGCGGTGGAGAACGGCATCACCGGCGGTACTTCCGCAACTACCTTCGGTTCGAATGATCCCTGTACCAGAGCCCAGATCGTGATGTTCCTGTGGCGGATGGAGGGCAGCGAGGAGCCTACGGTAAGCCAGAACCCCTTCACGGATGTGAAGAAAAAGGACTTCTACTACAAGGCAGTTCTTTGGGCCGTGGAGAAGGGCATCACCGGCGGCACCTCCGCAACCACATTTACCCCCAAGCGAGTCTGTACCCGTGTAGAGGCTGTGACCTTCCTCTATCGGGAGTACGCAAAATAACCCGGGCCAAAGCCCGGATGAAAGGGCGAACTGCTTTGCCCTTTCGCCGAATGAAAAAACACCTCCGGTTCGGTCCGGAGGTGTTTTTTATACTGGACTCCCATAGAAAGATTGAAAAATGTTCCGAGTAGGAATTGCGCCAGACGAGGCGGAGGACGNNGGAGTTCAGTATCATAGGTGGCGGCAGGCTCAATGCAGCCTTCTGCGGCGGCGCGCAGGATAGCCGGTTTTGCTTCCGGCGGGGCGCTCCAGGCCAGACCGCAGTCGGCGGTGATTTGCCTGGGGGTGGGGATCAGACGGCCCGGGATGCCATTGGCCAGGCAGAAGCGCTCCATTTCCATGGCTGCCGTGGTGGTGGAGAAGGTCAGCACCAGCCGAAGCTGTTTTTCCCGCATTATGGCTTGATGACCTTGTCGGCCTTGACCAGGGTTTCCACAATGCTGTACATATTTGTTACGCTGCCCACCGCCAGCTTTTCGGTCAGGCCGTAGTAGTTCAGGCAGGTGCCGCAGGTCAAAATCTGCACCCCCTGGGCCTCCATGCTCTTCAGGTCCTCCAGAGAAAGAGAGCCTTCCGTGGTCAGCCTCGCGCCGCCATTGTAGAACAGAATCGTCTTGGGGAGCTGGTCCAGTTGGGAAACCGCATAGAGGAAGCCCTTCATAAGCTGACGGCCCAGTTCGTCGCTGCCTTGGCCCATAGCATCGGAGGTGACGGCTACCACTGTGTTGCTCCGACAATCCGGGACGCAGGCGGCGGGCGCTTCTCCTGCCGGTTCTCCAGCTCTGTCCGCCTCCATCGTGACG
>LXOW01019256.1_pt1 | contig 11653 bp, 6 predicted proteins | sample 1368591 | NCBI WGS metagenome assembly LXOW01 (sample SAMN04884650, study PRJNA319009) | bovine gut metagenome | isolation source: Cow rumen | host: Bos taurus | place: Italy: Legnaro (PD) | collected 2014-07-09
CCTTGTCTACAGCGTAATCGATGGCTGCTCTGCCGGCGTTGGCGGCGGATGCGCGAACAGCCTTCTTATGCAGTGCACGGTCGTTGGCAACGCCGCGACCACCGCTGCGGGCGGCATCGAAGGCGAGTCGTCCGCCGTGGCGTCCGTCATCATCGGCAACACGGCGGCAGGCAAGGCGAACGAGTACGCGGCAACGACGACGCCTGTCAAGCTGACGCCGCAGGCGCCGACACTTGAAAGCTGCTTCACGTCCGGCGACCCGCTCTTCTGCGCCGACTACCACCTCGCCGCAGGCTCGCCTGCCGAAGGCAAGGGCGCATATCCGACACCAGACGCTACGGAATGTCTCGTTTTCGTCGAGATCGAGGGCGGCGGCGTAGTCGAGCCCAACGACCCGGACGGCGTTCGCGTCGAAGTCGGCAAGGACCTTGCGTTCACGACCTCCGGAGGACGCAATGTCACGGCAATCTACGTGAACGGCGAAGCGGTCGAAAGCCCGGCAAACAGCTGGACGCTCGAAAACGTCGTCGTCAACACGGAGGTCCGTTTCGTCTTCGCTCCGGCAACGCTTCTGGTGGGCGCAACACGTGAACACAAGACCGTTTCGTCTGCCATCGCGGCGGCACGTTCCGGCGATACGATTAGAGTGGACGCGGGCACCTATGAAGAGCGGCTCGACGTGAGCGGTTTCGCGGGAACGCTGACCATTGAGGCGGCGGATCCAGAGACGAAGCCGGTCATCGACGCGAAGGGTGCGGGACGCTGCGTCACGGCGTCGCTGGATTCCGATGGCGTTGCCTTCAAGAACATCGTCTTCGCCAATGGCCGCGCGGCGAAGGTCGCGGCTGGAGACCAGCCCTACGCGGAATGGCTGGCGGACGGACTCCACGACTACAGCGACGCGGACCTGCTTGCTTACGGCTTCGGCGGCGGTGTGTTCGGCGGACGTTACGAGAACTGCGTCATCACGAACTGCACGGCGCTCGGATCCAAGGGCGGCGGTGCATTTGCCGCGGAGCTCATCGGCTGCGAGATTGCGTGCAACGTGGCGGGCACGAAGGATTCGGGCGTGAATCTCCGCGACATGTGCGGCGGCGGCGTATTCGGCGGGCTGGTTAAGGACTGCCGCGTCCACGGCAACTCGCTTGTCGGCTACCAGAACCAGGTCTACTGCCGCTATCGCGGCGCGGGCACGTTCGGGGCGGAAGTCCGCAACTCGTTCGTCTGGGACAACTACATCAACTGCGGATCCGTGGCGAGCGCGATTCCGAGCGAGACGCACGTCGGCACGGACGGCGTAACCGTCCACACCGTCGAAAAGGCACCGACTCCGGCGCAGCTCGAAAACCACAGGACGCCGATTCCGGTCGCCGGCGAAACGCCTGCCTATGCGACGCGCGAGGCTGCCGAGGCTGCCGCGGCGAAGCAGGTCGCGGACATCCCGACGCCCGTCGCGCGCGCGATCTCGAACCACGACGCCTACGTGAACCTCTTCGAGATCAGGACGGTCGAGGACGGAAAGGGCGGGTTCGTCAACAAGCCGGCGCTGAAGGAGCCGGTCCTCGAGACGATCCACGAGCAGGCGATGGACGCGCTTACGACGGACGACAGCGGCGAGCCGCGCGCGAGCTTCCAGGTGCAGAAGATGGAGAAGACGCTCACGAACACCGTGCCGGGCCTCTATTACGCGCTGGAGTTCTCCAGCGACATGACGTCCGGTTCGTTCGTCGGCGAACGCCATCTCGCGACGGGTTCCGGGTCCGTCAAGCTGTCTGCGACGTCGCTCGACACGCCGTCCGGCTTCTGGCGCATGGCAGTCTATCTCACCCCCGACGGCGAGTGAGACACCGGGATCCTAGATGGTCACCGGAATCCTGAAAAGAGGCAGGCTATGCAGATATTGAGGCAGATGGGGGTCGGCGCGGCGACGTTGCGCTTTGACCAGCGGGGGGTTAAAAGCGTCTGGGGGTCTCTGAACGGCTTCGGTATTCGCGCGGGGAGACGTTCGTCGCCTTCGCGAAGAAGTGCGAGAAGTACCAGGTCGAGTTGAAGCCGAGCGTTTCGGCGATTTCCGCGATGGGAATGTCGCTCGACGCGAGGAGGTTCTTCGCGCGCGCGAGGCGGATCCCGAGCTGGAACTGGAGCGGAGACGCTCCAGTTTCCTTTGTGAAGAGGTGGCGGAACGTCCGGTAGGGGATGCCGAGGCTTTCCGCCAGCGCCGCGAAGTCCACGGTTTCGCAGGAGTGCTCCATGATGTGCGTCTGGGCTAACTGGATCGCCTCGGACGTCGTGCGCGACTTGCCCGCGCACCCGCCGTCCGCCAGCGCCGCGAGGAGCGGCGGGATCTGCGCCGCGGTCGAATAAAGGCTCGGCTGTCCGCCGCCGAGGATGTCCGAGACGGCGTCCGCGAAGAGCCGGCGGAACCTGTGCTTCGCGTCGAGCTCCCTTACCTCTCCGCCGGGGTCTAGTCCCGCGCCTTCCGCGAAGCGCGTGGCGAGGTCTCCGCCGAAGCCAAGCCAGAACGTGGTCCATCCGGTCTCCTTCGCGGGACGGTAGCGGTGCCAGCATCCGGGCGGCAGCGCGATCAGCGACCCCGCGCCCACGGCGGACTTCCGTTTCCGGAACTCGACGGTCCCGCCTCCGTCCTCGAGGAGGATCATCTGCCACTCGCCGAGGACGCGTCCTTTCTCCCACGTGAAGAAGTACTCGTCAGGATGCGCGCGCGACGGAAACTGCGCGAACGGCTCCGTTCTGCTGTGCCCCGCGCAGGTGGCGTACATTCCCCACTTGCGCTGCGTCTCGGAAACCGGAAAGTACTTGTAGGAGTATTTCATGGAGGTAGAATACCATAGCTTGCCAAAAAGCGCAAGTCGGCCAAAATGAGGCGTTGCGGTTTCTGGCGGGGATATGCTATTATTGCCTCATCACGCGCTAAAAGGAGCGAACAGGAGATGAAACATGCAGCCATTGTCACATCGTTGGTGCTCTGCGGAGCGGGACTACTTGCGGAGGGCGCAGCCGTGGAACGCATAAAGCCGCTTGACGCCAACGTCGGCGTCGTGTCCGTAGGGCTCGACACCTACTGGAAGCAGTGCCCCGGGCTCTACGAGGACATGCTCAAGAAGGCGAACGTCTTCGAGAAGCGCGTCGAGTCGCACCAGGTGAAGGTCACGTCGTTCGGCATCTCGGACAATCCCGAGAAGGCGGCGTCGCTCATCCCCGCGATGAAGGCGGCCGACCTCGACCTCCTCTTCGTCGACATGGTGACGTACGCGACGAGCTCCACCTTCGCGCCGTTCGTGCGCGAGCTGAAGTGCCCGATCGTCCTCGTCGCGCTCCAGCCCGACTCGCGCCTCGACTACGAGCACGCGACGATCTACAAGCAGCTCTACAACGACGACCTCTGCTCCGTGCCGGAGTTCACGGGCGTGGCGATCCGCTACGGGCGTCCCGTCGCCGACGTGATCATCGGCCAGCTCGAGGGCGACGCGAAGGCCGACGAGGAGGTGCGCCAGTGGTGCGCCGTCGCGCACGTCCTCCACGACCTCCGCCGCGCCCGCATCGGCCTCATGGGCCACGTCCTCGAGGCGATGTACGACATGCAGGTCGACCCGACCGCCGTCTCGCGCACGTTCGGCTGCCACGTCGCCCTCTGCGAGCCGGACGAGATCATGCCGTTCTACCGCGAGCCCGACGCCGCCGACGTCGAGGCGATGAAGAAGCGCATCCTCGACTTCTTCGACACGCCCGACCCCGTGTCCGACCCCTGGACCGAGAAGCTCACCGCGCACGACCTCGACGTCGCGGCGAAGGCCGCGTGCGCGCTCGAGAAGTTCATCGCGAAGCGCAACCTCGACGGTTTCGCCTACTACTACGAGGGCGAGGCGGGTTCCCCGACGCGCGAGCTCGTCACCAACTTCATCGTCGGCAACTCGCTCCTCACGGCGGCGGGCTTCCCGATGTGCGGCGAGTTCGACCTCAAGAACTGCGTCGCGATGATGATCTTCGACCGTCTCGACATCGGCGGCAGCTTCGCGGAGTTCCACCCGATCGACTTCGAGCGCGACACGGTGCTCGTCGGCCACGACGGCCCGCACCACCTCAACATCGCCGCGAAGAAGCCGGTCCTGCGCTCGCTCAAGAAGTACCACGGCAAGCCGGGAAGCGGCGCGGGCGTGGAGTTCAACATCAAGGAAGGGCCGATCACGATGATGTCCATCGGGCTCAAGGCCGACGGCTCGTTCAAGTTCGTCGTCGCCGAGGGCGAGTCGCTCGCAGGCCCGATCCCGCCGACGGGCAACACCAACACCCACGGCAAGTTCCCGCCGGACGTCCGCACGTTCCTCCGCAACTGGTCGATGGAAGGCCCGACGCACCACTTCGCGCTCGGCGTCGGACACCACGCGGCGGAGCTGAAGAAGCTCGGCCGCGCGCTCGGCATCGAAACGGTCGTCGTGACGGAGGGGAAATGACGATGAAAAATGGTCTCATTGCCGCCTTGGCGGCGTTGGCGGCTGCCGCGGGCGCGATTGACGCGCGCGCGGAGAGGCCGGACGTGGTGTGCGTGTACTATCCGCACTGGCATCGGTACCCCAAGGGCGACGAATGGTTCGGCGCGGACAGGTGGAAGAACGGCGAGTGGACGTTCGTCAAGGACGCCGCGCCCCGTTTCCCCGGACACCGGCAGCCGCTCGTCCCGACTGTTGGATATCTCGACGGGGCGGACCCCGAAGACGTCGCGAAGGAGATAGAGCTCGCGGCGGACGCCGGCATAGACGTGTTCCTCTACGACTACTACTGGTATGGCGGCAAGGTCACCCAGGAGGAGGCGATCGAGAAGGGCTTCCTCGGGGCGCAGAACCGCGACCGCATGAAGTTCGCGCTCATGTGGTGCTACCACGAGCGGCGCGACCAGTTCCGCCCGAAGCTCGGGGAGCCGCGCCGGACGCTCATGCCCCTCGCCCACACGAAAGAGGAATTCCTCGGCCTGATCCGCCACTCCATCGACCACTACTTCTGCAGGCCGGAATACTGGCGCAAGGACGGCAAGCTGTTCTTCTCGGTCTACGACGCCCATTACTTCAGCGCGAAGCGCGGCAACGACGCCGCGCGGATCAAGGCCGAGATAGACGAGGCGCGGGCAATGGTGCGGGCGGCCGGACTCGGTGAGATGCATTTCAACGCTCAGGGGGCGGGTCCGAGGCTGGCGGACTTCATGGCCGACTGCGGTTTCGACTCGCTCACCGACTACAACACGTCGCCTTACCAGATGCCGGCGGAGACGACCTCGGCCATGCGCGCGAAAGGCGAGTGGGAAATCGACTACCGGGCGTCGTTCCCGACCGTGCGGAAGCGCTGGCGCGACATGTCGGCCAAGAAGCTCCCGTACATTCCCAACGTGACGACTGGCTGGGATTCCACCCCCCGGTGCCGTCCGGACGAGCCGTATCCGTGGCGAGCCCTCGAATACCCCTACACGATGTCGTTCACCAACAACACTCCGGCCGCCTTCCGCGAGATCCTCGCCGAGGCGAAGGCGCACGCGGAAAGCGACCCGAAGAAGCCGGGAGCCGTGTACATCAACGGCTGGAACGAATACACCGAGGGGTCGTTCCTCATTCCCAACAACTTCTATTCCGACGGCGCGCTGCGCGCGATAGAGTCCGTGTTCGGGCGCAGGCCGGCGTCGGAGCACGTTGGGCCGTGAGCGATTTTTACACTTTCCTGCGCCGTCCGTGCAAGAATCCAACAGTGGGTTTTGACATAATATCACTATCATGAAACTTAGGCATTGCGAAGGAGGCAAGATGAAGGCAAAGGGATTGGAGGTCGCATGACGCTCTGCACTCTATTGGCAGTCGCGAACCTCGCCGGGGCGTTCCCGCTCGAAGGTCCGTTCCCGCTTCTCCTAACCCCGTGGACCGAAGACGCGCGCGTCGACATCCCGACTCTCCTGAAGGAGGCGGAGTACGTCGAGGCCGCCGGGGCCGGGGGAATGATCTGGCCGACAGCCAGCGAGCGCAAGGAGATCGTCGACGCCGGCGACTACGAGACGGCGCTGGACGCGCTTGTCGCAAGGTCCGTGGAAAAGGGCAGGGAGTTCAAGGCGCGCGTCACCGCGATTGTCAGCGGAACCAACACGGCGCAGGGAGTGGAGCAGGCCGCCGCGGTCGAGCGGCTTGCCAGGAAGCACGACGCGCGCCTTGCCATCCTTGCGCGTCCGGCCGACGACTGCACCAACCAGGTGATGATCCTCGACTACTACAATGCGCTCGCCAAGGCGACTAGCCAGGAGGTGATCATCCAGACCTTCAACGGGAAGAGTCCGCAGCCTTCCGTCGAGACGATCGTCGCCCTTGCGCGGGAGCATCCCGTCTACGGGTACGTGAAGGAGGAGTCGCCCGGCCTCCAGGTGAACGGACGCATGGAGCAGCTCCTCCGCCACCGCGAGATCAAGGGCGTCTTCAGCGGCTGGGGCGGAAAGGGCTGGGTCTTCCAGGGGACGCGCATCGGCACGTGCGGCGTCATCTCCCAGCGCGCCGAGTACGCGCCGCTGTTCGTGGAGATATGGAACCGCATCAAGGCCGGCGCGGACGCGTCCGACCCGGAGCTGGCGCGCGCCTATTCCGCGTATCTCTACATGACCAACCTCGGCGAGATATTCTCCACCTGGGGGGACGACGAGATGCGCGGACCCCACCTCTACGTCCTCCAGCGGCTTGGCATCTTCAAGAACCGGCTCTCCCGCAAAAACGGGAAGGCGGTCGAGTTCAAGATGTCGGACAAGGAGAAGGCGGAAGTGGACGCGAGGCTGGAGTTCGTCGGCCGGGATCTCGCGCACGTTGCCGCGCAGGTAGCGGATGTGCGCGTCGGACCCCGCCTGCGGGATGTCCGCCTTGGCGGCGCGCCAGGGAGGAAGCTGGACGCCTTCATCCGCGCCCGCATGACCAGCGCCTTCGCCCAAAGCGAGATATTCGGGGAGGCGCGCAGGGCCTTCGAGCGCCGCGACGACGACGAGGCGGTTTCCGTCGGCGGACGCCGCGTCGGCGGATGGTGGCGCGGCGAGTTCTGGGGCAAGCTCATGCTCGGCACCGCGCGTGTCGCCGACTATCTCCAGGACGAGAGCCTGCTGCGCTTCGTGCGGGAGGAGTCGCATCGGATGGTCGACTTGGCGGACGCGGACGGCTATCTCGGTTCCTACGGCGACAAGGAGAACGTCGGCATCTCGCCGGAGGACTCCCCGGCCGTTTGCAAGTCGTATGGATGGAACTCGAACTGGAACGTCTGGAACCGCAAGTACGCGATGTGGGGGCTCCTTGCCGCATATCGCGCCACGGGGGACAGGACGCTCCTGGCGTCGGTCGAACGGCAGATGGACCAGCTCATCGACATGCTGCACCGGACGAAGACCCCGCTTTACGCGTGCGGACAGCCCGAGAAGGTGGGTCTTCCCCCGATGTCGATATTGAAGCCGCTGCTGCTCCTTTACGAGGAGACCGGCAAGCGCAGGTATCTCGACTTTGCCGAGGAGACGATTCGCGACTGGGACCGCGACGACGGGGCTTGCCCGAACTTCTTCCGCAACGCCGGACGGTCCGATCCGATCAGCACATGGTACCCGAAATGCACGCAGTGGGCGAAGACGTATGAGATGCTGAGCTGCCTGGACGGAATCCTCGAGCACTACCGCGTGACCGGTTCAAGGCGTTCGCTTGAAATCGTCCGGAGCATCCGGGACAACATCGCCGAAAACGAGGCGAACGGAATCGGCGGCGTCGGCTACTGCGACCAGCTGCACAAGGCGGCGACGCGCATGAACGCGATCTCCGAGGTGTGCGACGCCGTCCATTGGATAAGGCTCAACCTGGACCTCTACATGATCACCGGCGAGGACAGGTATCTCGACGCCATGGAGACATGCTACCTCAACAACTTTCTGGCAGGCGTCTTTCGCGACGGATCGTGGTGCGCGTTCGCGGTGCGCGGGTGCACGCGGCACTCGGTGGGCCGCCAGTGCGGCTACGCCTACAACCACTGCTGCGTGAACAACGCGGCGCGGACGTGGATGGACATGGCCAGCGCCGGCGTGACGAAGGACGGGCAGGGGACGTACCAAGTGAATTTCTACGAGGACTCGACGGTGCGGTTCGGCGATCTGCTCTTTGAGATATCCGGCAACTATCCTGTCGGGTCGAACGTGACGGTCAGGATATCCGGCGGCGATCCGAAGGTGGTGTTCCGCAAGCCCGGCTGGTGCCAGAAGATGGACGTCGCACGCGACGGCGGCGCATATTCCCTGACTTTCGACATGAACCCCAGGATCGTCCACAGGGCGCTTGCGCATGATGCGGAGGGCGCCGACAGGAAGAACTGGCTGTTCACGCGGTACATGGTCGGCAGCAAATCGGGCGACGCCGTGTCGCGAGGCTATCGCACTACGCCCGCGGCCGAAGTCATGTGGGGGCCGCTTGTCCTCGCGCGGTCCGTCCATGTCGGCAGCTTGTCCGCAGGCCTCGCGGACGAACCTTCCGTCAACGGAAAGGAATATTCGATCAAGGCGGAGCCGATTCCCTCGTCCTGCACGTGGGGCGCCTGGAATCTGGAGCTGTCCGGCCCCGACGGCGACATCCGGCGATTCAGGGCCTGCGACTACCAGAGCGCGGGAGACTGTCCGTACGACAACGGCGCCGACGTCTTCAGCATCTGGTTCTGACGCATCCGCCAGGCGCAAAACGGCAGGCAGCGACTCTAGAGCACAGCAGGAGGTAATGACGATGATTAAAGTGGAAAGGCAGCAGAACGCATGGAAGACGCACCGTCCTGGCCGTTTCCTCGTTGCGGCCATTGCGGCGTGCGCGGCNNGTCGACAGCGTCGTCCAGCGCTGGCCGTGGAACAACAAGGTCGACATCACCTACACGGTCGCCGGCGGACAGGACCTTGCCGCGGGGAACTACCGGAAGATCGTGTTTACCACCGTCATCGCGGGCACCGCGTACACGATCGACGGCGTGAAAGACGTCGGCGCGAGCGCGAACTCGGGCACGCACACGGTCACGTGGACGCTTCCCGACGGCGTCAAGTCGTCGAGCTGCACGATGTCCGCCGCCGTCTACCCCTCCGACGCCCCGAGCGGCGACGACTACCTGGTCGTGGACCTCACGAAGTCCTCTGACAACATAGCGTACGAGGGGCTTCTAGCCACGCAGGACGCCTCGAACGCGCGATACAACGCCGCTGCCTACAAGACGGACAAGCTCGTCCTGCGCAAGGTGCCCGCCGGCGGAACCTATCCCACCGGCGATAGCCCGAACTACTCGACGTGGACCACCGACAGGGACTACTACATCGGGGTCTTCCCCGTCACCCAGCACCAGTACAATCTTGTCTATGGCTCCAATCCTTCCGCAAAGACTTCGCTGATCGACGGCAACGAGGTTGCCCACCGCCCCGTCGAGATGGTTTCATGGGACGACCTGCGCCTTTCCGCGACGGCGCCGACTTCGTCCATCCCCGCCGAGGCGACCGCCTCCGGCACTTTCTTCCAGCGACTCAACTATGCCACCGGCAACAAGTACGGCTTCGATCTGCCGACGGAGGTGATGTTCGAGATAGCTGAACGCGCAGGCGCGACAACGACCTACTACTGGGGCGACGCCGCGGATGCATCCTATGTCGTCTGCAAGGAAAACAGCGGATCCAGCACCGTGGCCGTCGGATCGCGTCTGCCGAACGCGTGGGGACTCTACGACATGGCTGGAAACGTCTGGGAATGGTGCCTTGACGACAAGGTAAGCGGCGACATCTCCGGAAGGGTGGATGCATTCACCGCGGCGTGGGCGTCTGGAACCGAGCGTCGCATTCGCGGCGGATATTATTCCAATGAACTTTCGAACTTCAACTTCCGTGCGTCGAGCCGCAACTCCGCATCCATTTCTTCGAGGGGAAACATCGGATTCCGCGTCGCGACGATAGCCAAGTGAAAGGATGTGGCCAATGAGAACTAGGTTCGAAAAGGTTCTGGCGGCCGCATGCGGGATCTGCGGAGCGATCTCTTCGGCGATTCCCTCGACGGGTTTTGCGGACGACACGCCGATTGCCGAGACGGCGTCGGCGTTCGTCTACGCCATCGACACCCTTGCTTCGCCTCGCGCCGTTAAGACGGCCGAGGAGCTGGCGGAGATCGCAAACGGGACGTGGAAGGCGACCAGGCGTCCGGGAGAGACGGTTGCCCTCTCCGCGCCCGACGGGACGGTGACGACGCTCGCCGCGGCCGATTCCACGGCGGCAAGCGTCGTGCTTCCGATCGACGCCGGCGGCGTCTGGACCGTGGCGAACTCGAAGCAGGGGTCCGTGGCCATCACCGTGCGACGTTCGCTCGACGGCACGCTCGGGGACGGCACGGCGTCCTCGCCCGCGAAGCTTGTGGACGGCGGCGAGCTGCTGGACTACGGGGCGTCCGAGGGCTATGTGTTCATGCTGGAGGACGTGGACGGGCTGTCGGCGTCGCTGAACCTTCCGGCGGGGTGCTGCATGGACTACGTGGAAGAAAGGGTGTGGCGGCTGACGGCGCCGGCCGACGGCAGGCTATATGGGTCGAACGAGGTCGTCTACATGGCCGACGCCGCGCGTCCGGGCCCGAACCGCAAGACGAGCAGGCGCGGCGCGCTGCCGGTCGCGTATTCGGGCGACAACTGGACCGGGGACTCGGCGAAGGCCGCGACTTTGACCTTCGTCTCGCCAGACGGCGACGTGACCGAGCTGGCTAGGTCGGGCACGGGGGTCGAGCGGTTCTCCTTTGGCAAGTCCGGCGACTGGACCGTGCGCCTGGAAATGGAAAACGGCGCTGCCCTAGAGGCGGTGCTGACGATGTCCGAAGGATTTGCCCTTGTCGTTCGGTAATCACAACAATGGAGGTGTTGGCGTGAAAGTCAGATGGAGCGTCTTGGCGGCTGCCGCAATCGCGGCCTTGGGACTGGGGGCTGCGCAGCCGCAGGTGCGCTATGTTTCGTGCGAGGGCGACGACGCGAACGACGGCCTGACCGAACGGACGGCGTGGCGGACGTTGCGCAAGCTGGGCGAATCGCTCCCTTCGGGCGGGCTGGGACTGCTCCGGCGCGGCGACGTGTTCTACGGACAGATGAAGGTCCCCGCCGGTCGCTCCCCCGATTTGCCGACGACGGTCGACGCCTACGGAACCGGGCCCTTGCCGGAGGTGTGCGGCTACAAGATCCCCAAGCGCGATGAAAGCGTATGGAAGCCGGTCGGCGACAAGCTCTGGCAAATAGACCTATCCGACCATTCGCTGTTCGACGGGAACCACGAGACGGACGACGGCAATGTCGGATTCCTCCTGGTCGACGGACGCTTCTTCGGGCAGAAGAGCTCTTTCAAGAAGAAGCAGACGCCTTCGGCGCAGTGGGGCTTTGTCGACGACTACAGGCGCCTGACGGTCTGGAGCGAGGGGAATCCCGCGGCTGTGGCCAAGGACATCCGGATCGCGGTCAAGGGGCATTTGCTGGTTCCCGAATCCAACGCCGAGATCAGGAACGTCGTCTTCCGCGGCACCGGCTCCCATGGCCTGAACGCCATGGATCCGTCCCATATTCTCGTTTCGGGGTGCAGTTTCCTCGAGATTGGAGGGTCTTACCTGGA
>LXOW01442205.1_pt1 | contig 11645 bp, 8 predicted proteins | sample 1368591 | NCBI WGS metagenome assembly LXOW01 (sample SAMN04884650, study PRJNA319009) | bovine gut metagenome | isolation source: Cow rumen | host: Bos taurus | place: Italy: Legnaro (PD) | collected 2014-07-09
CCCTCCCCCACTCAAAACAGTCAAAATAAGACCCAACTCATTGATTATCAATATCTATAATGGTGTCAATATAGCTAACACGCTGAAATTCAGTGCTTCTTCCCTATTTGGTCCGTGGATGGTCCGTGGCCCCTCCGTGACCGCTCCGTGTTTTCTCCGTGTACGCACGGAGGGGCTACGGTGGAGTGACGGTGCGGCGACGGTGCATCTACAGAACAAATCGCACACGACTCAGTTTGTTTTTTGTATCGCCCTTACAAAGGTGTCCGTCTCCTGTCCACCTCACGCCGTCGCGACTAGCACGGACAGGGCCGGCAGGGATAAAAAAGTGCAGGGTTCCAATTGGAACCCTGCACTTCGTTATTGATTCCGAAGAGTCATTTAGCAGTTCAGTTTCTCTCGGCCGACATGGCGGTGGCGTTGCCAACCACAAGGTTCTGGTACTCACGCATACCGGTACCTGCAGGAATGAGGTGACCGACAATGACGTTTTCCTTCATACCCATGAGGGTGTCGCGCTTGGCGTTGATGGCAGCCTCGGTGAGCACCTTGGTGGTCTCCTGGAAGGAGGCGGCGGAGATGAACGACTTGGTCTGCAACGAGGCGCGGGTGATACCCTGAAGCACCTGCTTGCAGGTGGCGGGACGGGCATCGCGCACAGTGACAAGTTTCTTGTCCTGACGACGCAGGGCCGAGTTCTCGTCACGCAGTTCACGAGCAGTGACAATCTGACCGACAGAGAGCGTGGTGCTGTCACCAGCATCCTCAACCACCTTCATACCGAAGATACGGTCGTTGACATCGTTGAAGTCGAGCTTGTTGACCAGGTCGCCCTCGAGGAAGCGAGTGTCGCCCGGGTCAAGGATTTCGACCTTGCGCATCATCTGACGCACAATGACCTCAAAGTGTTTGTCGTTGATCTTCACACCCTGCAGACGGTACACCTCCTGCACTTCGTTGACGATGTACTCCTGAACCTTCATGGGTCCCTTGATGGCGAGAATGTCGCTGGGGGTGATGGCACCGTCGGAAAGCGGTGTACCGGCCTTGACATAGTCGCTGTCCTGAGCCAAAATCTGCTTCGAGGTGGGGATAAGGTAGGAGCGCTGCTCACCAGTCTTGGAGGTGATGGTGACCTCACGATTGCCACGTTTGAGTTTCTTGGCGATAGAGACGATACCGTCGATTTCGGCCACGATGGCGGGATCGGACGGGTTGCGGGCCTCGAAGAGCTCGGTGACACGGGGCAGACCGCCCGTGATGTCGCCAGCCTTGCCGAAGGAACGCGGAATCTTCACCATGATGTCACCGGCACGGAGTTCCTGACCCTGTTCGACACCGATGTGGGCGCCGACGGGAAGGTCATAGACTTTCAGGATGTTACCCTCACTGTCAACAATATTCAACGTGGGGTTCTTGGTACGCTGACGGCTCTCGATGACCACCTTGTCCTGCAGACCAGTCTGTGCATCGCTCTCCACACGATAGGTGACGTTCTCGATAACGTTCTCGAAGGAGACGCGACCGGCCACATCGGAGATGATGACGGCATTGTAGGGGTCCCATTCAGCAATGAGGTCGCCCTTGGTCAACATATCGCCCGAAGCCTTGTACAGCTTGGCACCGTAGGGAAGCAGGGAGGAGAACAGTGTGACGTCGGTGTGGGTGTCGACAATGCGCATTTCGGCGGAACGGCCCATGACAACATGGTAGCTGTTGCCCTCATTGTCGGTATACGGAGTGGAGCGGAGCTCATCGATGATGAGTCGACCCTCGTACTTGGCCTGCAAGCTGGAAGTGGTACCGATGTTGCCACCAGCCACACCACCGACGTGGAAGGTACGGAGGGTAAGCTGAGTACCAGGCTCACCGATAGCTTGTGCGGCAATGACGCCGACAGCTTCGCCCTTCTGCACCATCTTGCCCGTGGCCAGGTTACGGCCGTAGCACTTGGCGCAGACACCATGTTTGGATTCGCAGGTGAGAACCGAACGGATCTCGACCTCTTCGATGGGCGACTCCTCAATCTTCTTGCATATCTCTTCGGTCAACTCCTCACCGGCATGGGCGATGAGCTCGCCAGTCTGGGGATGGTAGATGTCGTGGACCGAGGTACGGCCAAGAATCTTCTCGCCAAGCGACTGAACGATATCCTCACCTTTCTTGAGGGCGGTGGTAGGCAGGCCACGAAGCGTGCCGCAATCTTCCTCATTGATGATGACATCATGAGCCACGTCGACCAAACGGCGCGTCAGGTAACCAGCGTCAGCCGTCTTCAGAGCGGTATCGGCCAGACCCTTACGGGCACCGTGAGTTGAGATAAAGTACTCAAGCACCGACAAGCCCTCCTTGAAGTTGGAGACAATGGGGTTCTCAATAATCTCATTGCCGGAGGAACCAGCCTTCTGGGGCTTGGCCATCAGACCACGCATACCGGAGAGCTGACGAATCTGCTCCTTGCTACCACGAGCACCGGAATCGTACATCATGAAGATGGGGTTGAAGCCCTGGTTGTCGGCCTTCAGCTGCTTCATGAGGGTCTCGGTGAGCTGGTTATTAGTATTGGTCCAAATATCAATGACGTGGTTGTAACGCTCGTTGTTGGTGATAAGACCCATGGCGTACTGAGCCATAACCTCTTCGACCTCCTCGTTGGCCTTCTCGATAAGTTCTTCCTTCTCGGCAGGAATAATAACGTCGCCAAGGTTGAACGAAAGACCGCCACGGAAAGCCTGACGATAACCCATATTCTTGATATCGTCAAGGAAGGCAGCAGTGACAGCATTGCCGCAGGCGGTAAAGATGTCACCGATGATGTCACGCAGAGATTTCTTACCCATCACCTGGTTGATATAACCATACTGGGCAGGAACCACCTGATTGAAAATGACGCGACCCACGGTTGTACGGAGGCGCGAGGTCTTAATGTAATGTCCATTGGCATCGACAACGACGTTGCCTTCACGGTCACGCTTCACCTCGTACTCGGTACGGCTGTGAAGAGCTGTCTCGGCAGGAGTGGCGCAATCAATGTCGGTCAACACCTTGCCGTTCTTATCCTTGATGACCTCCATAAAGGAGCGGTCACTCTTGACATAAGAGTATTCGTCCTGACCCTCAGGAACAGGCATTTGAACACTGATGCAGGCGTTAAGGTCGACACGCTTCTCGTTGTAAGCGATGATAACCTCTTCAGGAGAATAGAAACGCTGACCCTCGCCATGAACGGTTTCGGTGGCGGTGGTGTGACGCGGCTTGGTCATGTAATACAGACCCAGCACCATATCCTGCGACGGAACGGTGATAGGAGCACCGTTGGCCGGATTGAGGATGTTATGAGTGGACAGCATCAGCAACTGCGCTTCCAGGATGGCAGCGTTACCCATAGGCACGTGAACAGCCATCTGGTCACCGTCGAAGTCAGCATTGAAACCAGTACACACGAGGGGGTGCAGGCGGATAGCCTTGCCTTCGACCAGTCGGGGCTGGAAGGCCTGGATACCCAGACGGTGCAGCGTAGGAGCACGGTTGAGCAGGATGGGGTGTCCCTTCAATATGTTCTCAAGGATTTCCCATACCACAGGTTCCTTGCGATCGACAATGCGCTTGGCGCTCTTGACAGTCTTCACCAATCCACGCTCAAGGAGCTTACGGATAACATAGGGCTTGAAGAGCTCGGCAGCCATGTCTTTAGGCAGACCGCACTCGTGCATCTTCAATTCAGGACCCACGACGATAACCGAACGACCCGAATAGTCGACACGCTTACCTAACAGATTCTGACGGAAGCGGCCTTGCTTACCCTTGAGGGCATCGGACAGCGACTTGAGGGCACGATTGCTTTCGCTTTTCACACTCGACACCTTACGGCTGTTGTCGAATAGAGAGTCCACCGCCTCCTGAAGCATGCGCTTCTCATTGCGCATAATCACTTCGGGAGCCTTAATCTCAACGAGGCGTTTCAGACGGTTGTTGCGAATGATAACGCGACGATAGAGTTCATTGATGTCGGAAGTGGCAAAGCGACCACCATCCAGCGGCACGAGAGGACGCAAATCAGGCGGGATGACAGGAATAATATCCATTATCATCCACTCGGGGCGATTGTCCATGCCACGAGCCTGCATGGTGCGCTGCGATTCACGGAAAGACTCAATCACATTCAAGCGCTTCAGAGCCTCTTGCTTGCGGGCCACAGCTGTCTCGCGCGACGCTTTGGCACGCAACTCGTAACTAAGTTTGTCCAAATCAAGTTCAGACAACAACTTGTAGAGTGCCTCTGCACCCATACCGGCAATAAACTTGTCGGGATCGGTATCAGCCAATTGCTCGTTGCCTTCGGGCAAAGAGTCCTGAATATAGTAATATTCCTCCTCAGTAAGCAGATCCAACTTCTGCACGGGCATCTCGTTGAGAACAGCCTTGCCAGGCTGCAACACGATATATTTCTCGTAATAGATGACCTGATCCAATTTCTTGGAAGGAATATTGAGCAACATTCCAATCTTGTTGGGAAGCGAACGGAAGAACCAGATATGAGCTACCGGCACCACCAACTCGATGTGACCCATACGCTCACGACGAACCTTCTTCTCTGTCACTTCGACACCGCAGCGGTCGCAGACAATACCTTTGTAACGGATACGCTTATATTTACCGCAATGACATTCCCAGTCACGAGTGGGGCCGAAGATGCGTTCGCAGAACAGACCGTCACGCTCGGGTTTATACGTACGATAGTTGATGGTCTCGGGCTTGGTCACCTCGCCATAAGAGCGACGCTTGATGGATTCGGGCGATGCCAGGCTGACAGTGATCGAATTGAAATCAGTCTTTAACTGAGATTCTTGTTTAAAAGCCATGTTCTTTTTCTTCTATTACTACCAATTAATCAAACGTTACCTCTAATCCGAGACCACGCAGTTCGTGGACAAGGACGTTGAACGACTCGGGGATGCCAGGCACAGGCATATTGTCACCCTTGACGATAGCCTCATAAGCTTTGGCACGACCCATTACATCGTCCGACTTGACGGTAAGTACTTCCTGCAAGACATGCGATGCGCCGTAGGCCTCCAAGGCCCAAACCTCCATCTCACCGAAACGCTGTCCTCCGAAGTTGGCTTTACCACCGAGGGGCTGTTGGGTGATGAGGGAGTAAGGTCCGATGGAACGGGCATGCATTTTGTCATCAATCATGTGGTGCAGTTTGAGATAGTAGATGTAACCTACCGTGGCAGGCTGGTCGAAACGTTCTCCCGTCTCACCGTCATACAGATAAGTACGTCCATTCTCTGGCAAACCGGCTTCACGCATGTAGCCATTGATTTGTTCCAAAGTGGCACCATCAAAGATGGGGGTCTTGAAGCGTTTGTTAAGTTTCTTACCGGCCCAACCCAGAACGGTCTCATAAATCTGACCGAGGTTCATACGCGAAGGCACACCCAGAGGATTCAGCACGATATCGACAGGGGTTCCGTCCGCCAAGAAAGGCATATCTTCTGCACGCACAATCTTGGACACAATACCCTTGTTACCATGACGACCAGCCATCTTGTCACCGATACGCAGTTTGCGTTTCATGGCGATATAGACTTTGGCCATCTGTACAATGCCACTCGGCAGATCGTCACCGACTGTGAGGGCGAACTTGTTGCGGGTAAAGCGACCGGAAATCTCGCGATACTTGATATTGTAGTTGTTCAGCAACTCTTTGATAAGAGCGTTGGTCTCCTTGTCAGTGGTCCACTTATTGGGGCTGACCTCAGTGTAGTCAATGGTCTTCAGCGTTTTGGCCGAGAACTTGACTTTCTTAGGAATCAACTCCTCACGATGGTTAGTATACACACCGTTGGACACCTTGCCGTTCAAAAGTATGAGCAAACGGGAAATGAGCTTATCCTTCAGTTCCTCACACTCAAAACGATACTCTTCCTCCGGCTTGGCAAGCAGTTCCTTCTCGCGGGCACGGGACTTACGATCACGTATCACGCGGGCAAAAAGTTTCTTGTCAATGACCACACCGTGGAGTGAAGGCGGAACTTTAAGGGAAGCATCCTTTACATCACCAGCTTTATCACCGAAAATAGCACGAAGCAATTTCTCTTCTGGCGTGGGATCGGACTCGCCTTTCGGGGTAATCTTACCAATCAGGATGTCACCTTCTTTCACCTCGGCACCGATACGGATAATACCGTTCTCGTCCAAATCCTTTGTGGCATCATTACCCACATTGGGGATGTCGCGGGTAAGTTCTTCATTTCCGCGTTTGGTTTCACGCACTTCGAGGGTGAACTCCTCAACGTGAACAGAAGTGTAGATATCTTCACGCACCACGCGCTCGGAAATCACAACAGCATCCTCAAAGTTGTATCCCTTCCACGGCATGAAAGCAACCATCATGTTGCGTCCCAGGGCGAGTTCGCCTCCCTGTGTGGCATAACCTTCACAGAGAACCTGGCCTTTCTTAACCTTGTCACCCTTTTTCACAATAGGACGAAGGTTGATGGCTGTAGAGTGGTTGGTACGCTGATATTTTGTCAGATGGTATTCTTTGACATCATCATCGAAGGAAACCAAACGTTCCTTCTCGGTACGATTGTGACGAATCACAACCTTCGTGGAGTCAACATATTCGACCACACCGTCGGCCTCTGCATTGAGCAGCACGCGGCTGTCATGAGCCACCGCCTCCTCAATACCGGTTCCCACAATAGGAATCTCCGGATTCAGCAGAGGAACAGCTTGACGCATCATGTTCGATCCCATCAGGGCTCGGTTAGCATCGTCATGCTCAAGGAACGGAATCAGCGATGCAGCGATAGAAGCAATTTGATTCGAGGCAATGTCAATGAGGTCAATTTCGTCGGAGGAGACGATGGGGAAGTCGGCCTGACGACGAGCTTTCACTCTTGATTCAGTGATATGGCCTTCCTCGTCCTGCGGAGTAGTTGCCTGTGCAACGGTCTTGTTCTCCTCAGCCTCAGCCGACAAATATACAGGATCCTCGTTCAGTTGTACCTGACCGTTGACCACACGCTGATAAGGAGTCTCTATGAATCCAAGTTCATTGATTTTGGCATAGACGCAGAGAGAGGAAATAAGTCCGATATTGGGACCTTCAGGTGTCTCAATGGTACAGAGACGACCATAATGGGTATAGTGTACGTCACGGACCTCAAAACCTGCACGCTCACGCGACAGACCTCCGGGACCCAATGCCGAAATACGACGTTTGTGGGTAAGTTCTGCCAACGGGTTGGTCTGATCCATAAACTGACTCAACTGGTTGGTGCCGAAGAAAGAATTGATGACCGACGACAACGTTTTGGCATTGATAAGTTCTGTGGGAGTGAAGACCTCGTTGTCACGCACATTCATACGCTCACGAATGGTGCGCGACATACGGGCAAGACCCACACCGAACTGATTGGAGAGTTGCTCTCCAACAGTGCGGATGCGACGGTTCGACAAATGGTCGATATCGTCCACTTCCGCCTTCTGGTTAATCAGCTCAACCAGATATTTGATAATGGAGGTAATATCCTCTTTGGTGAGCACCCTGACGCCATCTTCCACGTCAAGGTTCAATTTCGTGTTGATTCTATAGCGTCCTACATCACCCAAGTCATATCGTTTCTCCGAGAAGAAAAGTTTTTCAATGATGCTACGGGCGGTCTCCTCGTCTGGCGGTTCTGCATTGCGGAGCTGACGATAGATATACTCACAAGCCTCCTTGGCGTTGTTGGCGGTATCTTTCTTCAAGGTATTGTAAATGACCGAATAGTCAATACCGTCCTTATCTTCTGTCTTGATCAGAATGGACTTGACATCCAAGTCAAGAATCTTCTCTATGTGTTCCTCTGTCAGTTCGACATCGCGCTCAATGACCACCTCGGTACGCTCCATAGAGACGACCTCACCTGTATCCTCATCAACAAAATCCTCAGTCCAAGCCTCCACAACACGGGCAGCCAACTGCTTGCCGACCACCTTCTTGAGGTTATTACGAGTGGCTTTTACCTCTTCAGCCAACTCAAAAATGTCGAGAATATCTTTGTCGGTCTCATATCCGATAGCACGGAGCAACGTGGTAATAGGCAGTTTCTTCTTACGGTCGATATATGCGTACATGACGTTGTTAATATCGGTCGTAAACTCCATCCACGAGCCTTTGAAAGGAATGATACGGGCCGAATAAAGCTGCGTACCGTTGGAATGGAACTGTGTACCGAAAAAGACACCGGGGGAACGGTGCAACTGCGATACAACCACACGTTCAGCACCATTGATAACAAAGGTGCCTTTGGGGGTCATATAGGGTATCATACCCAGATACACATGCTGTTCCAACGTCTGGAAATCCTCATTCTCGGGATCCTTACAGCTTAGTTTCATCTTGGCTTTCAGTGGCACACTGTATGTCAGGCCACGCTCGATACACTCCTCTATGCTATAGCGAGGAGGATCGATATAATAATCCAAGAATTCAAGTTCGAAATTGTTTCGCGCATCCGTGATGGGGAAATTCTCTTTGAAGACTTTATACAGACCTTCGTCCAGACGGTTGTCGGGGTTGGTCTCAATCTGGAAGAAGTCCTTGAACGACTTCACCTGAATATCGAGAAAATCCGGGTAATCAAATTTGCGTACCGACGCGAAATTAACTACGGTGGGTTCTTTTTTTGCCAAGGGACTTGATTTTATTTTTTTAACTTATCGCAATAAAGTGGGTGTTGACTGGCCGTGAAAGGCCTTAGGAGGATGTCTCTGCTGTTGTGAATTTCATTCCACAGCAACAAGGAATAGGCACTCCGGACCTGCCGGAGGCACTATTCCTCGTAGGTAACAGAAAGGGGAAACCTTACTTCACCTCGACTTCGGCACCAGCCTCTTCGAGGGCTTTCTTCAGGCTCTCAGCCTCGTCCTTCGAGACACCTTCCTTAACGGGCTTGGGGGCGTTGTCGACAAGTTCCTTCGACTCTTTCAGACCCAGCGAAGCCATATCCTTGACAGCCTTCACAACGGCCAGCTTCTTGGTCATGTCGGGAACACCCTTCAGGNNGCAGCGGCGGGTTCAATGCCGTACTCCTCTTTCAGGACGTCAGCGAGTTCTTTAACTTCCTTAACGGTAAGGTTAACCAGTTCTTCAGCGATAGCTTTAATGTCTGCCATGACTTTTATTTTTTTTAATTGTTTTACTAATTTGTTTTTTAATCTTTCGGTCTTTTCAACGGTAGACCACACCTGATTGTTTTTGTTTTGTGCGCTTAGCGGTAATTAAGCCTCGCGCTCCTCCAAAGTTTTCAGCACACCGGTAATGGTATTGCCAGCCGACTGCACCTGCGAAAGGACGTTCTTGATAGGCGACTGCAGCAGGGCGATGACATCGGCGATGAGTTCGTTCTTCGACTTGATGTTGACAAGTTCATCGAGATGCTCATGTCCGATATAGAAGCACTCTTCGACATAGGCACCTTTGAGAATAGGCTTGGTAGCATTCTTCTCAGCGGCACGGAAGTCTTTGATAAGCTTGGCGGGCGCATTGTTGGTGTTGGAAAGCATTATGGCGGTTTCACCCTTGATGACGGGGAAGAGCTCACTGTAGTCGAAACCCGACTTCTCCAGAGCCTTGATGAGAAGGGTGTTCTTGACGACTTCCAACTTGACCTCTTTGCGGAAAGCGGCACGACGCAGCTTGCTGGTCTGCACGGAATTCAAACCTCCGATGTCGGCAATATAGAGACTCGGATAGGCCTTAATCTCCTCGCACAGAGAGTCGATGTGTTGGTCTTTCAGTTCTTTTCTCATAATGTTTCGTTCGTTTTAATTGTGTTACATGGTAGCGGCTTTGGTATCCACCTTCACTCCCGGGCTCATTGTGCTGCTGATAGCGATGCTCTTCACATAGGTGCCCTTGGCGGCACTGGGTTTGAGCTTCATAATCATCTGGAGCACCTCGCGGGCATTCTCGACAATCTTCTGGTCGTCAAACGAGCACTTGGCAACAGCGGTATGAATGATACCGAACTTGTCGACCTTGAAGTCAATCTTACCAGCCTTGGCCTCTTGAACAGCCTTACCCACTTCCATCGTAACAGTGCCGGTCTTGGGGTTCGGCATCAATCCACGAGGACCGAGGATACGACCGAGGGCACCAATCTTAGGCATGCAACTCGGCATGGTGATGATGACGTCAACGTCAGTCCAACCACCTTTGATTTTGGTGATGTACTCGTCCAGGCCGTAATAGTCGGCACCAGCTGCTTTGGCTTCCTCCTCTTTGTCGGGGGTGCAAAGTACGAGTACGCGGACAGTCTTACCCGTGCCGTGAGGCAGGGTCACGCTGCCACGCACCATCTGGTTGGCCTTACGGGGATCCACACCCAGACGCACGTCGATATCCACCGAAGCATCGAATTTGGTGAAGGTGATTTTCTTCACGATGCTTACAGCCTCTTCGAGAGAATAAACTTTGCTGCCGTCAAATTTGGCGATAGCCTCTTTCTGTTTTTTTGTCAGTTTTCCCATGTTGGTTTGTTTTTGTGGTCACCGCATAACTCTCAGGCTATGCTACCACTGTTTTACTTTTTGTTTACTTCAGGGGGTTCTCACCCGTAACGGTGATACCCATGCTGCGGGCAGTACCGGCCACCATGCTCATGGCGCTCTCCACTGTGAAACAGTTGAGGTCAGGCATCTTGGCTTCGGCAATCTGGCGCACCTGCTCCCAGGTGACCGAGGCGACCTTCACACGGTTGGGCTCACCCGAGCCTTTCTGTGCTTTGGACATCTCTTTCAACTGGACAGCGACAGGAGGAGTTTTCAGAACAAAGTCAAAGGACTTGTCCGTATACACAGTGATGATGACAGGGACAATCTTGCCGGCCTGATCCTGTGTACGGGCATTGAACTGCTTGCAGAACTCCATGATGTTCACACCCTTCGCACCGAGAGCCGGTCCGACGGGAGGAGCGGGGTTCGCAGCAGCGCCTTTGATTTGCAATTTAATCAATCCTGCAACTTCTTTTGCCATTGAATTAAATTTTAATAGGGTTAATTAATGTGGTTACTGCTCTTTTTCAACTTGCGAGTAATTCAGTTCCAGCGGTGTGCGACGTCCGAAAATCTTGACCGTAACTTTCAATTTCTTCTTCTCGTCGTTCACCTCCTCGACAACACCCGAGAAACTGTTGAACGGGCCGTCGATTACTTTCACCGATTCTCCCACAATGAAACGGTCCATAGCGTCAATACCGTCCACCTGCTCATCCATCTTGCCGAGGATGCGGTTGATTTCCGATTGACGCATGGGAATCGGCTTGCCCTCTCTCTCCCGAAGGAAGTCAAGGACATTAGGTAGATTCTGGATCACAGGTATAATCTCCTCACGCAAATCAGCCTCGATAATCACATATCCAGGGAAGTAGTTGCGGTCCTTGACCACTTTCTTTCCGTTACGGATAGAGACCACCTGCTCGGTAGGAATCAGCACAGTGGGCACATCGTCGCTCCAGCCACGTTTGGCCATCTCGCTCTCGATGTACTCCTTAGCCTTTTTCTCCTTGCCGCTGATTGCTCTGACGACATACCACTTTTTCTCCTGCTGTTCCATTGTAATTAATTAAAAAGGACAGTGAATTATA
>LXOW01289563.1_pt1 | contig 11644 bp, 13 predicted proteins | sample 1368591 | NCBI WGS metagenome assembly LXOW01 (sample SAMN04884650, study PRJNA319009) | bovine gut metagenome | isolation source: Cow rumen | host: Bos taurus | place: Italy: Legnaro (PD) | collected 2014-07-09
TTTCGTTTACAAAAAAGTTTCCTTCATAAAGATAGCCGTTATTCTGAGAAACCGGCGTAATAAAGGAACGGACTTCGCGGCTCATAAGGCCTACATATTTATTATTGTCATAACGAAGGAGGTCTGTACGCTCAACAAGACTATAGGTCGGACTTCCGCTGTAAGAAATCTGAGTCTGAGCCCAGACTGCAGACGAAAAAACTGCAAGCCCCGCAGTAAATGATATAGAAAGAATTAATTTTTTAATTTGCATACGCAGATTATATTATATNNTGCTATGGCGCCGTCCCAGTTTTGAGGCGGATTTTCTATAAATTCCTGACAACGGCTGAGCATGAGCTTTGTCGCCTTATCATCCGGGTAACATTCCAGAGCCTTATCAAAATATTCAAAGGCAAGACTCCAGACCCCCTTATGATAGAGGGCAAATCCCTTGGCGTAAGCATCACGATATTCTGCAGAGTAATCAGTTATATCGCGGTCAACGGCAAAAATCGGAACAGCTTTTGCCTTACCCTTCACTTTTACGTCATCAAGGTGGCGGAAAACAAACTCATCAGATTTTATGTCATTTTTAACAGAGCCGCTTACCAGAATCTTTGTTCCGTATTTTTTTGTAAGGCCTTCAAGGCGGCTTGCAAGGTTTACGTTATCACCAATTACAGAATAATCAGTTTTATCATCAGAACCGATAGAACCAACGATTACATCTCCATAGTGAATTCCGATTCCTGTATTAAAAGTCATGCCGTCCGGAAGTACAAGGTCTTCAAGGGGAACTGTTGCAAGGGCTTCCCGCATTTCGTAAGCGGCAGCAACAGCACGGCGGGCATTGTCCTCGTAGCTGATTGGAGCGCCAAAAATCGCCATGATTGCATCCCCTATAAATTTATCAACGGTACCGCCATGTTTTTTGATAATCGTTGTCATAATTGTAAAGTAGCGGTTCAAAAATCCTACGATTACTTCCGGCTTATTATGCTCACTTATATTTGTAAAAGAACGGATATCACTGAAGAGAATTGCAACATCTCGCTTTTCACCGATTTTCTTCTTTTTTTCATTTTCCTGCTCATCAACAAGATCATCAATAATCTGTTCAGGAACAAAGCGGCTGAAAGCCTTTCGGATGTTGCGCTCAAACTTAATCTTCTTTTTCATGCGCAGGGCGGTTTCCAGAAGCAGAGCCGCCTCCTTTACAAGATAAGAGAAAATATCAAGCTGTTTTGAAGTAAAAGCTCCTTCGCGCACAACATGAAGGCTGCCAAAAGGTTTCATCTGGGAATTTTTAAATTCGAAATATTCATAGGCAGAAAGCGGGATGATATCAGAATGGAAATTTTCCAGCTCGATTTCATTACGCAGCCTTCGCGGAACAAAATTGGCCATATTAAGGCTTGGAAAAATCTTTTCATAATCATTTACGCAGACCTGAATAAAATTATCAGTTTCTTCGGGCTTAAAATTGTTTCCGCAGATATAAAAACCTTCAACGCCGTCATCAACGTTTACAAAAATTGCAGCCGCAGGAATCTCGCAAACTTCAGCTACAAGATTCAAAAGCTTTTCGATGATTTCAGAAAATGCTTCAAGGTGCTCAAACATAAAAAAGATTTTCTGAAAGCTTCCGTTTTTTATGCTGTCATATTTTTCAGGCACGGCAAGTTTTGTATCTTTTTTTGCGCAAAGTTCCTGCAGGTTCAGAAGTATTTCATCCGGCTTAAATATTATGAACATATCAGCGCCGCAGGTGGTCTTAAATTCAGCCGGGAAAACAAAATCACTTGTTACATAAACGCNNTAACGAGGATTCTGATTCCGTTTGTATCAAAAGAAAGCTCCAGATCTGATTTTTTTGTTTTTTCCTTAAAAACTTCCTGCATTGTTGCAGAAGGCTCTAAAATTAATATCTGCTTACTCATTCTTCTTCCCCATTAAAAAATTCCTTGATTTTTTCTATCAAAGTATCGCGTTTAAAGTCAGACTTGCTGATAAAAGCATCTGACTTTGGAATATTCGTATTTGAAACCGCAATTACCGGAATATTTACATAGTTTTCCATGCGGCGCAGGTTATCCAGAAGGATTTCTCCGTTCATTCGAGGCATATCATCATCACACAAAATCAAATCAAACTGAGTTTCCTTGATTTTTGCCATAGCTTCGATTCCGTCACAGGCAACTTCAACATGATAGCCGTTATTTTCAAGTATGGTACGTTCAATAAGGCGGGTTGTTTCGGAATCTTCCACAACAAGAATGCGTTCTATGCGCTTTTTGGCATGAGCTTCAAAGACTTTAACATCGTAAGGCCGCATTGCGCGGAACTTTTTCATGATTTCGGGAATATAAAGAATAGGAATCATGTCGTATTTTTCATCAAAGGCAAGGCCTTTCAAAATCGGGAAATTGGCGAAGGCAGGGGGCATTGGCTTTCTGATAAGGGAAACAAACTTCTGCATCTTATCAACGATAATTCCGATTTTATGCGACTGAAAGTTTACGATGATGATTGAATCAAGAACCGCGTGTTCTTTTGTAGGAGTTCCCGGCAAGAGCGATGAAAGAGAATAAACAGGAATTTCTTCGCGGATCCGTTCTGTTCCCGACTCATTTTCCTGAATATAAACCAGATAGCGCTGATTCATTTTTTCTTCATAATCAAGGGCACTTCCAGTTACGACATCAACTACAAATTCTGAGGGAATAAGATATTTTCGTCCGTTAGCAAGTACAAAAAATCCGTGGAAATCCTTGTGATCCCGCAGGAATACATCATCGTGAATGTAACTTAAAAGCTCGTCATGAGAAATCATAAGCGAGTTCTGAAGATTTTTTGCATCCAGAGCCAGCTGTTTAAATGATTCACGGGCAGAACGCATATCGCCGTCACGCACCGCTGCCTTCAAAAGCTCAACCTGATTCATGATGATATAAGAGNNACCGCTGCCTTCAAAAGCTCAACCTGATTCATGATGATATAAGAGCGGGCAATCATCTCTTCCTGCTGATTAACCAGTCCCCCCATCTTAGAAGACTGAATCTGAAGCATAGGATCACTGTCTGCTTTTTTTGCAGGCCCAGCACTATCTTCTGTAAAAATCTTATTTATGGAAGTTTCAAGGAAAAGAGTCTTATCTTTTCTTGGGAAGACTTTTGAGGCATTAAAAATTTCTCCGGCCAGCGCCTTATCAAGATAAAGAAGATAAGTGTTAATTCCAATTTCAAGCAGTTCTTCCTGCTCGCCGTTTTCAATAAGGGTACAAATCTGGAAAAGTTTTTCCGAAACCGCTTCAAGCAGAATCTGAAGATTTTCCGTAAAAATTATCTGCTTGTCGTTGAGGCCCTTATAAAGATGCTCAACAGCCTTAAGGATTTTATAAACCGGCGTAAAACCAAGAATCAGCGAATTGTCTTTTGTAATGCTCAAAACCCGGAGGATTTCATTAATGATTTTAGGCNNATATTTCAGTCTGTACAGGAAGGATTTTTTCATCCGGATGAGAAAAGTTTTTCTTAAAAAAATCAGTTTTTGTCTCTGTCATTTTTTACGAAAATAAAACACCTTGCCGTCTGAGCATTTTTCAAGATTTTTAGGAACGATTTTTGGATCGATGGAGGCAATTTCGCTCATCGAAACAAAAAGATAGCCGCCTTGACTAAGGCTTTCATCTACAATTTTATGCAGAATCTGGCAGCGCATTTCCATTGTAAAATAAATGAAAACGTTACGCATAAAGATCACATTTACATTTTTAGGAAAAGTTTCATCCTTTGAACAGAGGTTGAACTGCCTGCGTTCAATTTTGCTGCAAAGCTCCGGCGGGAAAGTCACAGACTTATCGATTGCCTGATAGGGAGCCAGAAGATAATGAAATTTTGCTCCGTCAACCTTTTTGGTGGTAGAAGGAGAATAGAGGCCGCGGCGGCATTTTTCCAGAACTTCGGTATTTATATCACTTGCTATACATTCACTTTTAATGCCAAGAGACTGGGCAAGCAGATAAAGAGAATAGATTTCTTCTCCGCTGGAAGCCGCAGCACTCCAGATTCTCACAGGGGCTGTTGCAAGCTTTGCGCGGATTTCCGGGAAAAGTTTATCCTTAAGCAGGCTAAACTGAGCTTCTTCACGGAAAAAATAAGTTTCATTTACGGTTGCGGCATTAACCAGAACGTCAAATTCTTCTTTATTCAGGCGCAGATATGAATGATAAGGAAGGCCACCTAAATCGATTTCCTTTACCCGCTTTTCAATAAAGTTCATGATACCGGTTTTGTGGCTTTCGCGAGGCACAATTCCAGTCTGGAACGTAATCAAAGCGATTATTGAGTCAAATTCATTTTTATCGATAACTGGCCTTTCAGACTCTACCATTTACTTTTACCTTACAAGCTTTAAAACTTCCTGTGCAATTTTATCGCGGGGAAAAACCCTGGTTGCGGCGTTCATTTCGATTGCGGCAGCAGGCATTCCAAAAACCGTACAGGTGGATTTATCCTCACAGATTGTATAGCCGCCTGTATCAACAATTTCCTTACAGCCTTCAGCGCCGTCCCGTCCCATTCCTGTCATAAGAACGGCAAGACAGTTCTGCTGATAGTTTTTTGCGGCAGAGCGGAAAAGCTTGTTTACAGCCGGGCGCAAAAATCTTTCAGGCGGTTCATCGGAAAGACGAAGAACCGGAAGGTCATTTTTTACATAATCAATAACAAGATGCTTGTCGGCTGGAGCCAGATAAGCGTGGCCGGATTTTGCAATTTCCCCGTCACGGGCAAGGCTCATAGGAATATTCGGACAGGTTTCACTAAACCATTTTGCCATTTTTTCATCTGCACCAACATCAAGATGCTGGGTATATAAAACCGGAAGGGGAAAATTATTTCCAAGCCCAGAAAGGACTTGCTGAACTGCTGTCGGGCCGCCGGTAGAAGCACCAATGCAAAGAATTTTAAAATCACCGTGTGGANNGCCCCCTGCCATACCGCAAGTGCCGCCTGCACCGCCCCCTGCCACCGCAGAGGCTGCCGAACCCGCGCTGCCTGCAAGGCCAGCTCCACTCAGGGCCTTTTTTACATTTGCAACAAACTCGTTCATTACGACAGCGTTATAAGCCGAAAGCGGCGGCTTTTTCAAAAACAAAGCAACGCCAGCAGTCATGCAGGCAGCGCTCTTTGAATTATCATCCGAATAAGCGACAACAGGAATGCCAAGTTCCCCGCTAATAATTTTTGCAGCTTCTGCGCCGTTTAATTCCGGCATGTCAAAATCAGTCAAAACAAAATCAACAGGATTTTCCCGGCAGAAATCTACAGCCTTACGTCCGTTAGAAACCAGTCCTGCCACCTCAAAACCGTTCTGTGTAAAGGCCTTTTCGAATAAACCTCTTGTAATAGCTGAATCATCTGCAATAAGCATACGAAGCATTCCACTCATGATTCTTTCTCCCTCAAATCTTTTCTTAATTGGTCTTCTATGTGATTGGCGTCAAAATACGGAATAAGATTTAATTTATAACGGATTCCGTCCGCCCTGATATCATTTTCTTCCGGCTCAAAAAAAAGCTCGATATTGGAAATGTGAAGCGCAAGCTGGTCATCATCCCGATTAAAGACAAGTACAGTGTCCCCTAAAACTTCCCAGTCTTCCTGGCCGTCCAAAAGAGCGCTATTGACAACTGTATAGGGTATTCCGCGGCAGTTGACTACACCTTCGATGTAAGGAGGCACAAAAGGCAGAGGATGGATCTTTGCCGAATGCATGATTTCCTTTACATAGGAGGTGTTTATTGCATATAGTTTTTTCTTTATCGAAAAAACAAGGAAGCTTGCTCCGGGAATTCCCTTATGAGTTGTGGCTTGCATTGTTCAAGTCCTCAGAGATTTTTCGAACGTTTTCGGCGGCACCAGAAATATTGTCTGTGGCAACCGTAAAGTTTTCTACGCCCGCAGAAATTTCCTTAAGGGCTATCAAAATCTGTTCACTGGCACTAGCCTGCTGCTGAATGATGTCTGCAATATCAATTGCGCTGGAAGCTGTTATTTCAGCCGATTTTTTGATGTTTTCAAACTTTTCACCAAGTCCGTTGGCAGTTTCATAACCTGTATTGATTTTTTCTGTAGAACTTTCAGAAGCAAGGATAAGAGAGTCCGAAGAATGCTGAATTTCGTTGATTTTTTCCTTGATTTCGCGGGTTCCGTCAATGATACCGTCCGAAAGGCGGCGGATTTCGTTAGCAACAATTCGGAAGGATTTTCCGGCTTCACCGGCTGTACTGGCTTCAAGCTCGGCGTTAAAGGCGATGATTTTTGCCTGGTCTGCAACGTTATTAATTAAAGTTACAATATCCCAGATAGATTCAATCTTTTCACTGAGGTTTTTAATTCCTTCGATTGTCTGCTGGTTAGCGTCAAAAATTTCATGCAGCTGCTGAACGTTCTCTTCAATCTGAGCAACGCCCTGTGCTACATCAGCAGAAGTGATGTTTGCAACGTTAGAAACATCCTTAATTTTTTTAGAAATATTTTCCGAAAGCACATTGGAATCTTCCATTGTGGCAACAATTTCTTTTACGGCCGCGCTGGAATCCTGACTTGTTGCGGCAGTTTCCTTTGTAGAAACAACCAGGTTCTGTGCCGCCTCAAAAAGCTCTTCACCCATGTGCATTTCTTTTTCTGCCGAAAGCTTGATCTGAGTCATAAGGCTTTTAAGTTTAAGGATGATTACTACAAACACAATAAAAATGACAGCACTGATTACAAAAATAATTGAGATTCTGAACTGAATCATTTTTATGATAAAGGAAATTTCAAAGTCACAGCCTATAAAACCGACGTTCTTTCCGCTGGAATTTTTGATTGCCTTGTAGGTAGAAACTGTCCAGCCCCAGCCTTTCTGATAAATCATGCCGGAACTTGTAGTTTCACCGGTCTGCATTGTGATAAAAGGAGCCTTACTCCATGAAGAGATGTTTTCTTCTGTACCGATTGCTGAATAATTTTCCGTGTCGCTTGGGTCACAGCTTCCGTCTATAATATAGCGATAACTTGAACCTGAAGCCGGGCTCATTGTAAAAAGGTAGGCACAGCCGACAGACTGGGCAATATCATACATCCACACGCGGGTCTGCTCAGCCCATTCATCATCCTTATCCAGACTTTTGGTCAGCTGTTCAAAGCGGTCACCGTCAATATGGGCAAAAACCTTTTCTACAACAGGCGCCCCCTGCTGTTTTGCAAAATATTCGGCAGTTTTTACAATGCTCATCGTAGAGATGATAACAACCGCAATAAGGGAAATTAAAATACTAATGGCAGGAATAGCAATCAGTTTGAAACTAAGGTCTCTTCTGTTTGTTTCTTTTTTACTTTTAGACATTTTTCAGGCTCTCAAAAAATTAAATTTTGATTTAAAAAAGTTTAACATAAACTCAGCCAAATGTAAAAACTAAAATCAGTCATCAGTAAGTTTTTTCCACTTCTTTCCGTCAAAATCAAAAATTGAAGCCTGACAGTTTTTCTGTAAGCCCTTACCCCAGAAATGAGCCTTATCGTTTCCTTCAAGATAGCTCATAAGACCTTTGTTCAAAGCCCCGTGAGCTACAATCATAATGCGCCTGGATGAATCAAACTGTGGCTCAATTACAGACTGCAAAAAATCCCGGGTGCGCTGGCAAAGTTCTTCAAGTGATTCGCCGTTTGGCGGCGGAAGATATTTATCCGGCTCGGTAAAAAAATAATGATAGGGACAGTCTTCCCGGTTCCAGTGGTCGTAAGTAACGCCTTCCATATCACCAAAGGAAAGCTCCCGCAGCCTGTCATCACGGATTATCTGAATGTTACGGCGGCCCCGGATAAGGCAGGCAGTTTCGTAAGCTCGGATTCGGGGTGAAGAATAAATTACGTCAAAAGAAGTTTTATCCAGCTTGTTTCCAAGCCCGATTGCGGCTTCTCTTCCCTGCTCGTTCAATTCAATATCAACATTACCCTGAAGTTTTCCTGCCGCATTCCAGACAGTAAGACCGTGCCTGATTAAATAAAGTTCCATAAAGAAAAATATNNCTAAAAAAAAAGTTTGCGTATTTAAAATCCTACTATATAATTAAGTCATTATTAATTACAAAATGTTATAAAAATTATGCAGATTTATTCTATATCTTAGGAGTTTTTTATGACAAATTTTCTTACCAAGAGTATAAGCCGCCAGCTTTCGCTTTCAATCGGACTTGTACTTTTTCTTCTGCTTACCCTTTGTGCCACCTTCATTACCAGGGCAGTTGACAATTCTTTACAGCAGGTTTCAACCCAGTATCTTGATATGACGGCCGCAAGATATAGTGATAATACAGAAAAAATCCTTACATCAGAATTCAGCATTGCAAAAACCCTTCAGGCTTCTCTTGAAAGCTATGAGGATATTCCAGTTATAGAGCGCCGTGACTATATCAACAGTCTTCTAAAACACACTCTTGAACTCAATCCAAGTCTTGTAGATGCTTACTGTATTTACCTTCCAAACAAGCTTGACGGACGTGATGCAGAATTTGCAAATTACGATGACACTTATGATGAAACCGGGCGTTTTCTGCCTTACTGGACAAACGACGGCAAGGAAATTGCCTGCTGTGCCCTTACAGAATATGAAGGTAGCTTCTGGTATGAAGAGCCTATGAAGGCAAACCGGGGTATTCTGATTCAGCCCAATCCGTATGAGATTGGCGGTAAGGAAATCTGGGTTTGCGGTGTTGCCTTTCCTATTCACAACAAAAACAGACAGATTGTTGGAATGCTGGGTGTAGACATGTCTCTGGATGCACTTTCTGCAATTCTTAAAGATGCCAGGATTTTTGATTCCGGCTACATTTCTTTGACAGCCCACACAGGTCTTATTGCCGTAACAAAGGATGAAAGCCTTGAAGGTCAGATGAATCCGGACTATTCTGATGCCGCCTTATCAAAGCTTTTTAAGGAATCAGAAAAAACTCTCCAGCCATTCGGCTATCCTGCAATGGACAATGGAACTCATGTAATAAAAGTTTACAAGCCTCTTACTGTAGCCGGTGCTGAAGAAGTATGGTTTGTCGGACTTACAGTTCCTTCTTCTGAAGTCGGTCAGGCCGCCGCAAGAATCCGTTCAATCGTTTTGATTATTTTTATCTTTACCCTCATTGTTGTAATCACCCTTGCCTATCTGATTATCCGCCGCGTTGTTAAGGAAATGAACAAGGGAGTTGCGGCAATGAAAAATATTGCCCAGGGTGACGGAGACCTTACAGTCCGCATGGACGTAAAAAATCAGAATGAGCTTGGCCAGATGTACACTTACTTCAATAAAACAATTGAAAAGATTCAGGAATCTATCAGACAGGTAAAGGATGTTGCCTCTACAATGTCTGAGCACGGCCGCGAGCTTGGCGACAACATGAACGATACAGCCGCATCTGCAAACCAGATTACATCAAACATCGAAAGCGTAAACCGCCAGATTCAGATGCAGGGAACAAACGTTCTTGATGCGGCAAATTCAATGCAGAGAATCCATTCCAGCGTAAATGACCTTATCACCACTATTCAGTCACAGAGTGCCAGTGTAGTTGAATCATCTTCTGCAATTGAAGAGATGGTTGCAAACATTCAGTCTGTAACATCGATTTTGAACAAGAACAGCGGAACAATCAGCGATCTGGAACGCTCATCAGAAACAGGACGAACTAATATTGAAGGAACCGTTCAGGCAACACTCAAAATTCAGGAACAGTCAAAGATTCTTCTTGAGGCCAGTACAGTCATCCAGAATATTGCAAGCCAGACTAACCTTCTTGCCATGAATGCGGCAATTGAAGCGGCTCATGCCGGTGAAAGCGGAAAAGGCTTCAGCGTTGTAGCAGACGAAATCCGTAAACTTGCGGAAGATTCAAATAATCAGGGTAAGAAAATCACTTCTAACCTTAAGGAAGTCATTGAATCGATTGATGTGGTTGCTGAATCTACAAAGCACATGCAGGATATCTTTAATCAGATTTTTGAGTTTACCCAGAAAGTTTCTGAACAGGAGACAACTATTCTTCATGCCATGCAGGAGCAGTCGGAAGGAGGAACTCAGGTTCTTACAGCGATGAAGCAGATTAATGATATTACGGCTCACGTTAAGGACGGAGGAGACATAATGCAGACAGAAACCGATTCTGCAACAGAAAAGATGGATCACCTGAGCCGTCTTACCGAGGAAATCACTGCAAGCATGGAAGAAATGTCGATCGGTATTGAAAGCATCAATAAGTCGATGAACAACGTAAATGAATTGACCCACCAGAACAGCGAAAACCTTGCAAGCCTTGGAAACGCAGTCGGTAAGTTTAAAGTGTAAGGCAGTATAAAAATTAAGGCGGCCCACAAGCCGCCTTTTCTATTTCTAGTTCTCAGTTATAAGATTTTTCTTTTTAAGTTCTTCCAGAATAAGAAGAACAATCTGTTCAGGATTATATTTTGATGTATCCACAAAAAGATCTACAAAGTCATACTGATTGTTATCGATATTATAAAGCTTTTTGTAACGGCGGCTGTCTTCACTGTCGCGCATTGCAGTAAAGTTCTTTATTTCTTCAAGATCCCCGCCCTCGCGCTCTAAAATACGGTTTGCACGAACTTCATCACTTGCAAAAAGATAAACCTTAAAATCAGCTTCTTTGAGCATCCAGATTGCAAGGCGGCTGCCAAGCACGCAGTTTTCTGCACGGGCAAGTTCAACCTGATGATTATCTACATACTGGTCATAAGAATCATCAGTTTTGGCATTTTCAATAACCTGGGCAAGTGTCATACCTTTTTCGGCCGCAAGCTGACGGAAAGTATAATTGATAAGCTTAATTTTCAAAGTATTAGCCAGCAAAGTTGAAACGGTTGTATTACCGCAGCCTGATTTTCCGCTGATTGCAACGCGAAGTTCATTATTGATTGTGTATGACATTCATGACTCCTGTGTAAGCGAGCCGGTCAGAGCCCGCCATGTTTTGTAAATTATAACGATTTCTACACAGAAAGCAAACTTCCGGTATCAAATTTTCTGGTTTTCTTAACAAAAATATCAAGATTAGCGCCAATAAAAGACATGATGTAAAAAGAAAGTGTAAGACCAGAAAAAATACTTGCGCAGAATTCAATCATCGGGTAAGTATCTTTTGAAATAAAACTCAAAAGAACACAAAAAATAAGCAGGAATAATCCGCTTACGCCCCAGCTGCGGAAGGAAACCTTGATAAAATCCTTCTGTTTTTCCATTGCAAGATTAACGATCTTTGTGATTTCTTCCGAATCTACGTCTTCCTTTTTCTTCAAGTCTTCTACGACAAGCTCTTCTGCCTTAGTCAAAAGTCTTACTCTTGCCCGGCATTCCTTACAGGTTAAAAGATGCGTAGAAACAGATGATGGAAGGACATGCCCCTTATCAACAGCATAGAACCTTTCCATAATTTTCTGGCATTTTTCTTTCATAAAAGCCCTCCTAGTTTCTGGCCCAATATTTTCTTTGCTCTGAATATATTTGATTTTACGGTATTCAGCGGAATACCTGTCATTTCCGAAATATCTTCCTGATTCATATCAAGATAGAAGAACATTTTGATGCAGACCGCGTAATTTTCCGGCAGATT
>LXOW01001736.1_pt2 | contig 11639 bp, 12 predicted proteins | sample 1368591 | NCBI WGS metagenome assembly LXOW01 (sample SAMN04884650, study PRJNA319009) | bovine gut metagenome | isolation source: Cow rumen | host: Bos taurus | place: Italy: Legnaro (PD) | collected 2014-07-09
TTGCCTCTTTGTATTCAATTTGGTAATCTTCCCCGTGCCGGATCAAAGCCAGCAACTCCTGCGGGAGCGCGGGTATCGAATGATGCATTTCCTCACCGCCCAATCCAAAGCAATCATCACGAGTGTAATTATACCCATCCGGATGCGATTTGTAATACTGAACTCCCATAGAAAGATTGAAAAATGTTCCGAGTAGGAATTGCGCCAGACGANNGATTAAAGGTTTCTATGGGAGTTCAGTATAAAGCAAAAGCTGTTCGATTTGTTCTAAACAAGCCTCTATTTGTTTAGAAGGGGCGCGCTGCAATCCTTTCGTTTTGCAACGCGCCCATGATTCCATGCTGGAGCCTTTGATCCGCCAAATGGCCGAGCGCGAGGGCGTCACCGAACAACTCAAGGCCGACGACCAAACGGAGCGGATTTAGCGCATGGACAGCATAAGAAACTGAGCAGAAGAAATCGTAAACGCAAATTTGATTTACGCTTAGTCGCAATCGGGTAGGAGGTCACCCATTAGTTGAGTGACCTTCTACCCGATTATGGATGAAGAGAATCAGGATTTCTTCTTGACCGGATAGCAGACCTCCGTTACAAACTCGTCCGGGTTTTGCGTCTCATGAGGACTGACGTGGTAGATGTTGAACATTGCTCCGGCGGGCTCATAGCCGTTTGCCTCCATCCAGGCGATCACCGCGGCGTAAACCTCCGTGATCTGGGTGTAGCTTCCCTGGTAGGTGCAGCTTGCGACCGTGACCTCCGGCAGCGTGCGGAACTTCACGTGCTCCGTGTCCGGATAACTGCCCTTTACGGTCTTCCAGGCCATCATCTCCACGTTTTCTTCTTTGTACTCCCCATCGAGGAACGATACGGCGCAAAGACAGGGATCGGCCTCAGCAAGCTTCATGTGGGCGGTTTCGGAAAGCAAGGTGCTCCAGATTATTCCCTCGTCTTCATAGCGCGGGACGGTCATGTGGACGGTGGCGGCATAGCGCTCAGGGATGGTTTTGATGGTAACATTATAGCTCATGTTTTCTTCCTTTCTCAGCCTGTTTTGGGCTGCGTCCAGAAGCGTCAGTTTCTGCGCGGTCTCATGAGACAGGGCTTCCAATTCCCTGCGCCGCGCGGAGAAGAATTGCTCCAATTTCACACGGTCGTCATACACTGCAAGGATTTTGACGATCTCGGTCAGGGAAAAGCCCATGTCCTTCAGAGCAGTAATACGGCAAACCGTGGGCAGTTGATCTTCCCGGTAATACCGGTAATCCGTGAAGCTGTCGATTTCCGCGGGTTTCAAAAGTCCGATTTCATCATAATGGCGAAGCATTCTGACGCTGACTCTGGATAGTTTTGAAAATTCTCCGATTTTCAGCATTGGCGGTACCTCCTGCTGGTTTTTGAGCTCAAACGTATTGTAATGCCTGCCACAATGGGAGAGTCAAGTGATTTTTCGCATTTTTTTGCATTCAGCGTACATCAGGCTGATCCGGGCGGCCATTTCCTTTTGGAAGGTCACATGTCAAGCGTTGCGCTCCAGAAATTGCAGGTACTCCTGCGCAGACCATTGGTGCTCGAATTTGACGCCGGCCAGGCGCAGGACGCCGGACCAAAGGCGACTGACAATGGTTCCCTTGTGCTCCACAAAGTTCGGAGCAATCAGAATGCCGCCCGGCCGCAGGACCCGGTCGATCTCCCGCAGCACCTGCTCCGGAGCAGGCACGATGTGCAGCGCGTTGGCAATGATGACCGCGTCAAAGGAATTGTCCGCATATTGCAGATGCATGGCGTCTGCCAGCTCAAAGCGCAGATTGGCCGGGCAGTCGCCCTTTTTCGCCTCCGCGATCATGCCGTCGGAGTAGTCCGTGGCCATCATCCGCTTTGCCGCCGGAGCCACGTGCTTTGCCAGCAGGCCCGGCCCGGTGGCAATCTCCAGGACCTCCTTATCCCGGATCAGCTCCGGGATGCGCGTATACATAAATTCATAAATCTTATGATCCGCCTTCATCGCCCGCTTGTAAATTGGGGCATACAGATCCCAGGTTTTCTTTTTCATGACATTGCCTTCCAATATCCGTATCAGCCAGCACTTTCCGTTCGATTTATGATAGCATGTTCTGATTCTCTTTTCAAGCTGTTATCCTTTCCTGATTTTCACTGGCATCTACGCCGATTTCAAAGACGCCAATCAGCGGAGGCGGATTGAAGGGCGCGCATGTGGGCGAAGACGCCCTGGGGATTATGAAGCAGCTCGGCGGGACTGCCTTGCTCGGCAACCTTGCCATCCTTCAGAACGACGATTTGATCCGCCGACTCGACGGTACGCATCCGGTGGGCGATGACCAGCACGGTTTTTCCTGCCAGCAGGCGGGACAGGGCGCTCTGCACCCTGGTTTCATTCTCCACGTCCAGGGAGGCTGTGGCCTCGTCCAGCAGGACGATGGGAGCGTTTTTCAGCAGCGCCCGGGCTATGGAAATGCGCTGCCGTTCGCCGCCGGAGAGCTTGGCCCCGTTCTCTCCGATGGGCGTTTCGTACCCATTGGGAAGGCGGGACACGAATTCATCGCAGTTGGCCGCCTTGGCCGCCGCCAAAACCTCCGCATCTGTCGCGCCGTGCTTGCCAAGCCGGATATTTTCCATGACCGTATCGTCAAAGAGCACCACGTCCTGGAACACCATGGAATAGTCAGTCAGCAGCACCTCGGGATCGACGGTGGAAATATCCACGCCGCCGACCTTGATTTTGCCGCTTTGGATATCCCACAGCCGCGCGGCCAGGCGGGCGCAGGTGCTCTTGCCGGAGCCGGAGGGACCGACCAGCGCGGTGACCTCCCCTTCCTTTGCGGTAAAGCTGACGCCGCGCAGCACGGCGTGATCGTCATAGGCAAAGCTGACGTTTTCAAAGGTGACGTCATGGCCGTCGGGCTTGAATAATTCTGTGCCTTCCGCGATTGGCGTATCCTTGATCTCATTCAAGCGGTTCGCCGAGACCTGGGAGACAAACATCTCCGCAATCAGGGCCAGAGCCTGATCGAAGGGCGCGTAAACGCGGGTGATGACCATGAGGAACATGAACAGCAGCATAAAGTCGATCTTGCCGGACAGAATCAGGGACGCGCCGGTGAGGATCGTCGTCGCCACGCCGAGACGCATGATAACGGAAGCGCCGTTGACGAAAAGCCCGATCACAAGCTCGCCGTTTCTCATCGTTTTTTCAAGGCGGTCGATTTTTTGATTCAGTCTGTCCAGATACTCTTTTTCCCGGTTGGTCGCACGGATCTCACGGACGTTTTCAAGGGATTCCTGAATGTTGTCCGATACCGCCAGCGCGTGAAGCTTGAGCGTCTCGGAGGCGCGCTTCTGAATACTTCTGCTGCCGAACAGCAGGATAAATGCCACGGGCACGCCCCACAGGCAGGCAATCGCCATGCGCCAGTCGTAAAGGAACAGCACGACCGCGATGATCGCCGTGGAGATATACGCGCCGTAGAGATAGCCGAGGCAGTGAGACCAGACGTGCTCCAGACGGTTGACGTCGCCCATGATCGTTTCGGTCAGATCGGCGAGATCGCGCTTGCCGAAATAGCCGAGCGGCAGACGGCGCAGCCGCTCCGCAAGCGTGATGCGCGTGTCCTTGATCTCTCGGTAAACCAGCCCGTAGGTATTGTGATACTGCTGCAGATGTGTGATAAAGGACAAAACAACGAACGCGGCGACGAGACCCACAAAAACCCACGCATTCGGCAAAGCGGCGCCCTCCGTCAGCGTGTTCATATACTTCTGCATCAGAAGATACAGGATGCCCATGCCCGCCATCATGATGAGATTGACGACCACCGTCCAGGCGGCGCCGACTCTTGTGTTTCTCAAGCCCTTATCGGTCAGCGCGTATTTCCGTTTCAGCTTTTCGCCCATCATTTCAAGCGCCCTCCTTTCCCGACGCAATCTTCCACGCGACTGCCTGGTTGTATTCCTTCCACATGCGCTCGTACAGCCCACCCGCGCGCGATAACGCATCGTGCGTGCCTTCTTCGACGACATGGCCATGATCGAGCACCACGATTTTCTCCGCGCCGACGACGGTCGAAAGGCGGTGCGCGATCATAATGACCGTGCGTCCCTCGGTCAGCGTTTTCAGCGCCTTTTGGATCAGCGCCTCGTTTTCGGGGTCGGCAAAGGCCGTCGCCTCGTCCAGCACGATGATCGGCGCGTCCTTCAGGATCGCGCGGGCGAGCGCCACGCGCTGCTGCTCGCCGCCCGAAAGGTAGGTGCCATCCGAGCCGATCAGCGTATCGATGCCGTTCGGCAGCTTTTCCAGAATATCGTCGCACTGCGCCGCGTGGAGCGCGGCCAGAACCTCCTCCCGGGACGCATCCGGGCGCGCAGCCCGGACGTTTTCAAGGATGGAGGTCTTGAACAGCCGCGTGTTCTGGAAGACAAAGGCAACCTTGTTCATCAGGACGTGGGGGTCCACGTCCTTCACGTTGACGCCTCCTACCTCCACCGCGCCGGAACTCACGTCCCAAAAGCGCGGAATGAGGCTGGCCGCCGTCGTCTTTCCGCCGCCCGACGGGCCGACCAGCGCGACCGTCTGACCGGGCAGAGCCTTGAACGAAACGTGTTCGAGCGCCGGGACGTCCGTGCCGTCGTAAGTAAAGGTGACGTCCTTGAACGCCACGCCGTTGTCCTTCGGCGTCTTCGGATGCTTTGCGATCCGAAGCGTCGGCGCGTTCATGACCGTATCGATCCGCGCCAGTGCGGTCTTGGCAAGCATCAGGCCGGAGGCGGCGAACATGGTCCGTGCCAGCGCTGTGGAGACGATCGCCGAGAACACTGCGTAAAAAGCAAAATTCGTGATAAATCCCGCGAAATTGCCTGCGGAAAGCGCAGCAGGCGCGATCAGCAGCACAACGGGAACGAGGAAGATGAACACGCCCTCCGTCGCGGTCAGGTTGACCGACTGCGGAACGCGGCAGACGCCGCCGGTGTATTTTTCCGCCTTGTTGCTGTAATCCTCGATCGCCGCCTTGAACGCCTTGAAGGAATAAACGGTCTGCTGGAAGACCTTGACGACCGGGATGCCGCGCACGTATTCCGTTCCGGCCTTGCTCATCACGTCCTGCGCCGTCTGATATTCCATCATCAGCTTTGCGTTCTTGCCGCCCATCATCGAAAACATGGCGATCACGGAAATCACCGCCGCAAGCAGGCAGGCGCAGCCCATCCGCCAGTCGAAGACGAACATCAAAACGACCATGGCAACGAACATTGCTGCCGTTCCCACGACGTCGGCAAGGTTGTGGGCGAGCAGCGTTTCGGTCTCCGCCGCGCCGCCGTCCAGACGGTTGCGAAGAAAGCCCGAGCCGTAGTTGTCAAAGAAGCCGAGCGGCGCCTTCATCATGTGGGCGACGCCCTGCTTGCGGATATTCGCGGCGGTGCGGAACGCCGCAAGGTGCGTACACATCAGCGCGGCAAAATAGACGAGGATGCCGCCGAAGGAAAAGCCGAAGGCCATCCACCCGTATTTTGTCAGTTCCTTCGCCTCCGACCAGTTCGGCGCAACTTGGATCAAGTCTCTCGCCGCCAGCCAAATGCAGACGTAGGGGAGCATCCCCATGACCATGGCGACGGCCGAGAGGAACATGCCCAAAAACGTCAGCCGCTTGTAATTCCCGGCATAGCCGAGGAGGACTGACAGCTCGCTCTGTTTCTTCTCTTTCATCTGCTTACCTTCTTTCATTCATAATAATGCGCGGGTATCGCGAGGCCGCGATACCCGCGTCTGTGGGCAGTCGGGAGCTGGTGGCACACAATACGAAGCCCCCGCGGTTTGTCAGACCGTTTTCACAGAGCCGAGCCCGTCCGGCGTCTGCGCCCGGAGGCGGGGAGGTAAGTCCGCAGCCGGGATCATTTTGAGAAAAACGAAAGGAAAGGAAATGTACTACCGACCTGTTGGCGGACAAATCGGGAGTTACCAAATCAGTTGGCCAGGGCAGCACCCAAGGCCTTGCATGCGGTCAGCGCCGCGTCGTCCGGGGTGTCGTTGCAGATCACGCTTTCGCAGACAAGCTCCGCGCCGTCCGCGCGGCACGCGTCCTCCCAGTTGCGCATCCACTCCCCGTCGCCCCAGCCATAGGAGCCGAACAGGGCGATCTTTTTCCCGCTCAAGAAGGGCTCGCAGGCTTGGAACATGGGCTCAAACTCGCTCTCCTCCAGGGATTCCACTCCCATAGACGGACAGCCGAAGGCGACGGCGTCGTATTCGTTCATTTGTTCGGCGGTAAAATCAGCGGCAGTCAGCAAAACGCCCTCCGCGCCGGCGGCATTGACGCCCTCTAACACGGCGTTTGCCATAACCTCGGTGTTGCCCGTGCCGCTCCAATAAACGACAGCAATTTTCATGTTCATATCCTCCATGATTTATATTTTGACGGCAAGCTGCTCCAGAGGCTGTCCCTGGGCATGCTGCCGCAGATAGCAGCTTGTACAACGCTTGAACTGGGAAAACCTACGCCTGGCTGCCTGCTCGTCCCCATAGACCTTCCAGCAGCCGACGCATTTGCAGCCTTGATCCCGGTGCTCGATGAAGCCCCGCACGTCCTCCGGCGGATAGCTGAGAAAGAGTCCGATCTCATGGGGAAATTCTTCCTCACGTTTGAAGCGCCGATATAGCTCCCGCAGACATGCCGTTTCGCTGCAATCCTTGTAGCCCGACTCTCTGAGCAGGCAGGCAGCCTCCGGGGCTTGCAGATCCTTCTGAAGCTGAGACGGACGGTAAAGATAGAGGACGGCAAAACCATCCGTCATGCGCAGCGGGATCAGCCGAAGTCCCTTCGGCGTCAGAACGCGGTTGCGCTCCCGCAGCTCCGCCAGCGCCTGCGTTCGAGAGCTGTAGCGGAACGGAAAGAGGCTGCCGGTTTTCAGCCCGGCCAGGGTCGGAGCCGTGTTGCGGATAAAGCTCTGCTCGGACATGGGATCGCCTCCGTTTCCGTACTTTGGTTAGTTTTCCTTAACCGCCGATAGTATATGCAAAACGGGATGGATTATCCACCCCGTTTTCGTTTTGTTTATCCATTTTGTTTTTGCGTTCTGCGGTATTCCGAGGGCGGCAGGCCGAATTGCTTCCGAAAGGCCTCAGAGAATTTCGCCGCATTCGTGTAACCTGCGTCGAGGGCGATGGTTGTGACGCTCCGGTCAGTGGCGTGCAAGGCAGCCGCAGCCTTTTCCATGCGATAGGTCTTTAAATACTGATAGACCGGCAGGCCGTAGACCTGCTTGAAGCATTTTTGCAGGCAGCTCACAGAAATCCCGTGTTCTTCCGCCAGCTCCCGCAGGGAGGAATAATTCAGCTCGCCCTGGACGATATGATCCCGCAGATGTCGGATCAGCTTTTCCTGCCCGCGCGGCAGGTAGCTCTCCATCTCGGGTTGAATCGGGTTCTGCGCCAGCAGCAGAAACAGCTCCGCCAGCTTGAGCCGGACGAACACCAGCCCGTCCGCTTCGGCGGTCTCATACAGCTCCCGGAAGACGTGTTCTCCCCGAAGTCCCGCGCTGAGGGCGAGCCCGGCGCCGCAAGCTTGAATCCGCGCCAGCACCGCACTGAAATCCGGGGCGAAGATTCCCAGACTGCATCGGCTCCAGGCGTCCGCAACGGCAGGCTCTACGCAGAGGAAAAAGCCCTCAAAACGTCCCTGCGGCAGCTCCGCGTCCAGGGCGCGCCGCGCAGCCTCCCCCAGTAGGCAGAAGCCGCCGGAACGCAGACTGACACTTTTTCGTTCGATCGGAGCCCTCAGACCTCCTCCGACGCAGAACAGCAGGCAGACCCCGTGCGCCGCCGGAAGCTTGATCCTACCCGGTTCCGTCTGCCGCAAGAGCTGCATAACCACGCCGGGACAGAGCTTTCTCAGCTTTTCCATCGAAACGATCCTTTCACGCTCCGGGAAGGCGGCGCACGGGATTCTCCTCCAACCGTGCGGCGTTCTCCGACGGCGGGAGAAGCTCCGTCATCGCATGCAAACTCAGAAGCAGGGTTGAACTGTTATGCAACAGGGCGGAAACCGCAGGCGTCAGCAGACCCAGCGCGCCGGAAAGAATCAGTGCGCTGTTGAAGCCAAGCACGAATCGGTAATTCCGGTGGATCCGCTGCATCAGGCGGTCTGACAGCTTTTTGAGATAGACCAGCTCCCTCAGATCCTCCGCTGCGATCGTTACGTCCGCTACCTCTCGCGCAATCACCGCGCCGTTTCCGATGGCGATGCCAACGTCTGCGAGGGAAAGCGCGGGCGTATCGTTGATACCGTCTCCGATCATGACCACCGTTTTCCCCTTCTCCTGTTCTGCGGAGATATACGCGGCCTTGTCCTCCGGGAGGACCTCCGCCAGGTATGCGTCCAGGCCAAGCTGTCCCGCAATCGCCGCGGCGGTTTGTTTGCTGTCTCCCGTGAGCATCACCGTCTTGGAAATGCCACCCGCGTGAAGCGCTTCGACGGTCTTTGCCGCCTCCGGACGGAGCGGGTCAAGAATTCCAATCGCGGCGGANNGCGGCGGAGAGGGTTCCGCCGATGGCCAGATACAGCCAGGAAAGCGCGCCCGGCAGCGCCGCAAAGCGCGGCTGATCCTCCGGGAGAACGACGGTGCCCTCATCCTCAAAGACAAAGTGGCTGCTGCCGATGATGGCCCGTTTGCCGTCGATTTTCGTGGCGATCCCGTGGGCGACCACGTACTCCACCTCGCTGTGCATTTCGCTGTGATCCAGGCCGCGAAGTTCCGCTGCGCGGACAACGGCGTTTGCGACGGAGTGCGGAAAGTGCTCCTCCAGGCAGGCGGCGGTTCGCAGCATCTCGTCCTCGTTCTCGCCATGGAAGGCCTCGACGCGCACGACCGTCGGGCAGGCGTTCGTCAGCGTGCCGGTTTTGTCGAAGATCACCGTATCTGTCCGGCTGAGCTTTTCAAGGAAGCTTCCACCCTTGACCGTGATCTTCTGCCGTCCCGCCTCGCTCATCGCGGATAGCACACTCAAGGGCATGGACAGCTTCAACGCGCAGGAGAAGTCCACCATCAGCACAGAGACCGCACGGGTGACGTTTCGCGTCAGAAGCCAGGTCAGCGCGCTTCCTCCGAGACACCAGGGTACCAGCTTGTCCGCCAGATTTGCGGCGTGTGTCTCCACGCCGGATTTCAGCCGCTCGGATTCTTCGATCATACGAACGATCCGGTCGTAGCGGTTTTCTCCAACGGTGCCCGTGACACGCACCACACAGCTTCCCTCCTCCACGACGCTTCCCGCGTAGACGGCGGAGCCGGGCGTTTTTTCCACAGGGACGCTCTCTCCGGTCAGGGAGGCCTGGTTGAGCATGACGTCCCCCTGCTCGATGATGCCGTCCAGCGGGATCACGTGGCCGGTATGGATCACGATCCGGTCGTCCGGAACGACGTCACGCAGGGGGACAAGCTCCGCTTCCGCGCCGTTCTTGCGCCAGACCTGATCCACCTGCAGCGCCATACAGCGGGCAAGGTTTTCAACCGAACGCTTGTGCGTCCACTCTTCGAGCGTCTCGCCAATTTTCAGCAGGAAGCACACCGACCCGGCGGTGGAGAAATCTCTTGTCAGCAGGGAGGCGCTGATGGCGACGCCGTCCAGAACGTCCACCGTCAAGCGGCGTTTCGTCAATTCCCGCAGCGCACAGAGGATGCGCGGCGCGGCATGTACGACGCTGAGCGCACGGCGCAGCGGCACCGGCAAAAGCAGGCGTTTCGCATAGTGCCGCACGACGAGAAAGACAAGCTTTTCCTTGTAGGCCCGGTTCATGGCGCGGCTGCTGTGCGGAAGCGGGTGCAGCTCCTGCGCGGCTTTCTCGTAGGAAAAAACAGCAAGCTTTTGAAGCAGAGCCGCACGTTCATGCCTGTAGACGACCGTCACGGAGAAGGTACGTTCATGGACGGTGGCCTGCTGCACGTCAGGCAGCGCGCGCAGCCAGGCCTCCAGAAGATCCGCCTGCTCCAGGCTCATGCGCTTTACGTCCGCCCGGAGGCGAAGCCGTCCGGGCGATTCGTGCAGGATCAGAAATCTCATACCGTTCCCGCATCCTCAATGACGTTGGCCTCGTCCTCAATGACGGTTGCCGCTTCTTTTGCGGCCCGCGCCTCGTTGATGGCCTTGGCGTCGGCCAGAATGTCGGAACAATTCTCCTGGATCACGTCGACGTCCTTCATGATCTCATCCTTGCAGCGAAGCGCCGCCGCGGTCATGTGGGTATAGACCTTCTTTGCATCCTTGCTTCCCAGCAGCTTGAAGCCCGCAGAACCGAACACGGTCCCGGCCACAAACAGCCATCCTTTTCCGCCAATTTTCATATTTGTTACCTCCTATGTTTTTTTCCGCCTGTTAGACGGGTTTTAAACAGTAAACAACACGCCGTTTTCTCACTTGACCGCCAACACTGTTATCCATGGTTTGGACGGATGATGCTCCGATTTCACCTGGGAAAAGCCCGCCGCCCGCAATGCCGTTTCCAGTTGCGCTGTCGTATAGCATGTCATGCCATCAATGAGCTTCTCATACTTCAAGCTTGTTTGATCCCTTCCATCTGATTCATTGCAAATCAGAAAGCATCCGCCCGGCTTCAACACCTTCGCAACCTGTGCAAAGCAATTCCGCAACCCTGGCCAGAAATACACGGTCTCAAATGCCGTCGCGAGATCAAAGCTTTCTGTCGGAAGCCGGAGTGCCGATACGTCGCCCTGCCGCACCGTGCAGCGACCAGCCCGGATCATTTTCCGGTTGTAGGCCGTCGCGTTTTCTACAGACAACGGAGAATAATCAATAGCCGACACATGAGCCCGGCTGTACCGTTTCAGCAGTTCGCCAGCGTTTCTTCCAGCACCACAGCCCAGATCGACAACAGCATTTGGAGAGAGTGACGGCAAATATGACATGCCCCAATCCGCCAACTTCGCATGACCGGAATTCATGCCCTTGAGCATCATTTTTCCGAGAAATCCCTCAGGTTTTCTTGTTTGACTAACGAATTTTTGAAACAATCCCATTTTGTCAATCCTTTCTAAGAATGTCATGTTACACATTTTCAGAACCCAGATGTTTCCAATACGCTTTGATCCTCTCAAATGTTTCAGGGCTGATTATATGCTCGATCCGGCAGGCGTCACGTTCTGCAGTTTCCGGGTCAACGCCGAGGGAAACAAGCCCGTCCCTAATGATCCGGTATCGTTCCTGGATGTGCTCCGCAGTTGCCCGACCGGCAGGCGTAAGGTGCAGCAGCTTCTCTCCGTCCATGCTCAAAAGTCCGCTCTCCTGTAGGCGCCGAACCGCGTAGCAAACGCTGGGTNNCGCTGGGTTTCGTCACATTCAAGTGTTCCGCCACATCCAACGACCGAACGAACCCCTTCTTTCGCTCTAAATACAAAATCGCTTTCAGATAATCTTCCCGATCTCGCTGCAGTTTCATCGTATCTGCTCCTTCTTTACGTCCTTCCAAACCAGCCCTTCTTTTCAAACGTCGATACCGCAACGTCCGTGCAGGTATAGCCCGTGGCGTTGATGGCAGCCCGCAGCGCTTCCACATTGACCGCTTCTTCCGTCAGAAAGGCGGCCTCTTTTTTGGTTTTGGAAGCGGATACCTTTTTGG
>LXOW01076424.1_pt1 | contig 11637 bp, 8 predicted proteins | sample 1368591 | NCBI WGS metagenome assembly LXOW01 (sample SAMN04884650, study PRJNA319009) | bovine gut metagenome | isolation source: Cow rumen | host: Bos taurus | place: Italy: Legnaro (PD) | collected 2014-07-09
AAAACAAAATCCGGATAAGATTTTCTATTCGGCCGATAATCAAGAGGCTTGTGTGTGCAGAAGTATGAAAAAGAACAGTCTTGAAAATATATATCAGGCCTTGAGAGACGAAAAACCGGAGTTGATATTGGATGAGCAGACGATAGAAAAAGCCAAAAAGCCCATTCTGAGAATGTTAGAGTTGTCGTAATGTTTCAGCGTTGCGAATGGGATTGGCGTAAATATCCAAAAAGATATTTCTTAATTCGTCAGTTTCACCCACCAATGAATGCAATCCTTCCTCCATGTATTGGATGAAAGATTCTTTTTCTACCTCACTATAATGAGATGCATATTTTTGTTCAGGTTGCACTAGGTCGTAGGCAATATAGTTGTTTTTCCATAGTTTGTAGTGAGAATACACTCTTTGGTCAATTAACTTCGCCAATTGGATATACTTTTCCTTTTTTTCAAAACCATTACAATAGAGCAACTCTTCTTTGCTGATAGTGGGGGTTACACATACACAGATACCACCTTTTTGTTGTTTGATGCCTTTTAGAATGCTGTTAATATCTTCATCAGGCTCTTTAATGTAGCTTTGATATTGAGAAATATATAGTTCTTGTGTCTTGAGAAAATCGCATGGCTCATACTCGTATGAACTTACAATAGGAGTGATATTCAGTTCACTCATGTTTTCAACGAAAGGCTTAGAGCTACTGATGGAAAACATTTTCAGTACGGCAATTTCTGTGTGGTCGTCACCATTTTTGGTACGTCCGTTACGTTGTGCAATCCATACAGATTGTTTTTTGTCCAATAACGTATATCGCATGTAGGAGGATACTTCTAAAGAATTTTTATAAAAGTCATGTACAGAACCTCCCCGCACAATACGGAACATTTTGTTCATTTTGCCAATATCAATGACAAGTCCCCTTTTCATCAAATTACTACCGAAAGTTATTTCGCTGGTATCAAGTCCATTCTGCTCCAGCAATATTTGAAGTATGGCGGCGTCTAAAAGTATATCGCGATGATTGGCAATGAACATGTAATTTTTTCCCCTGTCCAGACGCTCAAAACCATAGCTTTCCAAACTGGAGGATGTCTGATTCAGAATGCTTTTAATGGCATATAACATGTATTGTCGCTGAAATTCCTTGACAGTCTTAATTTTCAGCAAGTCCTGCCTGATTTCTTCCAGATTACGATTAGGGAATAAGTATCTGACGATATTGTCAAAAAAAGGATTGTTGACAACTCTTGCTATAGCGGCAGGGATTTCGTTGTCATTATATGGTCTTGTGAATTCAAAAGGTTCCATATCGGTGTTATTTACGCAAGTCGAAAAAAATGACAGGCTTACGGCTCATGGCGGGGAAGTTTTTTTGGTGTATATTCTCTATTGTGTCAATGAGTATTTCAGGAGCTACACGGATTTTTGCACGGAATCGGTCCTTTAAATCTTTGATGACATCAAAATCTGTACCTTCTTTTACTCCCACGGTAATGGTAACTTCGTCGGTTTCAGTTTTGGGATTGGTATTCAGGGTGATGTAATAGTTTTCCACATAGCCGGTATTGCTGAGCACGTCAGCGATAGCTGGCGGATAAAGTGTGGTTCCTTTATACTTGATCATGTGGTTTTTTCGGCCTACAATGGGGCTGATGCGGAAAGAGTGGCGGCCGCAGCGGCAGGGTTCGGTGTGAATGCTAGCCATGTCGCCTGTGCGGAAACGCAGCAACGGCATACCTTCCACGCCCAGGGTGGTGATGACAACTTCGCCAACTTCTCCTTCGGGAACGGGCTTGTCGTCCTCACCGATGATTTCCACAATAATCAGTTCAGGATGATGATGGCCGCCACAAGAGTACTGGCATTCGGGGAAGGTGGTGCTCATCTCTGTGGACGAGTAGGTGGCGTACAATTCTACGTCCCACTTGTTTTTGATTTGCTGTCCTAGTGCGTTCAACTGGAAATTCTGGTCACGCAGACCCTCGCCAATGCCGATGATGCGTTTGATGCTCGATTGGCGATAGTCAATGCCGTGAGCCTCAGCGTATTCAATCAGTCGTAGGATAAAGGAGGGGATGCACATCACGGTATCGGGTTGGATGCGCTGTATGGTGTCCCATTGCAGTTCTGGGATGCCGTTTCCCACACGGATAACTCCGGCTCCCAGCTTGCGTAGCCCCAAAAAGTAGGCCAGTCCTGCCATAAAACGCTTGTCCATGGTGGTCATCAGTTGTAGTACATTGCCAGGTCTCAGTCCTGCGCATGCAAAGGAAATGGCCTCGTTGTAGGCCAATCTTTCCAGATCGGAATCGGTGCAGGCAAAGGTCACGGGGTCTCCCAAAGTGCCCGAGGTGGTGATATAGTCAATCACTTTCTCTTTGGGCACACAAAGAAACTCCATATTATGCAGTTGCAAGTCTTTCTTTTCGGTGAAAGGAATCTGCTGCAGGTCTTCTAAGGTCTTGATATAAGCGATATGAATGTGGTTTTCTTTGAAGAGCCTCTGATAATAGGGGGAATGGGCTTGCAGATATTGCAACATATCACGCAAGCGCTCTTCCTGATAGGCTTTGATGACTTCTTTGGGTTGGAATTCGATTTCTGAAATCATTTTTTTGAATTTTGAATTTTCCTTTTTTTAGAAGGGGTGCCCGAAGGGCAGTGTAGTATAACTTGTTAATTAATAACTGTTTTGAGCCATTTGATAAACTCATACTTCCACTGTCCCGCCTCTGGAGCAATGGTTTCGCTGAGGCCGTAGCCGTGTCCGCCGGTCTTATATAACATAAAACGATGGGGTACTCCAACCTCTGTCAGTGCCTTGTCCAATACCACGCTGTTCTGGTACATCACTACAGGATCGTCTATGGCTGTAACCAAAAAAACTGGGGGCATGTCCTTGGGTATGCTTAGTTCCATGGAGAAACGGTCTTGTTGCCCTTTGTTGTAATGTGGGGTGAGTAGGTTGCGACGGGAACGTTGGTGGGCAATGCTGTCTTGCATGGATACAACAGGGTAAACGGGTACAACAAAAGCGGGTTTCAGCGGTATGTTGTCAACTACCCCTAAATCCTCAATGTAGTTGTCTTTGTGAAATGCACCGGTCATGGTTACCAGATGACCACCTGCCGAAAAGCCCATAGTGCCTACATTATCGGGGTCGATGCCATACTCGGCTGCATGTTGCCGAACGTAGTGGATGGCATATTGGGCATCTTGAATCATGGCGGGATGGTGGTAGAACTGTGAGCCCACTCTGTATTTGAGTACAAAGGCACTGATACCCTGACTGTTGAGCCATTCGGCTACCTCAAATCCCTCAGTGGCAATGCCCATGGTGTGATTGTAGCTTCCTCCGGGACATACGATTACGGCGATGCCTGTGTTGTTTTCTTTGGGAGCAGGATAGATGTACAGTTTACTGGGCATTTGTTTCATGCCAGGTACATCTTTCCATAATTGGATGGTTTTTGGTTGTGCCATTATCTGACTGAATATTAAAAAAAGTGCTGATATTAAAAGTGTCTTTTTCATCGTTTTTTTGCTGTTATGATTTGCAGTTATCAAAAATTTCCACTTACAGGATTCTCCGATTTTTGTTTTTTAGATAGTAAAGGCGATACAATTCGTTTTCGTTGAGACGGAGTATTTTACAGAAATAGAGAAATCCTGTGTATAGATGGGATTTGTTGACAGATGGGTGATGTAGGATGCAATTGTTGTTGTCAAGTGTTAGTTGACTATGTGCCTGTAGGGTAAGTAGGGCAGGGATGTTTTGGTCGTTTTTTGAGTGACTGAGTACCACAAGTGATTTTGGATGCCAGCCTGACACACAGTCATCCAAAGAAAATGCGGCTATTATTTTTTTATATACCATTGAAGAGGTATCTAATACAGAAGGACTGAAGTAGTCTGAGGGATTGTGGCTTTTGTCTCTTCCATCAAGTTTTTTGACGAAATCCCATACCCCATCATCGTAGGTTAGAAAAAGGCTGTCTATACCTGTTCTTTTGGCATTTTCTGAGAATATATCGGATATTGAAATGTTTTCCATCATTTCAGGGTGGGAGTTCAGTAGACTGCGTAACCCCTGAAGAATAACAGAAGGAGTGGAACCCATGTTCCCGTTGAGAATGATTAACTCATATAGTTGGGCAGGTGCATAAATTCCTCCGCCGCATAGACTCCAGCGAAGATTTATACATTGCTGTATGCTGTCGGGCAAATAGTTTTCAATATATTTATGGGTGGCCAAAGCATACCCTCCACCTTGACTATAACCAGTATTCCATGTGTAAAATCCAGTATCCAAAGCAATCCCGTTGTCATTTAAAATGTCCAGTGCGGCTAGGACGCACTCTGTGGCGCAGCGTGCATGATAGTTGAGCGCAATAAAAGGAAGAGGATTTCCCTCTGTGGTGCCGCAACCGTAATAGTCCGGAAAAACGCAAATGGTGTTGTCTGCCGTAATTATAGCCTCTACGGGGAGACTGTTGGAGGGAGCTATGTGATTACTAATGCATGTGAGTCGATTATATATAAGCATTCGGGAAGGTCGGTTGTCAGAGAGAAGAGGTATGGTGACAAGACCTGAGAGAGTCACCGGTTTGCCTTGGGGAGAAAAAGACGGGTATGTGAATGAAATGGCTCTGAAGGTGGTCTTCTTGCGCTTTCCTTTATTGAGCGCAAAATGATGTCGGTTGATATGGGCTTTTATAGCGAACTCAAACTGTCTTATAGGAATCTGTAACACATCCAATTGGCGTGCAAGAGTGTTGATTCCTTCATCTCGTAATTCATTGAAGGTATAATCATGTGTTTCAATTATCTGATAGGTGATATGGGGGTTGCGAATGTTGGTGTCTGGCAATAGTTGTCCATGAACGCTTGCGCATACGAGATATAACAAAATGAAACATAGTTTTCGTTTTAACATTGTCAGTAGTATGTGTTATGCGTTATTGTTTGATGGAACTGGATTTTTTTGTAGGATTTTGTTTACTATCTTGTTTTGCCCCACGATGGTTTCGGAGGTAAGAATAGCAGTAAGTGCAGTGCCCACCATGCCATGATAGTTGACATCCTGGCCTGTAAGAAATAAGTTTTTGAGGCGGGTACGGGTTGAAAGGGTTGTGAGCAGGGGATTATCAACAGATGCGTGTAAGCCATAGCAACTGCCCTGTGTAGTGTTGTTATAGTCTCGGAAGGTGAGCGGGGATGCGGTGCATATAATTTCCGTTTCCATCCGTCCTATGGTATCCTGTGTCACTTGCAAAGCCCGGTCAGCCATTCGCTGTTTCCATTGCTGGTAACTGTCAGGCCGATGGCCGGTAGTCGTATCCTCCCATTGGCGGACGTATTCGTAGTCCATTGGCGCTACTATGTTAAATTCCAACGCATATTGTGGGTTGTCTTTATCGGCTCGCAGCATCATGAACATGTTTTGTGGCCACTGGTCAGGTGGGCAATTGGTTATGTCCCATGGGTTGGAATTTGGGCGGGAAATGTGATAGCATTCATGATTGAATGGCGTGGTGTGAGGTTTCAATATTCCGTATAGACAAAATGCAGAGTGACATTGTCGTGCTGTTGAGATGCGTTTGCGGAAGGCGGTTGAGAAGGCAGTTGGCGGTGCAATACGCAATAATGCACCGATGGATATGGAGCTGATGTAATAGTCGGCTTTAAATCTCTGTTTGTCGCACATTATTGCCGTCACCTCCCCGTTGTCTGCTTCAATGGAGGTGACTGCGCTGTTTTTGTGTATAGTTCCTCCGCCGGCAATAATGATGTCACACAATGCTTCTGCTAAGCAGTGCACGGAGGGCGATATGGTGTATATGCCATTGATGTGTAGTACACTGGTCAGTGCATGTATCAAAGCTGGTGAGTCGGCTGTGCCGTCGTATAAGTGGGCAACGTAGGCTAGCCTGTCCTGTAATTTTGGGTCTGATATGTATTGGGCTATCAAATTTTGGGCTGATATGTTCGGTTCTTCATGTTTTTCTTTACCGTAGGGTCGCATGTTGAACAGGTCTTCCGAGTTGGCATACCTATATAGGGCATCCACGTATGCGTTCAGCTCTTTTTTGAACTTCCCTTGTCCGATAGCTTCAATCCATGCTTCACGCCCCCACGGCAGTGTAATGGTCTCATCGCCGTTGGTTATGGTCTCGTAATAGGACTCAATAGTTAGCTTGTCTATCACGTCAAGATACTCCAATATCAATCGCAGATTTCCTCCTTGTTGCAGACCGCCAAAGACATGCATGCAGGGGTCGAAGCTATGACCTTTCCGGTGGAAACGCTGCAGACCACCACCGATAATAGGGTTCTTCTCCAATACCGTTATCTGGTAGCCCTCTTTCGACAACAGAGCCCCTGTCATTAGGGCTCCGATACCTCCTCCTATGATGCATACTGTCTTCATCCTTGTTACATGTTCTTTATGTCCAAAATAAGGTCATACTTGGTCTCATCAGTCCATCCTGTAGTCATATAGTGCAAGTTGTTGGGTACGGCCACGCAATTGCGGGCGGTGTCAAGTAGGTCGCTGTTTTCGTCGTAGGCGTCAACTTGCCAGTTCTTCTTGACCAACGCCAGAAGCAAAGCATATTCGCCTTGACCGCAATTTTTGATCAACATTTTACCGGTGTCGGCAAGAGTTGGAAGCAACTCTCGGAGCGGTTGGAGGTTTTTCAGCTGATGGCGACATGTTTTGGCTACTTCTGTTCCCTTGTATAGATAGTTGTGTCGTATATTGTCGAGGTGATAGTCTAAATCTTCTTCCTGTTGGCATATTTCCGCATATCTTTGACGATAAAAATGTCGCACTAATCGGGCGGTCTCTATACTTTCTTTACCATTGCGGTAAAGGGTGTTGTCGGGTGTGATGCGTTTTTCGATGCTGATACATACTTTCCCCTTTCGCAGAAGGGTTTCCTCCTTGGGCAGACAGTGTCCTATTCCGTGCATCACGATGGGCAGCAGGTCAATGCCCAATTGTTCGGCCAGATGAAATGCTCCTTGGTGGAAACGCAGTATGCTGCAATCGGCCGAGCGGGTGCCTTCGGGGAATACTAGGATGGAGTAGCCCTGGTCGATGAGCTCCTTTAGCCGGGTGGTGTTGTGCTCAATGCCGTTGGTGATGGGCAGGAAATCGGCGCCGCGTACAATGCCTCGATACAGGGGGAAGTCCCATACCCATTTGTTGGTTAGGGCGATAATCTTGGGCGAGAGCATCAGCGTATATACCAAATCTAAGTGAGATTGATGGTTGCAGATGATGACTGCAGGCTTCTCGAAGGTCTCACCTCGAGGGTTGTCTATACGGTAGTTTACTTTCGGTATGCCCCATGCCACAAAACGCATCACCTTTTGTAACAGTTGGTGATATTGTTGTTTGTGCTTTGGCTCTTTTCCCCTAAGGGTTAACATAAAGAAAGCTGCAATGCTCATGAATATGGTTCCTAATACAAATGCAGTAGCGGCAAATACGGTACGCAATAGGTTGACGAGGGTGATGGGTTGTTTGCGTAACTTGCCTTTTTTTTGTGTGAGCCATTTGAATATGAAGGGAGGTACGATATAGGCCATCATCACTACCGAGAACATGCCTATAATGGNNGGATGCTTGGCAAAAATCAACATGCCGATGCCGATAAACATGATGGAGGAGGAGAGGATGATGGAGTTCTTGAACTGCGACAGCATGGGTCGCCCGAAGCGGTACTCGTAACAGAGCCCTTCGGTGACAAAGATAGAGTAGTCGTCGCCCATGCCAAATATAAAGGTGGCCAAGATGATGTTGACAATATTGAAACTGATGCTGGTGATGCCCATAATTCCCAAGATCCAAATCCAGGCGAAGATGAGGGGAATAAAGGCCATCAGACTGATTTCCAGCCTTCCAAAAGAAATCAGCAGGAAGACATAAACGATGAATGCGCAGATAAAGAGCACATAGTCAAAGTCTTGGGAAAGAGCGTCCACTAATCGGGAAGCGATGGAACTTTCAGTAAAGGCAAAGATGTTGTCGTCAAGTTCATTGAAAAGTTTTTCCACCTTTTCCGCATCATCCTTATCAACTTTGAGCAGGTTGAATACCAAACTGCGGTCTTCTTGTTCAGAAATGTAATTGGCAGCTAATTCTTCTTTGATGGGATTAAAATATTGAATGTCTTGAACTGTGTATTCTTGCTCGATAATGTTCTTGCAAGGCTGGAAAGCAGCGGGAATAAAACCGTTGTTGGCCGTTGCTTGGTCTAAATTTTCAAAGAAGATGTCTTTCTGGTCTTTCCAAAAGTCATTCCAGCGGTTGATGCGTTGTTGCTGTATGGCGGTTGAGGTGATGAATTGTCCAACACCGTTCAATGATTCGATAACGGAAATGTGTTGCTGGTAGGCTTGCTGCACTAGCTCATTGCGTTGCAGCGCTTCATCCAGAGTCTTCCCATCGGCAATGCAATAGATGGTCTGCGAGTTGGTGTCACTTTCCTCTATCAGTTGCTGGAAAGCCTCTTTCTGCTCTTGGGTCATATAGTTGATATGGCGCATGTCGGTATCGAAGGAGGTGCGTTCGCTGAAATAGAAGAAAAATAAGGTGAGTACCACAATAGCCACCATAATAAGGCCATATCGTTCGGGTCTGAATTCGGCTACCGCGCGAAATGCCAATTGCCGGTCTTTGCCGGGGTAATGTTTGCCTAACAGGTGGGGCAAAAATAGTAATACAAAAAGAATGGTGCCTACTAGCAGCAGGGCGGCAAACAGTCCCAGGTCTTTCATGGCATCAGAGCTGATAAACATCAGGCTGATAAAGGCTCCCACCGTGGTGATATTTCCTGTGAGCAGGGGAGTGGCAATGTCTTTGATGATTTGTTCTTTGTCGTCGGTTCTTTTGAAATGAGAGAGGAAGTGTATGGGGTAGTTGATGGCTATGCCTATAATGATAGAGGCAACTCCGATGGCAATAAGCGATACGGGATTTTTAATGAAAGCGATAAGGCCGAGAGCAAAAAGTCCGCCTGCCAAAGTGGACAACAGGATGAGCAGGATGCTGCGGGCGTTGCGGTAATAATAGATGAGCATGGCTACAATCAGTAGAAGTGACAGACTGATAGCCATAAAACTGTCTTTCTTGATTTGTTGCGCATTAGTGAGCGAGATTTCGGCTGCTCCAATGCTGCCGACACTTACTTGGTGCTTGAATTCATCTTCCACTTCGCGGGCAGTGTGGTCGATTCTTTGGATGAGTTTGGCGTTGTTTTGGGTCTCGCTGACAGGAAATGGGGAGGTGATGACAACAATGGCTTCGTCGCCTTGCTTGTTGAATATGTATCCGTCTTCAATGTGAAAGCCGTTGTCGGGTCTGAAGTTGTTGAGGTTTTTCAGGATGTCGGTCGAAAAAAACAGGGGGTCTTTCTGTATGATGGTGCGTAGTGTGGCTACCGGAGAAGACAGCAACAACTTGTCGTTGGCCAATTGTTGGTTGATGTGTTCCGGTGTGAGCAGGGTGTCCATGCGCTCATAGTCTTCTTCTGTCAGAAAATAGGGCATGTTGTCAATGACAAATGTAGTGATTTCATCAAATTTGTCTTGATCAACCTGATAGAGTATGGATGCCCCTTGGAGGGTTCCTGCAGACGTGTCTTGAAATATTTCTACAAAACGGTCAACCGCAGTGCAAATTAGTTCGTAGTCAATGTCGTCCTCTATGTCAGCCTTGTGAGTTTGGCCTATGTTGACTATGATTTTATTGACCGTACCGATATGCTGGTAGGCGTAGTTGATGCGCTCGTTGTCCTTGTTTCTCGGAATAAAACCGCTGATATCCTCCACAAAATTGATCCTCAACGCACTGAGTATGCAACACGCTGTAATCAACAGCAATAGTGTCCAGAGGGCTACTGGATGCCGGTTGAAATAGCGGTAGATGCGGAGGAAGAGGGATCTCATTTTGGTTCTTAGTTCTTAGTTTTTAATTTTTAGTTCTTAGTTCTTAGTTTCTTCTTCATATAGTGATAAAACATCGCTGGGTAGCCATATAAAATGGCGGCAAAGGTGAAGAAACTGTTAAGCACACTGATACGGAAGAAGTCCATGCCGGGGCGGAAATGCGAAACCCGCTCTTCTTTCGGAGGGTAATATACGTTAATGGGTATAGGCAGGATGTCGATACCACGCCAGGCACTGCGTACCAGTAGGGCTAGTTCTGCTTCGTAGCGTGAGCTGAGCAGTTTCATCCGGCCCATCTTGTTTAAGGGGTAAAGCCGGTAGCCGGTTTGGGTGTCGGGGAGTCTTTTGCCCGTTTGTACGGTGAACCAGAAATTGGAGAATCTGTTCGCGAAGTTGCTCTTTTGTGGCATGTTGGGTAAATCAAACTGACGACTGCCCACCATGAGGGTGTCGGGATGCGAGGGTAGAGCCTCGGCAAATTGGTTAAGGTCTGAGGCATAGTGCTGGCCGTCGGCATCCATAGTCACCACATAACGGAAACCCTTGTCTAGTGCTGAGCGGAAGCCGGTGATCAGCGCTTTGCCTTTACCTTGGTTGACTGGATGCGTCACTATCGTGATATTTCCTTCGATGGGCTTCAGTACTTCTAGTGTGTTGTCGGTGGAACCGTCATTCACCACCATGATGTTTTCACAATAGTCCATTACTTCTTCCACTACTTTGGCCACCGTCTTGCCGTTGTTATATGTGGGAATCACAACAACAACGTCATTTTGTTTGAATATCAATTTAGTGGCTTCCGGGGTCATGGGCTATTCGTTTCTGAGTGTGAGGCCTATTTTGGCGTAGGTGATATCGGCTTGTTGAACCAGGGCTGTGAGGCGGTATTCGTAGTCGTCAATGGTCTGCCACGATAGCTGGTAGTTGAGTAGGGGTGTCTCATCCGGTTTGATGATGTGGAGAAACTTGACGTTCTTGACTTGATGGATGACATATTCCCTCTTGAGTTGTTGTGAAAACAAATCCACTGCCATTTGTATTACGCATACACCTGGAGTGATGGGGTATCCCGGGAAGTGCCCTTGAAAAATGGGGTGTTTCTCGTTCAATCGTATTACATACAATGCTGATTGTTCCTGGATTTCTCCACTTACGATGTCGAAAAAGCTGTTCAGTAGCATGGTCTATTTTGTAAAACTGTTGGCGGGAATAGGTTGGTTCACTTTCTTGTTGCTGAAGACGATGGTGGTCACATCTCCATTGCTCTCATTCAATATGACTTTCTCTGCCAAGTAGTCTTTCCCGTTCAGTATAATTCTGATGGAACTGTAGTTGGCCTTGATTTTCTTGTTGGTGGGAGTGAGTACGGCAGTATAGCTTCCGTCTTGGCCGTTTTTCATAAAACTGATGGTAAAATTGCTGTTGTCGTTCATGTTCGAGCCGTTGATGGTGTTGATAATCATCTTTCCCAGCTCGTTGAGCATTTTGTTGGGGTTGTCAATGGCGCCTTTCTCGGTTAGCACGGTCACCTTTGTATCGTCAAAAAGCAGGGTGAGCGGTTTAGGCGATTTGTATTCCCAACGCAACTGTTTGGGCGATTGGTAGCAGAATATGCCTTTCTGTACCATTTTCTCGGTGAAAAGTGTAGAAGTCTTCTCTTGAGTGAAGTTGGCACTGAG
>LXOW01198909.1_pt1 | contig 11636 bp, 9 predicted proteins | sample 1368591 | NCBI WGS metagenome assembly LXOW01 (sample SAMN04884650, study PRJNA319009) | bovine gut metagenome | isolation source: Cow rumen | host: Bos taurus | place: Italy: Legnaro (PD) | collected 2014-07-09
TATAAATTATAGAAATTACTGGTTTATTTTTATCAACTTATTGATATACAGTAGCGAAAATTTTCTCAACATCGATAGAAAAATGAAGTATCTGTTGTATCTTTGCCTTCGTGTTAAACATCAAATGAATTATGGAAAATAAAGAAAAGGTAAACCCTATCGAAGAGGCACGCAGGTATGTATCCAATGCAGAAGAGAATATTGAGAAAGCTATATACAATCCAGAAACCAAGTCGTATATGGACAGCAAGTACGTCAAGACGGCTGGGGATATTCTCTGGAAAGGTTGTCTTATCGCTTTGGATGCGGTTCTGCATGTGCGCAAAGGCAAAGGCCGTCCGTCAATAGAAAAATACAAGGAGGCAGCAAAGAAACGTGACGGGAAATTGTTGACAGCAATTGTAATTGGCTACGACATTTTACATCTAACAATGGGCTATGATGGCACAAAGGGCAGGAAAGTTTGTGACGCTGGTTTCGAGTATGCCAACGATATCATCGACCGCTGCGCAATACTTTACCATCAGCCAGAAGTTGTGTTTACATGATTAGGGGACAGTTTTCAGACGGCCATCAACATTGCCCTTTAACTATAATGAGAGAATTATACGACAATCCCTAATTTACCTATTGTCTTCACAATCCTTTCAGGGGAAATGCGAGTTAGGCAGCGATAGTCGCCGTAGCGGCAGGGCTTGCTGCCATAGATGCTGCACGGACGACAGGGCAGGTCCTCCTGAATCACATTATCCATGGATTGGCCCCAGCCCAGAAAACCCGACAAAGGATGTGTGGCACCCCAAACACTCACTACCGGCACTCCAGCCAACGAAGCCAAGTGCATATTGCCACTGTCCATCGCCAGCACCAATCGAAGTCGGCTCATCAAGCGCAGTTCCTCGCCCATGTCGGCCAAGCGGCCGACGACAGACTCCACATTGGGATACTTCCGCTCCCACTCTTCCATCAAGGCTTTCTCCTCTGCGCCTGCCCCAAACAAATATATGTGAGCATTCTGCGACAGCTGAGCTACCACCTGCTCCATTTTGTCCAATGGATAAATCTTGCCTTTGTGGGCAGCGAAAGGTGCCACGCCAATGGCATTTTCTTTGGCGAAAACAGCTTCCTCCTGCTTTGAATCAGTGCCGGACTGAGTATCGAATTCTGCTGAAACATTAGTTTTAGATGATGTACCCATTCCAGACCGAGGTACATTTCCGAACAGCGAAAACGGCTGATGCCAATCAATCCGCACCAGATAGCCTAACTCTGCCAGCACCTGCTGGTAGCCCTCGAACGAGGTGCGCTGCTGGGTCTTCACCGCCGACGCAATAAACTTTTTGCGCTGACGGCGATCCTTATTTAAATAGGCTGTTGGTATTCCATTCAGCTTAAAAAGAAATCTTAAATAGATAGTTCTCAACACATTGTGAAAATCCGCCACAGCGGTCGGCTGCAAGGACTTCAGCTCCGCAAACAAGCGTTTCAAACCTGCCATGCCCTTATACTGCCTCAGGTTCACCCCCATAAACGACACATTGTCGGGAAGCAGGCGCATCACACTGCCCACATACGGGCGGCTCACCACCGTAATCCGCAAATCAGGGTATTGCCTCGCCAGTGCGTCAATCACCGGCACCGACATCAGCACATCGCCCAAAGCGGAAAAACGGATAATTAAGAGGTGCGGTTTCACTTTTTACCGTAAAGTATAGGGTTGGTACTGGGGTCGTTGTACATTTTCATCTGCTTGTACACGCGCATGTATTTGCGACCCGCCTCGAAGTCCGCCAGCAACTGGTCGATGGCCGTACTCAAGTCCACCTGCTGCTGCAACAGCACTTCCAACTTGTGCTGACAAACCGCGCGATGCTCTTCGGAAGCATCGGCACGCTCCACCTGCTCACGCATGTGATAGATTTTCAGTGCCAGTATGCTCAGACGGTCCACTGCCCACGCAGGACTTTCGGTATTGATCGTGGCATTTTCCAATGCCTTCACTTCGTGATATTTTGTATAAAAATAACTGTCAATCGTCTCCACCAAATCGGTACGCTCCTGGTTGCTGCGGTCAATACGGCGCTTCAAAGCCAAGGCCTCCACAGGGTCAATATTCGGGTCACGGATAATGTCCTCCAGATGCCACTGCACCGTGTCAATCCAGTTTTTCAGATACAAATCTGCTTCGATAGTACCGGCAGGATAAGGATTTTGAATCTTCGCATCCACATCATTCGTCTGATGATAATCCTTGATAACCTGCTCGAAAATAGGCATCGCCAATGCTGTAAACGTCATAGCTGCAATTTTACGATATAAAAAGGCAAAATTACATAAATTTCTCGAATTACACATAGACTGATAAATTTTTGTAAGGACACGATAAATCGCGTATCAACAATTTCGCATTACATTTCCTCCATCGACAGCCCTTTGTATAAGATTGCATACTTTTTGAACTCGTGAGTAGCCTGCAGGAACACCTGTACCTTCTGCTTCAACATGCCAATGCTGATTTCTTCTGCCTGACGCTTAATCTCGTAGAATGTGGCACAGTTCGACAGTTCATCCTCCGCAATCATGTCAATCTCATGCTCTCCCTTACGGTCCCACCAACGACCTATGCGGGTAAACTCACCTGATTCCACCGCCACGCAGTGGAAATATCGTTCTAACATCAGCCCACTGAAGGTATTGTAATCCCTCTTCACTATCTCTTGCAATTTGGCATAGTTCTCAATCTCAATAATATAGCTATACTTGAAGATGAACCTGAACCAGAAGCAGTAGAACACGTCATCCAACTCGTAGTGCACATTCTTGTTAGCACTCTTCTCAAACATAGGCTGCCGCTTACCAATCAGTTCATATTCCTCAGCCAAGTTGGTCAGGTACCCGCTCACTTCTTTTCCTATCATATCCTCAATCTCGCTGCGGGTATTCTTTCCCCTGGCGATGCATGAGAGGATGGAAAAATAGACACCATAGTCCTTACCAAATTCCTCAATCAGATTGTTCTTTCCTTCATTAAGTAAGGTCGAATTGGGGCTGATGATATACCGAATCATGGCATCCTTGTCCAAAGCTCCAGCATCCACAAACTGGGTGACATATTTAGCGACACCGCCCGTAAAGGTGAACAACGCCAACAGATCCTCCTTACTATAGTCTGGTTTGGCATCCGCCATAATCTGCTTCAGTACAGAAGGTTTGAAAGGCTTCACTCTCAGTTCGCCCGTATTCCGCCCATACAGAGGTTCCTTCTTGTCCTTGAAAATCTTCTGCATTATTGAGTAGATGCTACCACACACCACCAAATTAATATTCGATGTCTTCTCGTACTTGTCCCATATATCCTGCATTTCGCTAAAAACCGCTTTATTAACCCGGAAGAAATCCTGAAACTCATCAATCACCAGTGTGAAACTCTTGCTCTGCGACAATTCCATCAGATAGCGGAAGATATCGCTGAAATGCTGGCTTTTCCCCAGCATAGGGATGCCCAATTTCTCGCCTATCTCCTCCAAATATGCCTCGCACAGATCCGATTCCGCCTTCCTAGCCACAAAGAAATACACAAAGGGGACATCCTTATAGGCTTCCCTTATCAGCGTTGTCTTACCAATACGCCTCCGACCAGTCACCACCGTAAAACGGGCAGCCTTCTCTGCCATGTCCCGAGTCTCCCTCAGGAAAGCTATTTCTTGTTTTCTATCGTAAAATCTCATATAATTTAACACTCTAAATTATTGAAATATTATAAATTAACTTCCGAAACAGCTATTTCCGAAACAGCTATTTCGATGCAAAAATACAAATTTTTCTGATTTTGCGATACTTTTCTCCTGAAAAAAATTCTGGTTCTTTTTTTTTACGGCGGATGCGATGAACGTACATCTTTGTGTAATTCGAGTTTTTTACGTAATTTTGCAACAAATTTTTCATTCATGATTACGATACATATTCAGAACACTAACAAAGACCTGGCCATCCCTTTTGGCATGACAGTCCAAGAATTGGCCAAACAAGAAAAGATACAATTGGAATACCCCGTCATGGGGGCTTTGATCAACAATAAAGTCCGTGAATGCGCCTACCGCATCCACAAACCCTGCACCGTGCAGTTTTTCGACATTACCTCCTCTTACGGTCATCTCATGTACATCCGCTCGCTGTATTTCATTTTATATAAAGCGGTTAAAGAAACTCTTCCCCCGCAGGTAAAACTCAAAATTCTCCACTCTATCTCAGGCGGAAAATACTGTGAATTGGACAATTTGGACCAGCCATTAGACCAGCATCTGGTCAGTCAGCTGTATAAACGTATGCGGGAAATTGTGGACAGCAACCTGCCCTTCGAAAGAGTTGAACTTCCCACAGAAGAAGCTGTTCAAATATTTAAGAATGAAGGACTTGAGGACAAATATGAATTACTCCGAAACCGTACACGCATTTACACCTCCATCTATAAGTTGGGGAATACGGTCAACTACTATTTCGGCAATTTGGCACCCTCAACAGGAGTTATCCACCTGTTTGGACTGGAATTATACGAATCCGGCTTGCTGCTGAAAGCACCTCAGCAACAGCATCCTACCACACTCTCTCACACGCATCGGGTGCCCAAACTGTTTTCTGTCTATCAGGATTACAAAAAATGGGCCAATACCATCGGCATACCTTGCGTGTACAATGTAAACAAGAAAATCGTCGAAGGCAAAATCCAAGACATCATCCTCATATCCGAAGCCTATCATGAGAAAATACTGGCCAAAATCGCCGACCAAATCAATGAACGACAGTCCAAAGTGGTGCTCATCAGCGGTCCTTCAAGCTCAGGAAAAACCACTTCTTGCAAACGACTGTCGGTACAGTTGGGCATTCTCGGCTACGATCCCGTACAGATTTCCGTCGATGATTTCTTTGTGGAACGCGAAGAAACCCCGAAAGACGAGAACGGCCAATACGACTTCGAATCCATCGACGCTATTGATCTGAAACTCTTTAACGATACTTTGAAAAGACTGATCAACGGCGAGGAAGTTCCGCTCCCCACTTTTGACTTTACCTTAGGAAAGAAACTGTGGAAAGGCAACACCATTCAACTGAAAGAGAACTCCATCATGGTGATTGAGGGCATCCATTGTCTGAACCCGAGGCTGACCGAGCAAATTGACGACAACATCAAGTTCAAGCTCTTTGTATCCGCCCTCACCTGTATCTCCATTGACCAGCAGAATCCCATTCCAACAACGGACAATAGACTGATACGCAGAATCATCCGCGACTACAACTACCGTGGTTATTCGGCCCAGGAGACCATCAGTCGCTGGCCCAGTGTGCGCCGTGGCGAAAACCGCAACATCTTCCCCTTCCAGGAGAATGCCGACGCCATGTTCAACACCTCGCTGATTTGCGAGATGGGCGTACTGAAACAATATGCTATCCCAATTCTGGCCGCTGTGCCCGAAAACTGCGTGGAATTCGCCGAGGCCTACCGACTGTTGAAATTCCTGACTTATTTCAAGATGATTCCGGAGAACAACATCCCTGGCACCTCCATCCTGCGTGAATTCGTCGGTGGCAGCAAGTTCAAATACTAGACTCCCCTCGAACGTAGTGAGACTCCCCTTCGGCGAAGCCGAACTCCCCCATCTCACCCCATCTTAACGTCTCCACGCCTCCACGTCTCCACGCCTCCACGCCTTAACGTTCCAACTCCACATCCCACACAATAACCTTCCGCTGCAACACCGCCTGGCGACCATAAACGGCATCGCCCTGTGTCGCTACTGATTTGGAACTACCGTATGGCAACTGCTTGATAACCAGCCATCCATTGGAAATCGCAGACCGTAGCACCCCACCTTTGTATGCCTTCAATTCATTCACAAAAGATACAATTCTGCGCTGCGACAAATGGCGGTTATAATCACTGTTGTGCAATAAACTGGCATAGCCCTCTATGCTCAAAGTCACACGCTGTCCCTGTGCCAGCCGCTCCTCGATAAACGACAACAATTGCTGGACTTTTGCATGACAACCCGCTAACGAATCCTCAAAGAAAGCTTCCAACCACTGTCTTTCTTCCCCATCAGTCACTTGTGAAAGATAATGCGCTTTCTGCTGGCTGTAAGCTGACTGCAAAAACCCGTATCGTGCTGTGGTAGTGTCTTTTAAATTCTTAGGATCGGGCTGGTCATTATCAAAATATAAATTGAGCGGGAAAAGCGATTTAATGACCATCGGGACAGTATCTTGGCGAACTTCCATGGTATCTTTTTCTTTGAGCAGACTTTCCCAACGGAAAATATCATTGCAGCAGGTATCCTCCAAATGATTGTCATCAATAGGACGATTGGAAGAGAAATAGCCACTTCTATCATCCTGATTCAAAGAAAAATAAATATCGTTCTCTTCGGAATTTAACGGCACTCCCATATTTTTAGGGGTAGTCCAGCTGCACAAAGCGCCCTTGCTGCTGAAAATGTCATAGCCTCCAATTCCTGGCCATTCATCCGAACTGAAATACAAAACTGCCGAATCGGTGTCATAAAAAGGAGTCACCTCATTACCAGCTGTGTTGATACCGCTGCCCGCATTAGTCGGCACTTCATATTTTCCGTTCTTATAGACGGAAAACCAAATGTCATTCTCACCCTGACCACCAGGGCGATTCGATACAAAATACAGCACCGCATAATCCGCCATCTCCACCAGAAACGGCTGGGTACTGCTGAAATCCTTGCCATTGATCTCATTGTCCAACAAAACCGGTTTCTCCCATTTTCCTTTTTTCCGATGACTTTCGTACAAATCACACATAAGCTCTTCATTTATTGTACGATAACATCGGGAAAAGATGATATGGTCCTGTGCCTTGTTGAAACAGAAATTCGGATGGTAATACTTTCCTTTATTAATCACGGAAGATAAAGCACGAATATTCGAATAACTATCATTCTCATAATCAGCTTGATAAATCATACTGGACCAATGGGTATCGAAAAACAGCTCATTGTCATCGTCCACTTCCGAGCGCATTGAGGTGAAGAAAAACAAAGAATCGGACAACAACAGTGGATTATATTCCGAAAAAGGGCTGTTGATCCGCTCAGGTAAGCGATTCACCAGATACGGTAACGTGTCCTGTTTGATTTGCTTCGCAATGGCCTTTCTCTGCGCCAACGACACACTATTCTGGGCCATCAGCATTCCCATGCCAACCGCACAAAGCAAAAGCGTGCAAACCGAAAACCTAAAACCACGGCCCATAATCCCTAATTCAAATTTCAAAATTCATTATGTCCTATGTCCTATTCACTAACCCCTAATCACTAACCCCTAAAACCTAAAACCTAACCCCTACATAATGTCAAACGGACACGGCTCCTTGCCGATTTTGGCAATACGTTTGCGCTTAAACGTGTAATTCAGAGACAATTCCAATCCGCCACGGGCATGATTGGCCGGTAATAAACTCGACAAAGTAATATCGTAACTAACTCCTAAGCGCAGTCGCTGCCACTCGAAAAAAAAATCCACAATCAACGCGTCATTCCAGCGGTAAAACATGCCACCTCCCACAGAAAACACTGTGGTATAGCTATTTTTCATCTGAAAATACTCCACATTGGTGCCGAACACCACTTCGAAAAACTGCTGCTGAAACTCCGCATACACCGCCGGCTCAAGCGCCACATCGTCCACAATGCGAATGGTGGAGATAAAATACGCATCCATATTGACAGGCAGGCGGGTAGCCCGGTCGTTAAACGCCTGATTCGGCTGGGTCAAGTGCCTCGCACTGAAGCCAACAGTATAGCGATCGGTCTTATTGGGTGCGAAATTCCACAAAGCCCCTACCCCACAATCAAAAAAAAACACCTTCTCTTTGCCGAAACTCTCGGAAATGGGATTGCCCGCATTAAAGATATTATTGACGAACTGCTCATCGAATGTCATGCTGCTGTAATTGATACTGCGTTGGATGAAACCCAGATACAGACCCAAGCCCAGTTTGTGGCGGCTTTTGCGGCCCAATGCTTTCAAATAGGACAGCGACACATAGGGCTGCACGCTGTTGTAGCGAGAATCGCCCGTATAGTCACAGTTGACATTCACCCCGATGCTGAACTGCTGCCGGTGCTGCTGGTCGCGCACTACCGGCACATCACCAAAAAAAGTGAAATGCACGTACGGCTTTGTGACAGAGAGCCATTGGGTTTTCTGATTCGCCCCAACACGGAACAAGCCGTCGTAACAGCCCGTCTGGGCAGGATTGATTTCTATCGGAGCCTGATAGAACTGCGAATAATGCAAATCCTGTGCCCAGCAGAATCGGAAACTGAAGAGCGAAATCAGTAACAGAATGATATACTTGTATTTATCCTTCCAGCAATTTTTCAGATAGCGGCGCAACTCATTCTCACGGGCATTGTTTCCCGGCTCATAAAACTTCTTTCCGCTGATGGATTCCGGCAAGAATTCCAAATCCGCAAAATTGCCAGCATACTCGTGAGCATATTTGTAGCCATCGTGATAACCCAGTTCCTTCATCAGCTTGGTGGGAGCGTTGCGCAAATGCAAGGGGACAGGCAGGTCACCCGTCTTCTTCACCCACGCAATCGCCTCATCAATAGCCATATATGAGGCATTGCTCTTCGGCGAGCAGGCCAGATACACTGCGGTTTGCGACAATACAATCCGCGCCTCCGGCATGCCGATATGGTGTACCGCCTGGAAACAGTTGTTGGCCAACAACAAGGCATTGGGATTGGCATTGCCGATATCCTCAGAAGCCAAGATAATCATACGGCGGGCAATGAACAAGGGGTCTTCGCCTGCCACCAGCATGCGAGCCATCCAATAGACCGCCGCATTGGGGTCGCTGCCCCGCAACGACTTGATGAAAGCCGAAATAATATCATAATGCTGTTCGCCTTTCTTGTCATATATCGCCAGATTCTTCTGGATTACCCTCGTTACCAACTCATTATTAATCACCACCTTGCCATCCACCGGGGGAGTAGCCATGGTCACCAGCTCAATGGCATTGATGAGTTTACGGGCATCACCGCCAGAATAGCGCATCAGAGCCTCCGTCTCCTGAAAATCAATGGTGCAGGACAAATGCTGCTCCAGATATACCTTGGCCGACTGGATAATGCTCTCCAAATGCGATTTCTCCAGCGATTTCAACGTATAGACCTGACAACGAGAGAGTAAGGGGGAAATCACCTCGAACGAGGGGTTCTCGGTTGTGGCACCGATCAGGGTCACTACGCCGCGCTCCACCGCCCCCAACAGCGAATCCTGCTGAGACTTGCTGAAACGATGGATTTCGTCAATGAACAGTATCGATTTTTTCTCGGATTTCTCCGCCTTGTCCAAGATCTCACGGATGTCCTTCACCCCGGAACTGATGGCGCTCAACATATAGAAATCAGCGCCCGTCACCTCGGCAATCAACAGGGCCAGCGTGGTCTTGCCCACTCCCGGGGGCCCCCACAGAATCATCGAATAGATGGTGTCATTCTCCAACGCCTGCCGCAATACTCCTCCCGGCCCCATCAGGTGTTCCTGCCCGATGTAGGCCTCCAAGGTCTTGGGTCGCAATATTTCGGCAAGAGGCTGATTCATTTTTTCTTTTTTAATTTTGAGAAAGAATTGATACCGATTCTCAAGGAGAAAATATGTGNNTAATCAATGGCTACAATATCTTTAATATTCACACCTATTCCCAAATTAATCTGGCAGGTCACCTTCGTCTTGTTGTCGAAATCCGTCTCACGCTGGAAATTGCCAATACCGGCACGGATGGCCACAATTTTCTTGTAAGCAAACTCCATCCCGAAGTGTGGATTAAAAGTAAAATAGTTGGTACTTAAGATATTATCTCTTCTTCCATCGAAAGTAAAATCAGTATTCAAGGCGAAAGTGGCATTGAAGCCCTTGCCGAACTCTACATACTTAGCTGCGCCCAAAACAAGCTGTGGCACAGTCACTTCAAGACTATTTTCAGGAATTTCATTGCCCGTTTGCAGGAACACCTCCTTCACACGGTCGCTCAGCGTATAGCTCCACGCATTGAAAGTACCTGTGCCGTCTTGCAGCATCGCTCCCACCTGCCAACCTTTGTACACGTACTGCACGCCGAAGTCCAGTCCGAAACCCCAGGCCCCTGCGAAATCACCGATACGCCGACGGATAATCTTGGCGTTACCGCCCACCGACAAGCCTTTCACTTTCTTGAAATTATAGGCAAAACTCAGCAGGAAGGCATTGTCCGCCGCCGAAAAGTAGCTGATACGGTCGTAATCGATATTGCCATAATTATCTATCAACTCCGTGGTATTCATAATGTTATCCACGCCAAAACGGATATAGCTGAAAGCCACGGTAAAAGAAGAATCGATCTTATAAGCTGCCGCCGCATAGTCATACTTGGAAATTCCGGCAAAGTATTCAGCATGCATGGCAGAAAGTTGCAACTTTTGCTGCATGCGACCCAAGCCGGCGGGGTTCCAGTAAGCGGCAGTCACATCGTCGGAGATGGCGACCATGGAGTTGGACAGGGACAAACCGCGGGCGCCTACACCCAGCGACAGGAAAGCATTGCTGTACTTCGCCGTCTGGCCGAAAACCGCCACTGACAGCAGAAAGAACAAGCACAAAGTCCCTATTTTTCTCATACAAAATATTATTTCATATTAACGGCAAAAATACGGAAAAATTATCACTTTTACACATTATTATAAATAAGCACGAAAAAAAACTTTATTTTTCGACTATTGTATCAAAAAAATTATTACTTTTGCAGATTGNNTGCAGATTGTAATGTATTGGATGAAAAAGTAAAAAAAATAAATCTATGAAAAGTTCAAAATGTTTATTATCACTGGCTTGCGTTTTAGCATTTGTTTTCTGCATGTCCAATAGTTTTGCACAGAACAACTGTAGAGATGAAAACGGAAACGTCAAAAAAGGCGGCATTGCGCTGACCCGTGACGACGAGAATGGCAACCACAACACTCCCACAGCCGCTTTGTCCTATCCCAAATTCAAAGGCGGCAACAAGGCCATGTACCGTTACATTTACAAAAACCAGCAGTATCCCCAGAACCTGAAAAACCGTGGCATCAGCGGTCAGACTCAAGTGCAGTTTATGGTAAACCCTGACAGCACCATCACCAATGTGGAAGTTTTCAAAACCTCTGGCTACAAAGAATTTGACGACGAAGCCGTTCGCATTGTCAAAAACTTCCCCAACTGGGTTCCCGCCAAACAGGATTGCCAGGACATCCCATTCAAAACTGTGGTGACCATTCCGTTTGACGCCGACAGAACAAAGAAGAATTAACAGTTAACAATTAATAGTTAACAGTTTAGAATTAGGGTTGAGCTTTCTCAGCCCTTTTTTGTTACCTCTCATGCCTCGAAGAGGCATCATATTAATAACCCCGCACGTAAGTGTGGGGATGGAAGACAGACCATACCCATTTCCATGCCTCGAAGAAGCACCAGCTTAAAACAAAAAAAAGACGGCCAAAACTGGTCGTCTTTTTATTTTTTTTGCGAAAGTGAGCGGAAGACGGGTCTCGAACCCGCTACCTACAGCTTGGAAGGCTGTCGCT
>LXOW01319574.1_pt2 | contig 11631 bp, 9 predicted proteins | sample 1368591 | NCBI WGS metagenome assembly LXOW01 (sample SAMN04884650, study PRJNA319009) | bovine gut metagenome | isolation source: Cow rumen | host: Bos taurus | place: Italy: Legnaro (PD) | collected 2014-07-09
CGATGTATGGCACAATTCCTGCCGGAACAGATTAAAGGTTTCTATGGGAGTTCAGTATGAAATCCCTCTCCGGCGTAAATCTGCCCCGCTTTGAGAACGTGTGAACAGTTCCGCAAAACGAGAAGTCGGCAACGGCTTCTCGTTTTTTTGATAACATTTTTGTAAGAATGAACAAAATGGAGAATTATGTGCTATAATAGGCCTGTCTCTTATACACATCTGACGCTGNNTGATAACATTTTTGTAAGAATGAACAAAATGGAGAATTATGTGCTATAATAGGCCGAGCAATTGCGAAGTGCATTCTGCGCAATAATTGCCACAAAAAAACAGGGAGGAAACCACATGAAACCGATTCGAACAATTCTCAGCATGTTCCTGGTCCTTGCAGTGCTGGCTTCCATGGTTCCAGCTTATGCCGCAGAGAGAGAAGCTGCGCCAGCAGAAGTCACCATGGATTCTGCGGAAGCGCTGCCCGCTTCCGGGAATGAGCGCAGCGTCAAAAAAGTGATCTACGTGGATGACGACCCGGAGGGTGGGTACAAGGGCGATTACGTCGTCATTTACAACCCTTCCACCAATGCTAACACCGCTTACTCCACCGGCGATATGTCCGGCCGGATTAATAAAACCATCGTCAGCCCCAACGTGGGGACTGGGGCGCAGCAGCCCGCTGAAATCGATGAAGTGCGTCCTTACATCATCGACGTGGATTCCATGCTGGCCGAGGAGGTCTCGGAGGGAAAACCCGAGCAGCCTGCTGCAACCAGAGAGTCCTTCACTGTCGGCTCCAAAAAAACCTTCACCATTTACAAAACCCTGTCTCCCACAGGCGACAGCAGCGTAGAATTCAAATGCCTGTACGTTGGTGAGCACTGCTACATTTGGACGCCCACCTCCACCAACAGCAACATCTACCCGCTGGATTCCATAGATTCCACTTACGCTCAGAAGGCCGCCCAGGAGTTTGACTCCAAGTATAGCCTCATGCAGTCCTCCTTCGGTGATCACTACAACGGCACGCAGGGGGACGGCAAAATCCATGTCATGTTCTACAACCTCAACGACGGCTGGCAACCCGGCAATGGTTACGTGGGCGGTTTTTTCTGGGGGGGCGACTTTAACAACAACGGACTTCCCATGCTGAATATTGACACCTATCCCGGTGTCCTTTACCCAACCTCCAGCGGCACGGGCAAGGATATCTCAAAGACCTACAACACCATGGTCCATGAGTATCAGCATTTGATCAACTATTCCAATACGCGGAACATGAACACCTGGCTGAATGAGAGTTTTTCCGCGGCGGCAGAGGAAATCTGCTATCCCGGCAGCTCCGTCGTGTCCCGGATTCAAAGCTGGGAGAATTACAGCTATAGCCGCAATAATACCTGGCTGAATCCCCCCGCTGAGTTTACCTATCAGTCGGATTACACTCTCCATAACGGCTATTCTCTGTATCGTTGGGATGACAACCTGAGCGACGTTTTGGCGCTCTATGCCCAGGTATCCTTCTTTGCCCAATACCTGTATACCAGATTCGACAACAGCATCTACCGGCAGATTTCCCAAAAATGGTCCTACAACAAGGAGATCGACGCCATTACCAACGCCACAGGCATCAACTGCTCCGACCTGGCCAGGGACTTCCGGATTGCGGTAACAGCCAATGCGGCGCTGAACCAATGTCACGGCATCTACAGCTTCAAGACGCAGAATGGCTATGATCCCTCTCAATATCACAACGTGCAAAGCCCCTGGAATCTGCTGGCCCCCATCGTCTTTACCGGCGCAAGCTGCAGCATCCAGGGCGGCGGCGCAATCACGGTCAAGCCCGTAAACGGTGTTTACAATCCCCCTGCGGACGCCGATTCCAACCTGGAATACTATGGCATCAGCTATACCACGCCCTACACAGTAACGGCTGTTGCCGAGCCCAAACTTCCCATTGGCGCTCCATGGGGAACCGTGTCCGTTGACGGCTACACGATTACCGCAACTCCAAGCCTGGGTTATTATGCTCGCTCTTATGAAGTGAAAAGCGGCACCGCAACCGTGACGAAAGACGGGAACCTTTTCTATGTGAATCCATCCTCCAACTGCATTATTGCGATTGTCTTTTTCCCAAAAATCACAAGCAAAGTACAGTTCAAAGCCTGCGGCGAGATCGTAGATTCTCAGTCTGTGCAGGCCGGAAGCGTAATCGACCTGCCTGAATCAGTCAACACTTCGATCGACGGTTGGACCTTCTGTGGCTGGACGAGACTGGATTATCCGAATGACGTCATGGAAGTTACGGAATTCTACGAGCCCGGCTCTGCCTATGAGGTAATCGACTTCATAGTAACGTTCAACGCCGTCTATACACGCCGGGAGGAAAACGCCCTGTACTACAAGCTGGTGGATACGGAACCGGCCGACTGGACCGGTAATTATGTGATCTCTTACGGCACGGATTCTGACATGTATCTCATGAAGGGTGTGACAGTTTCCGAAAACGGCAATAATCTTGAATCAACAAAGACAGCCGATCTCCTTACAGAAACGGATGCCTGCCTGTTATCCGACAGTTTCCTGCGAAATGTAATTAACACCTACGTATTTGAGTTGGGTTCCAATGATGACGGCTATCCTGTGCGAAGCTCTTCAACCGGAATCTATCTCGGAATGTCCAGCGATGGACATTTGAGTGGGTTTAAGAACTTTGACACGACGTGGTGCAGATGGATTCCCGGAAGTTATGACGGTATCAGCGGCATGGAAAATGCGCTTCCGTCAGGCATGCATTATTTGGACTTTTTCCATAATACCAGGCACTTTGTATGCTTTTCTTCTACCAGCCCCGAGATCCGTTTCTGGAAGGAAACAATCGGGCCTCTCACCTATTATTCCACCGCTCCGGTAACCCCGCATGTACATAACGCCCAATGTGTGACCGCGACGGCTCCCACCTGTGGGGCCGTGGGCAACGTGAAATACTACCATTGCAGCGACTGCGGCAAGTGCTTCTCCGACCAGGCGTGTCTGCATTGGATCACCCAGGAGAGCACGGTGATCCCCGCCACCGGGAATCACAATCTTGGCAGCTGGGTTCCTAACAATGACGGAACACATACCGGTACCTGTTCTGTGTGCGGAACCCAGGAAATTGTGGACTGCACCTATCAAACCACGGTAACAGAGCCTACCTGTCTTGACGACGGCTACACCACCTATCACTGTACAGTCTGCGGCGAAACCCATACAGGGGATGAGACAGATGCTTTGGGCCACGACTACGCAGTGGCCATTGCTCCGCCCTCCTGCACCGTTGGCGGCTACACCATTCACACCTGCACCCGCTGCAACTACAGCTACACCGACGAAGAAACCTCTCCCACAGGCCATGAATGGCTGAAAGGCGACGTCAAAGAGCCCACCTGCACAGAACGCGGCTATACCACCTACACTTGCGGCTTCTGCTGCGACACCAAACAGGATGACTACACCGATCCCTTGGGCCACGACTATCAGGCTGTGGTCACCGAGCCCACCTGCGCCGCAGGCGGCTATACCACCCATACCTGTTCCCGCTGCAAGGACAGCTACACCGACAGCGAGACCCAGGCCCTGGGCCATGGCTGGGATGAAGGCACTGTAACCAAGGAGCCCAAGTATCGCCTCCCCGGTGAGAAAACCTTTACCTGCACTCGCTGCAGCGCGACCAAGACTGAGGAGATTGCCCGCTTGGCCAATCCCTTCGAGGACGTGCATGAGGACGACTTCTTCTTCAACCCTGTGATGTGGGCTCTGGATGAAACGATTACCGCCGGTGTGGACGATACCCACTTTGCCCCCGGCAACACCGTGCTGCGTTCTGACTCCATGGTCTTCTTCTGGGCCGCCAAGGGCCGCCCCGCCTTCACCTCCACCAGCAAGACCTTCAGGGACGTGAAGAAGAAGCACTGGGCCTATCCCGCTGTCATGTGGGCGGTAGAGAACGGCATTACCGGCGGCACCGATGCGGCTGGCCTGTATTTCAGCCCCTCCCGCACCTGCACCCGCTGCGAGATTCTGCAGTTCCTCTACGCAGCCATGGAGAAGCCCGCCTATACCATTGCCAACCCCTATTCCGACGTGAAGAACAAGCACTGGTACAAGGACGGCGCGATCTGGGCCTATGAAAACGGCCTGGAGAAGGGCGAGAATGGCAAGTTCAACGCCATGACCCCCTGCACCCGCGGCTACGTGGTCACCTACCTCTTCCGGTTCATGACCGGTGAGGAGCTGGCGAAGTAGAAGTAAGAGGGAAGAAGGAAGAAGGAAAATTGAGAATTACGGGATTCTCAAATTGCCATTTGAGAATGAATTGAAAACGCCTTCTGCGCATTCCGTTCATTTACGTTTGGCATATAGCAATCTGCCAAACACCGACAATTCTCAATTCTCACCTGTCAATTCTTAATTCCGGCAGACCGGAAACCCCGTCCCCTACGGTCCCAATGACCGCAATCAAAACACCGCAAGAGGTTCCTTCGGGAGCCTCTTGCTTTTTTTGTGGAACTCTGATATATTTTTTCAAAATAACGTAACCTGTTTCGCGTTTCAAAGCGTCTAATAGACAGAAGCCCGGAAACAACACCCGCGAAACGGAGGTGTGCCCCGTGGAGGATCGGGAATTCGCAATCTGTTTCCAGAAGCTGATTGCCAATTACCGCCAGACGCCGGAGGAAAACGAACGGCAGTTTGCCGGAATCCTTCGCCGGATCGGCATCTCGGGTTATGAAACCCATGACCCGGAAGAAAACGAAGAGAGAATAGAGTTCGGGAGGAACCATCCATGAAAACCAGAAAACCGGAAATGAGACAAGAAACCAGCATGGCCGAATTAATTGCCTCCATTCGCACAGGCGATCAGCAAGCCTTTGCCGCCCTCTACGAACAGACAAGCCAGGAGGTCTACCGTACGGCCCGGGCTGTTCTGCGGGACGAGGAGGCAGCCCTGGACGTCCAACAGGACACCTATGTGTTCGCCTACAACCACCTGGGCCAGCTCAGCGACCCGGAGAAGGTTCGGCCCTGGCTGCGGTCCATTGCGGTGAACCGTGCCAAGTCTCTGCTGCGGAAGCAGACCCCCGTGCTGTTCACAGAGCTGGAGAACGACGAGGGGGAGGGCCTGCCTGAGCAGGCGGACCTTTCCCCAGAGGCCTCCCCGGAGCTGAGCCTGGAGCGGAAGGAAACGGCAGAGCTGGTTAACGAGATTCTGGCAGACCTCTCGGACGGCCAGCGGGCCGCAGTCGCCATGTACTACTATGAACAGATGTCCGTGGTTGAGATTGCCGAGGCCCTGGGCGTTGCCCACGGAACGGTGAAGAGCCAACTGGCCCGGGGCAAAAAGAAGATTGAGCAAGCTGTCCACGCCCTGGAAAAGAAGGGCGTCAAGCTCTACGGTCTGTCTCCCATGGCCTTCCTGCTGGCGCTGATGCGCCGCATGCAGCCCACAGAAGCCGCCGCCCAGGCAGCGGCAAAGGCCATTGTCACCAAGGCCGCAGCCGACACCGTGGCGGTGACGGCAAAGCCTGTCACCGCTCTGACCTTCGGCCAGATGCTCAAGGGCTCCGTGGGAAAGCTTGTGATCGGCGCCCTGTCCATAGCCGCCATCGGCGGCGGCCTCTGGGCAGGCAGCAAGCTGCTGAAAACCAACCAGCCCGTTGCGCCCAATCAGCCCTCTGAAACCGTGGAAGCGATCCTTCTCAACAACACTGTACCAGACACCCGGCCGGATACCGCCGAAGACCTGACGGACCCCACCACATATCTGGTTCCGGTTGAAACCGACGCCCCGGAAACCGCACAGCCTACGGAGCCCGAGGAGACCACAGCGCCCACCGAGTCCAAAGAAACGACCCAGCCAACGGAACCAACGGAGCCCGCCTTACCCGAGGACATTGAAGCGGAGCTGGCCGCGCTGGAACGCAATCTGCCGGAGGGCTATTTCACGAAGCTCACCGTGGAAAACCGGAGCTTCTTCTCCAACGGCCATACCCGGATCTGGGACACAGAGGGTACAATCGTGAAAAAGAATCTGGATTCCGGCAAGGTTGAAACGCTCTTTACCCTGGACACCGCTGACAACTCCGGGGCGGAACGGGTGGAAGTGACGGAGCTGGTGGGGGTGACGAATAATCGCCTGTACTTTGGTACGAATGATGCTGAATTATATGATTACATCGGCGGTTTTAACATCTTTTCCGTGGACTATCACAACCAGGGAAGAACGGAACACAGCGATGGATTAACACAAGACCGTTTCCAGAATGGTTGGCTCATTTTAGAAGGACATCACACCGATGTCAGCGCAGTCTCGATGCGCGTGATTGACCGCAATAACAAGATGGTCTTGGATGTGAATGAATGCTGGGATGGAAAGGTTGTAGACGGCAGCTTCTACTATATCTATGCGCCCGATTCGCCGGATTCCGAGGCTTGGGATGCTATGTCTGACGAAAAACGGGATGAGATGATGGCGAACATGCAGTATGACGTTTGTCGGCTTGACCCGGACGGCAGCATTACGAAATTGGGTTCCATTCAATGGGACGCCTGGAGTGCGAATTTCCATATCGACGAGGATGCGCGGGAGATCGTATTCGATGATAATTACTATTTCTGGGATCTGTTCACGGTGCAAGCCAAAATTAAAAATCTTGCCTTTGAACTGCCGCATCCGGAGGATCAAATCGGCGTCGGGGTCAATCTTCTCAAAAATGATTCCCAGGCCGTGATGTTCTACTGTGCGCGGGGCCTCTTCGTCTACGACGGTACTGACGAAAAGCTGCTGTTTCTTGTGGATATCGGCAAAGCCCTGGACTGTAAGAACGATCGGGCGATGCAGGGGGATCACAACCTTGTCTCCATTGAACTCAACGAAGACGGTTCGCAAATCCTGCTGTCCTATCCCCATGGGCTCAACCAGACTGCCGACAACTTCTGCCTTATTAACACGGAAACACAGACCTATACAAAGCTGTCCGCCGCCCCCGAAGATTTCACCCCGGGGCAGAAGTATGAAGACAGCACGCAGACCTACGGAGAAACCGGCACCTTCGGCAGCCTTTGGATTCTTCACAACGGTGAATCCTGGCATCCCTTCCCGGCACAATAATACTGAACTCCCATAAAAATCTTTAACCTGTTCCGGCAGGAATTGTGCCGNNGTCTGGCGCAATTCCTGCTCGGAACATTTTTCAATCTTTCTATGGGAGTTCAGTATAAGAAACGAAATCCCGCAAATATAGGGGACAGATTTGCAAGCAATCGCAAACCCGTCCCCAACTCTTTCAAAGAACCGTTTTATTCAGTAGCATTGTAGGGGGCGGCACCCACGACGCCCCCTACCAGGTATCCGACCCCAAAAGCGGGCCGTCGAAGGCGCCGGCCACTACAATCATAACGCGACCGAAAAGATACCCGGCAACTTTCAATTCTCAATTTTTTCTGCTGTCCGGTCATAGTCATATATGTGCGCTCTTGCGTTTTCCTTGATTCTGTACTAAAATAAAGCATCAGAGAAATCATGCCGGTCTCCGGCAGTGAGAGCCGGAAAACAAATCCAAATTTCGGAAAACTACAGAGGACTACAACATGAGCATCTATGAAAGACTGAGCGCCCAACAGGATTTATCCTTTCGGGAATTCCAGAGCAAGCTTGTTCCGAACATCGACAAAAATACGATTCTGGGCGTCAGAACGCCCCAGATGAAGGCAATCACAAAAGAGGTATTCGGCACAGAGGAAGCGGCCCGGTTTTTGGAGGCCCTGCCCCACAGGTATTACGAGGAAAACATGGTCCATTTCTTCCTGATTGCCCGGATCAAGGACTTTGACGAATGCGTCACGGCTGTGGAAACCTTTCTCCCCTACATTGACTGCTGGCCGGTCTGCGATCAGGCCTCGCCCGTATCCTTTCGAAAAAACCACGACAGGCTGCTTCCCCTGGTCAAGAAATGGATCGATTCGGAGCACGTCTATACGGCTCGCTTTGGCATGCGGATGCTGATGAATGAGTTTTTGGGCGAGAATTTCAAGGCGGAATACCTGGAATGGGTGGCGTCAAAGTCCGGCGAGGATTACTACCTCAAGATGATGGCGGCATGGTTTTTTGCCACGGCCCTGGCCAAGCAGTATGATGCGTCGGTGGGCTATATCGAAAACCGCCGCCTTGATCCCTGGACCCACCATAAGGCCATTCAAAAGGCGGCGGAAAGTTATCGAGTCTCCGAGGCGCACAAGGACTATCTGAAACGCTTCCGGTAAGCATTACACTTACCAAATTTGAAGCTCGCAATATCTCCCTTGAATCGGCATAAGGACAGCAAGGACAACGTAGCCAAGATCGAACCGTTCGCTGCTGATATTTTGGATCAATCAAAAGGAGTTTGAAATTATGTTAACTGTCTATGGAAGTCCCCTCTGCCCGGACTGCCGGGTGTTCAAGGCCAATCTCGACGCCCACGGCGTAGCCTACGAATATATCGACATCCATAAAAATATACGAAACCTCAAAGCATTCCTGAAGCTCCGTGACAGTCTGCCGGTGTTCGAACCTGTCAAGCAGGTGGGTGGGGTTGGCATTCCCGCCATCCTGGGCAAGGACGGGGCCGTGACCCTGGACTGGGAGGACTGGATGCAGAAAAACGGTCTGCCCATCGTCTACCGGGAAAGCGCCCAAGCCTGCGGCATCGACGGAGGCGGGTGCTAAACCCTGTTTGACCAGTCCCGGCGGACAGGGCTCCCTTGCATTTTGCATGGATACCAGGAAACAGTGAAAAAGCAAGAGAATGCACCTGTTCCGCCATCCAGCAGAGGGCCTACGTCTCCATCTGCCTGCCCAGGAAGCCCGCCATCACATCCAGGAGCCGCAGTTCGAAGTCCCCGGGCCAGCGGCCACGATCCGGGTCCGCCCCCAGCAGAACGCCCCCCAGCAGGTCCCCCTGAGACAGGATGGGAACCGCCGCGCCCACCACAGCCGACGCGCCCTCCGTCATAGCGGTGGGAAGGCCCCGGCCTCCGGCGCAGTAACGCTCCCGCTCCTCCAATCGGCGGAACAGCGGCTGAGCCACCCGCCGCTCCGCCACATCTCCGTGACCCGGCCCTGCAGCGGCAATCACGGAGTCCCGATCACAGACCGCCGCCAGAAACCCCGTGTTCTTTTGCAGGGCCTCACAAATACGTCCCGCGAACTCTGTCATATCGCCCATGGGGGAGTATTTCTTAAAAATAACCTCTCCGTCCTTCTCTGTGAAAATCTCCAATGGGTCACCCTCGCGGATACGCAGGGTGCGGCGGATTTCTTTTGGGATCACAACGCGACCAAGGTCATCAATCCTACGGACGATTCCGGTTGCTTTCATATCGGTAATCTCCTCGTTCTCTTTTTTGTGCTTCTATTTTTTGCGAAAACACGGGAATTATGCAGATTATCTCGGCCATTTTGCGGATTCCTGCCTTGCATTTCTGTTGATTTTTTTCGTTGGAGAAGCTATAATTTTAGCAGATGTGAGGTCCGCGAAACGGCATTCTGCGGAAGCTGGTCCGCATGATCGATGCTGGGGACTGCTCCGGCGGCAGTTGGTCATCGACTACCTGACTGACCATGCAAGGGAGAGCCCCGCAAAGATTGCCGGGGAGCTGGGGCTCTCATCGTCAACAGCGAGGCGCTGCCTCATTTCGTTGATTGGTGATCGTATCGTCATTGCGGAAGGCAAAGCCGTTTCTACAATCTGAGCACATGATTCGCGCTTTTGCGCACAGTCGCAGCCGTCTCAAGCATTGCTTGATTGACTTTTCAGGTCGCCGCATTTATGATGAACGCGCCGGCGAAACTGAATAATTTGGAGGAATAATCCATGTTTGACGTTGATCACATCTCTCACATTCTCTAAAGAAGCACGAATCAGGAAAAACCTCACACAAAGCGCCCTCGCGGATCGGCTTGGCATAACCTATCAAGCCGTATCCAACTGGGAACGCGGCGCTTCCCTGGTCGTATTGGATTCCGTTGCCCCATTTTTGTCCACGGATGCGCTCTACCGCCTGGCAGACAAACTGGAACGCATCACCCTCGACGACTATCTCATCGGGTTGGAATGCCTGCAACCGTTTCTTGGCAGGGAGGTAATGGAGCGGCTGCACAAGAAAGTTGTCGTTGCGGAATAACACAGGAGCGACTCAAAAATGATACTGGTAAAGAAAATTCAAATCCCCACCCTGCCCACCAAGGAGCCTCGGCGGCTCTACGTCTATTTGCCCCAGGAATACAAACCCACGGAGCGCTATCCGGTGTTGTACATGTTCGACGGACACAACGTCTTCTACGACCGGGACGCCACCTACGGCAAATGCTGGGGCATGAAGGAATATCTGGAGCAAACCCGGCTGCCGCTGATTGTGGTGGGCGTCGAATGCAACCCCGAGGGAAACCGGCGGCTCAACGAGTATGCCCCCTGGGATATTAAAACCGAAGACTTCGGCACCCTGGAGGGCCTGGGGCAGGTGACCATGAACTGGCTCACCGGGGTTTTGAAGCCGGAAATTGACCGCAGCTATCGGACCCTGTCGGACCGGGAACACACCTTCCTGGCGGGCAGCTCCTTCGGCGGGTTGATGACCCTCTATGCTCTGCTGACCTACAACCGCTTCTTCTCCGGCGGGGCCGCCCTCTCCCCCAGCCTTTGGGCGGGAGAAAAGCACTGGGGGCCGCTGATTGAGGCCAGCCAGGTGACCGCGCCGACCCGTCTCTATCTGGACATGGGCAGCGCGGAGGTCCCGTCGGAGGATTGGGACTCCTGCATGAAGAGTCTCTTTGGCATTGCGGGAGCCCTGGCGGTCAAGGGCGCGGACGTAGCCTGCCGCACCGTCCCCGGCGGGGAGCACAGCGAGGCCTACTGGGAAAAACGGATTCCCGTTTTTCTGGATTATCTGCTGGCAAAGCCAGGAATATAGGAGGTACGAGCATGGCAAAGGTATTGCTTTTGAACGGAAGCCCCCGGCCCCACGGCTGCACCGCCGAGGCCCTGGGCGAAATGATCCGCGTCTTCGAGGCGGAGGGCCTGGAAACGGAGCTGGTCCAGGTGGGTGCCAAATCTATCCGGGGCTGTGCGTCCTGCGGGAAGTGCGGGGAGCTGGGCCGCTGCGTCTTTGAGGACCTGGTAAACGAAACGGCTCCGAAATTCGAAGCCGCCGCCGGTCTGGTGGTGGGCAGCCCGGTCTACTACGGCTCCCCCAACGGCACGATGCTGTCCTTTCTGGACCGGCTGTTCTACAGCACCCGCTTTTCCAAGCACATGAAGGTGGGCGCGGCGGTGGTCAGCTGCCGCCGGGGCGGCAACACCGCCAGCTTCGACGTGCTGAACAAGTATTTCACCATCAGCGGCATGCCCGTGGCCTCCTCCACCTACTGGAACCAGGTCCACGGCTTCACCGCCGAGGACGTGCGGAAGGACCTGGAGGGCCTGCAGATCATGCGGAACCTGGCCCGGAATATGGCCTTTTTGATTCGGGCCATCGAGGCCGAAGCCGAGCGGAACGGCATTCCCCCCATGGAACGGGGACACCTGACCAGCTTCCCGGACGGGAAGTAAGGAAATGCAA
>LXOW01056768.1_pt1 | contig 11628 bp, 12 predicted proteins | sample 1368591 | NCBI WGS metagenome assembly LXOW01 (sample SAMN04884650, study PRJNA319009) | bovine gut metagenome | isolation source: Cow rumen | host: Bos taurus | place: Italy: Legnaro (PD) | collected 2014-07-09
CATTCAGGAAAAGATCGTCGACCAGCGTTCCGGCGGCCGTATGCTGTGATCGCAACACAAAAAAATTACTATTGCAAAACTGCATGACTTGCGGTAAAATACCCATGTTGTGCGAAAAATGTAAATCAAACACTAATCATCTTTACAGGAGGATTTTACAATGGCTAAGCAGAAATTCGAGCGCACCAAGCCCCATGTAAACATCGGCACCATTGGTCATATCGACCATGGCAAGACCACCCTGACCGCCGCCATCACCAAGTGGCTCGCTCTGCAGGGCAAGGCTCAGTACACCGATTACAGCTCCATCGACAAGGCTCCGGAAGAGCGCGAGCGTGGTATCACCATCAACACCGCTCACGTCGAGTATGAGACCGATGCGCGCCACTATGCGCACGTCGACTGCCCGGGCCACGCCGACTATATCAAGAACATGATCACCGGCGCTGCTCAGATGGACGGCGCGATCCTGGTTATCGCCGCTTCCGACGGCCCGATGGCGCAGACCAAGGAGCATCTGCTGCTCGCCCGTCAGGTGAACGTCCCCTCCGTTCTCGTTTTCCTGAACAAGTGCGACCAGGTCGACGACGAGGAGCTGCTTGAGCTCGTCGAGATGGAAGTTCGCGAGACCCTCGATTTCTACGGCTTCCCCGGCGATGACACCCCGATCGTCCGCGGCAGCGCGCTGAACGCGCTGATCAGCGAGTCCAAGGATCCCGCCGCTCCCGAGTACGCCTGCATCAAGGAGCTCATGGACGCTGTCGACAGCTGGATCCCCACGCCCGACCGCAAGGCCGACATGCCGTTCCTGATGCCCGTTGAGGACGTCTTCACCATCTCCGGCCGCGGCACTGTTGCCACGGGCAGAGTTGAGCGTGGCCAGCTCAAGCTCGGCGAGGAAGTCGAGATCATCGGCCTCACCGACGAGCGCCGCAAGACCGTCGTCACCGGTATCGAGATGTTCCACAAGCTGCTCGACTACGCCGAGGCCGGCGACAACATCGGCACCCTGCTCCGCGGCGTTGCCAAGACCGAGATCGAGCGCGGCCAGGTTCTGGCCAAGCCCGGCTCCATTCACCCCCTCACCAAGTTCGTTGGCCAGGTCTACGTCCTGACCAAGGAAGAGGGCGGCCGTCACACCCCGTTCTTCAACAACTATCGTCCGCAGTTCTACTTCCGTACCACCGACGTCACCGGCGTCATCACCCTGCCCGAGGGCACCGAGATGTGCATGCCCGGCGATAACGTCGACATGAAGGTCGAGCTGATCACCCCGATCGCCATCGAGAAGGGCCTCCGCTTCGCTATCCGCGAGGGCGGCCGTACCGTCGGCTCCGGCGTCGTCATCTCCTGCGAGGAGTAATTTGCTTCAAAAGAACAGGCAAAGCCGTCGGCTTTGCCTGTTCTTTTTTGCTCGGTATTCGGGCTATTTGCCGCCTGCGGGCGGCGCATCCTGCTGGACCTGCGGGAATTCCAGCGTGTCGATGAAGCCATCCGTTCCGGCGCAGACGACGTCGCCTGCGACGATCGTCCCGTCGTGCAGGAACAGATCAGCCTGGCAGCCGTTTGGCCGTCCGGGATAGTTTGTCACACGGTAGGTGAAGCGTTCCAGCGTCTTGCCGAGGCAGGGGGCCAGATCGAAACCCTGCCGCAGCTGCAGTTCGTTGTAGGAGCGGTAGGGCTCCGCCCATTCGTCTGGCAGCGTCAGGCGCAGCGATTCCAACGGTTCCGGCTCCACCTCCCAACCGAGCGAGGCAAGATAGGCGATGCGTTGCTCGTTCGTCTCCGCGCGGAGCGAGGGCGTTTTTTCCGCCTGGCTGAGCCGGGCACGCAGCAGCACGGCAGCGGCAAGCACGGCGGCGAGGAGCAGAACGCCGGACAGCACGCGGCGCAGCTTCGGGGCTTTTGCGGTCATGATCAGCATGATGCGGCACTTCCTTTCGGAATATGCTATTCCAACGAAGACGGAGATATGCTACAATAAAACCAGGTCGCATGAGGAGGGGGAACGTCATGCCGAAGGAACGACTGGATAAGCTGTTGGCCTCGACGGGGCGCTGGTCGCGCAGCGAGGGGAAACGCCTCGTGCGCGAGGGACGTGTGCTGGCGGATGGGCGGATCGCAGCCTCCGCTGAGGAAAAATACGATCCCGATACGGTTGCTCTCTCTGTAGACGGAGAGTCGGTGCCGCTGCGCCGCTTCGTCTATGTCATGCTGCACAAGCCGGCGGGCGTGCTCTCCGCCACTGAGGACGGGAAAGGAAAGACCGTTCTGGAGTTGCTGCCGGAGGAATACCGACGGCGTGGCCTTTTTCCCGTCGGACGGCTGGACAAGGACACGGAGGGACTGCTGCTCCTGACGGACGACGGACAGCTTGCGCACGACCTGCTCTCGCCGCGCAAGCATGTGGACAAGCGCTACTACACCCGTGTCGCAGGAATGTTGAACGCCTCCGATTGTGCCGCGTTTGCCTCCGGCATGACGCTCGGCGACGGGCTCGTTTGCCTTCCGGCAGGGCTGGAGATTCTCTCGGCGGGGGAAGAGAGCGAAGCGATTGTCACGATCCGCGAGGGGAAATTTCACCAGATCAAGCGCATGCTTGCTGCATGCGGCAAGCCGGTCCTGTATCTCAAGCGCCTCACCATGGGGCCGCTGCAGCTGGACGATTCGCTCGCGCCGGGGCAGTGGCGCGAGCTGACCGCAGGAGAGCGGGACGCGTTCAAATGACGGAACGGCAGTCTGGACAGCGGCTTTCAGCGCAAAAAAACACGCCATTTTACGAAATGCAAAAAAAAAACTTGATATTTTTGTGAAAAAAAGAAAAAATGTCTTGCAAACCTGCTGAAAATCGCGTATAATAGAAATACTTAGTTGGTGATTTGCACAAAATGGCTGATTGTGTGGTGGGGGGATAGGAATGTCAGGAAGAATGTTTTTGAATGTGGTTTCTCAGTTGAAGGAGACGACGTCGGCGCACATCGGTGTGATCGACTCTGACGGCACGGTCGTCGCATGTACGGATCTGCAGGAGATCGGGCGTAAATGGCCCCATCTCGTAGCGCCCATCAACGACGCGGGCGAGACCTGCGTCGCGCTGGAGGGGAAGACCTTCAAGGCGCTCTCCGGCTGGGGCGGACAGTTTGATTTCGCCGCATATGCGGAGGGGGACGACGAGCTCGGACGCACCGTCTGTTCCATGGCGGCCGTCGCGCTCAACGGCGCAAAGAGCTACTATGAGGAGAAGCATGACAAGACCTCGTTCGTCAAAAACATCATCTCCGACAACATCCTTCCCAGCGATATCTACATTCGCGCGAAGGAACTGCATGTTGAAGCAGAGATTCCGCGCGGGGTATTTGTGATCCGCCGCAGGGACGAGCATGCAGATGCTGTGACGGTTGACGCCGTGCAGAGCCTGCTTCCCGACCGCCAGGTCGGCATTGTCGTCTCCATGGGCGAGAACGACATCGTTCTTATCCAACAGGTCGGACCTGACGCAGATACGCACATTCTGGAAAAATACGCTGCGCAGATTGAGGAAGCGCTGCGCGTCGGCGGAGAGAGTACCGTCGTCATCGGTATCGGTACGGTGGCGGGACACCTGCGCGACCTTGCAAAGTCCTACAAGGAAGCGCAGATCGCCATTGAGGTAGGAAAGGTCTTTGAAACGGAGAAGTTCATCATCAACTATGAAAACCTCGGCATCGGCCGCCTGATTTACCAGCTGCCGACAACGCTGTGCGAGATGTTCCTGCAGGAGGTCTTTAAGAAGAATCCCATCGACGCACTCGACAAGGAGACGCTGTTCACCATCAACAAGTTCTTTGAGAACAACCTGATCCTCTCGGAGACGGCGCGCAAGCTGTTCGTCCACCGCAACACGCTGGTCTACCGTCTGGAGAAGATCAAGAAGCTGACCGGGCTCGATCTGCGCGAGTTCGACGACGCCATCACCTTCAAGGTGGCGCTCATGGTCAAGAAATATCTCGCCTCCCGCGGGATCGAGGCGTAACAAAGCTGTGAAACAGCCGTTTCTTCCTTCAATGAAGGAAGAAACGGCTGTTTTTATGGGCGTTCCGCCCCGGACGCTGTGACCTCCTTCACCCGCAGCGCAGCGGCATCCAGCGCGCCTGCGCGCCAGAGCAGGCCGAGCACATCCACCGGATACGGGCTGTCGTAGACCACGCACAGGCTGTCGTCCAGCCGGAGCGTTTCTCCGCCGGCGGGGATTTCATCAAATCCGACCGTCAGGGCGGCGCGAGACGGAGCCCCGGCGGACAGGACCGGCGCCGTGACGCCGAAACGCTGACGAAGCGTCTGCGCCAGGGCCTCGCCGCCGTGCGGCACCGCCAGCGCAACGTAGCGCACCTCGGCGCACAGAGACTCGACGCAGCGCCTCAGCTCCGGCGTGACCGATCCTGCCGCAAAGGCGACGACGGCGGAGCGGGACTCGACGCCGCACTGCGCCAGAAAGCGCCGTACGATCGCCGCGGCGGAGGCGCGGTACAGCGGAACGGGGGAGGGCGCTTCGACGCCGCAGCGTGCAAAGACGGCGCGGTACGGATATCCGGGCGGGAATGCCGCAAGCCGGACGCCGCTGCGGCGCAGCGCCGCCGCGGCAAAGCGGGCTGAGAGCGCGGCGTGCAGCGAGCGTCCCTCCGTGACGCAGACTGTTCGCAGCGGCACGCCCTCGATCACCCGGACAGGCGGCGCGTCGGCACCGCGGTAAGCGATCAGGCCGTACATATCCCACCTCACAACAAAAGCCTCTCCTCAGGATATGAGGAGAGGCTTTGAAACAGTCGTGTGATTTACCAGCCCTTGATATAATCCGTGAGATAGTTCAGAGGGTCGACGATTTGCCCGTTCTCGGAGATCTCAAAGTGCAGGTGCGGGCCGCTGGAGACGCCGGTGGAACCAGTGATGCCGATCACCTGGCCTTGGGAAACCGTGTCGTTCACGCTGACTAAACGCTGGGAAAGATGTTGATAGGTCGTCGTGTTGCCGCTGCCGTGGCTGATGACGATGTAATTGCCGCGGTATTTGTTGTAGTCGGAGATGATGACCGTTCCCGCCTTGGCGGCGACGACCTGCGTCGAGTAGCCAACGCGCCCGATGTCGATGCCCATGTGGTTGGTGGATGCGCCTGCGATGCCCGTATAGCGTGAACCAAGCGGCGAGGTGACGTAGCGGCTGTCGCAGGGCCAGATATAACCGCCCTTCGTGGCAGTGCCGCCCTGCTGTGCCGCAAGCGCTTGGGACAGACGCTGGATCTCCTCCTGCTCCTTGAGCGCCTGCGCTTCCTTTTCGGCGATCAACTTTTTGTACTCAGCCTCGTCCGATTCGATGTCGTTGATGATCGATTGTGCGGCGCTGATCTGCGTCTTGAGCTCTGTGCTGCGTACCGCAAGCTCCTCGCGCACCGCCTGCTGTCCGGCCAGTTGGTTTTCCAATTCGGCCTGCTGCTCGACGAGCTGCGCCTCCGTTGCCTGCAGATCGTCGATCACGCGCTGGTCGCTTTCCATGATCTCGCCAATAAAGTCCATCGCAGCGAGCATTTCGGGGAAGTCCGCCGAATGGAAGAGGACCGACCAGTAGGAAACGGTGCCTCGCTCCTCCATCGCCCGCACGCGGGCGCTGAACAGGGCGTGCTGCTCCCGGTGCTTCTGCTGGGTGTCGGCAATGTCCGCCTCAATCTGCGCGATCAGAATTTCATACTGTGTGATCTGGTCTTCGGCGTTCAGGATCTCAGAGCGGATGATCGCAATCTGTCGATCCAGGTTTTCCTTCTGGGAAATTGCGCTGCGTTTGTCCTTCTGCAGCAATTCCAGTTGTTCCTGCAGCTCGGCTTTTTGGGCTTCCAGATTTTTTTTCTCCTCTTTTTTCGCGTCGATCTCTGCCTGCGTGACGACCGCAGAGACATCGGTCGTCAGCGAGAACGGCACCGCCTCTGCGAACAGCAGTGCAAACAGGCAGAGAACGGACAGCGTAATGCGCAGCAGCTTTTTTTTCATCGTTGCGCCTCCTTGCTCAGACCTGCAGGAACTTGCGGATCGAGGTCAAACTGCCGCCGACGCCGATGACCATGCCGGCCGCGCCGAAGATGACGGCTACCGTCTTCCAGATGGAGGTAAAGGGGACGACGTTCAGGAACTTCAGCGTGTCAGCCGCGGCAATGCCCTTTGCGACCGATGCATAGACGAGCCACTGCAGCCCGAACGCGATGACGGCGCTCAGCAGCCCCAGCAGGAAACCCTCGCAAAGGAATGGCCAACGGATGAAGGCGTTGGTTGCGCCGACCATTTTCATGATGGCGATTTCGTCGCGCCGGTCGAAGGTCGTGAGCCGGATGGTGTTTGAGATGATGAACACGGAAACCACCAGCAGGATCGCGATCAGCGCCAGGCTGACCGCACCCGCCACGTTGCGCACGAGGATGAAGCCGCCGGCGATATCTTCGTCCACGCGGACGTTTTTCTCTCCGATGCCCTCGATGTTTTCCACGTTCTTCGCCGTCTGCCGCACGAGGTTGAGATCCTCCACGTAGACGGCGTAGCGATCACGGAACATATCGGACGTGATGTTGGCGCGCAGATAAGAGTCGAGGCTGCGCTCCTCAAACTTTGCCATGGCCTCCTCGCGCGTGATGAACTGGACGCTTTTGACGTTGTTCAGTTGTCCGATCTCCCGGCCGACCGCTTCTGTCTGCGCGTCGGTGAGGCTGTCATCCACGAAGGCGAGGATCTGATAATCGCTCTCCAGAGTTTCCAGCAGCATCTCGGCATTGTACGCCACCAGTGAGAATGTACCCATGATGAGAAGACAGGCCACCGTTACGCCGACGGCGGCAAAGGTCATGAAGCCGTGGCTAAACAGATTCCTCACGCCCTCATGCAGGAAATAACGGAAATTGTGGTTCATCCGCTCACCTCACTTTGCGTCGTAGCCGAGGCCGTCGCCCGTGATGAGACCGTTTTCCAGCAGGACGACGCGCTTGTGGAAGCGGTTGACGAGGTCGCGCTCGTGCGTCACGACGACCACGGTCGTGCCCAGCTCGTTGATGCGGCCGAGCAGGCGCATGATCTCCAGCGAGCGGGCGGGGTCGAGGTTGCCGGTCGGCTCGTCGGCGATGATGGTGTTGGGATTGTTGACCAGCGCGCGGGCGATGGCGACGCGCTGCTGCTCGCCGCCGGAGAGCTCGTGCGGGTACTGATTCGCCTTATTTTCCAGCCCGACCAGCTGCAGCACGTAGGGAATACGGTTGCGGATCGTCCGCGGCGACATGCCGACGGCACGCATGGCGAAGCTCAGATTTTCATAAACGGTCTTCTTCTCGATCAGGCGGAAATCCTGAAAGATGACGCCGATGGTGCGCCGCAGCAGCGGGATCTGCCGGTCGGAGATGTTCGTCATGCTGAAGCCGTTGACGATCACACGCCCCTTGGTGGGGACGATCTCGCCCGTGAGCAGCTTGATGATGGTCGATTTGCCCGAGCCGGAGGGACCGACGAGAAAGACGAACTCGCCGTCCTCGACCGTCAGCGAGATGCCGTGCAGCGCGTGCGTCCCGTTTTCGTATTCTTTTTCAACGTCCGTGAGTCGAATCACCGATGTGACGCCTCCTTGTATCGAAAGGGGGAATCCCCATAATTCTCCATGCTACCACAAATTATAACGGATGCCGCTCTATAATGCAAGGCAAAATTATGTAAACAAACAAAAAAGTGAGCGGATCTGACGGAAAACAGCGCCGCCGCAGGCGCGGCACCGGAAAGGAGCAGGCGTTAATTGGCATCTTTGCTGGTTGGCACACCGAGGCAAAACCCGGATCGGAGCCGAGATACAAGTCTGCATGGGGAGAGCGCGAGAGGGGAGGGTATGCCCCTCTCGCTGAGTCAGAGCGAAGCGGATGATACCGCGCCGCAGGCGCGGCACCAGAAAAAGGGGAAATCCTATTCGGATTTCCCCTTTTTCTGGTGCCGGTGGTGGGACTCGAACCCACACGCCATCGCTGGCAACGGATTTTGAGTCCGCCTCGTCTACCGATTCCAACACACCGGCGGAACAGATGTATTATACGAGAAAAGACCGCCGGATGCAAGAGCATTTTTCTTTGCATTTGGCAAAACTTGTGTTATACTATCATTCGTGTCACTATGCGGAGGAGGGATGGTATGCGGAAAATGAGGAAAAAGCTGCTGATCTGCGCGCTGCTTTGCGCAATGCTGCTGCTCTCTGGCTGCATGCCGAGCCTCTCCGACGAGACGCTTTACCGACTGCCGAAGCTGCCGGCAGAGTACGAGTCGCTGGAAACGCTGATCGACGCACAGCTCCGGAACGGTGCGGAATACGCTGCGCCTACCTCCGGCAGCAATCTGCAAAGCGTACAGATGGTCGATCTGGACGGGGACGGCGCGGAGGAAGCGATTGCCTTTTTCCGCCGCGCGAACGACGAGCGCCCGATGAAAATATACGTCTTCCGCGCCGCAGGGGACAGCTACGAGCAATACTGTGTGATCGAGGGAACGTCCAACTCGATCTACAGCGTAAACTACGTTGACCTCAACGGCGACGGCCGCCGCGAGATCCTGGCGGGTATCCGCGGCAATCTGGACGTGCAGAACCTCTCGGTCTGGTCGGTCGGCGCCGGGGAAGCGCAGCAGCTCCTGATCACGGGCTATTCGCGCTACGCAGCCTGCGACTTGGACGGCGACGGCATCCAGGAGCTGATCGTTCTGCGCAGCGACGAGGAGAACTTTGCAGTCGCGGATGATTACGCGTGGGACGGCACGGAGTTGGCACTGCGCTCGTCGCTGCGGCTTTCCGGTACCGTCGCCGAGCTCAGCCGCCTGACCGGCGGCACGCTTGCAGGCGGGGAGAGCGCGCTGTTCGTCACAGCTGTCACGCAGGACGGAGCCGCCATCACGGACATCCTCACCGCGAGCGACGGCGTGCTGCACAATATCCGGGAGACCGGGAAGACTTTTCGGTTCCTTGACCTCTATCCGGGCGACGTGAATGGCGACGGCGTGACTGAGGTGCCGGAGCCCGTGCCTTTCCCGCAGCTTGATCCCGAGAGCGTCGCATACTACCGTATCTGCTGGCAGCAGTATGACGCGGAGGGGGAAGCGACGCTCATGCGGGAGACCTATCAGGACACGCAGGGCGGCTGGAGCCTGATCCTGCCGGAGAGCTGGGACGAATGCGTGTCGGTTGCGCGCAGCAGCGGACCCGACGGGAGCGCGGTGACGTTTTCCGACCTCAGCGAGGGGGAACAGCAGCCGTTTCTGACGATTTACGCATTTACGGCCGATAATCGCGCGCAACTCGTTTCGCGCATCGGCCGCATCGTGCTGGCACGGCAGGCGGAGGCAAGCTACGCTGCCGAACTCTATGACGACGGCGCAGGGCTGATCGACGAGCAGACGCTGCGGGAGGGCTTCAGCCTGATTGCGGCGGAATGGACTACGGGCGAAAACTGACGGATACAGGAGAAAGAGCATGAGGAAGGTATTGGTACTGGAGGATGAATCCAGCATCCGCGGCTTCATCGTCATCAATCTGGAGCGCGCGGGATACGAGGTGATCGAGGCGGAGACGGGCGAAGAGGCGCTGGAAAAGCTTGCCGCAAACCCTGACACGCACGCGGTGCTGCTGGACATCATGCTGCCGGGTATCGACGGCATCGAGGTCTGCCGCCGCATCCGGCTGACCGACCCGCATATCGGCATAATCATGCTTTCGGCGCGATCACAGGAGATGGATAAGGTGACCGGGCTGATGACCGGAGCGGACGACTATATTACAAAGCCCTTCTCCCCGGCGGAACTGACTGCACGCGTGGACGCGCTGCTGCGCCGGACGGGAGATGCGCCCGCTCCTGCCCCGGAGGCGAAGAAGGAGGAGCTGGTGCAGCCGCCCTTCCGCCTCAACCGGACGAACCGGACACTTGAGAAGAACGGCGTGCGCGTCAAGCTGACGCAGGTCGAATACGCCATCGTCAAGCTGTTCATGGAAAACCAGGGCAAGGCGCTCTCCCGCGAGGAGATCCTGGACACGGTCTGGGGCCACGGCTATTTCGGCGAGCCGAAGATCGTGGACGTCAACGTGCGCCGCCTGCGCATCAAGCTGGAGGACGACGCGCAGGAGCCGAAATACATCCTCACGGTGTGGGGCTTCGGCTATAAGTGGAACGTTGTGTAAAACGCTCTGAACCGGAAAGGAGGCGGGGGCGCTGGCTGGCAAATCAAAAAACATATGGAAGAGCCTCCGCATCCGCGGCCTGCGGCAGCGCTGGCTGGTCAGCGCTGCGCTGCCGGTGGTGATTCTGCTGATTCTGGCGGTGGCGGTTTTTACCGTCGCGTCTGCGCAGTATTATTACAGCGGTATGCTCTCCGATCTGGAGGCGCGCGCACGCGTCTCTGCCGATACGTTTACCGGTTACGGTGTGCGCAGCTACGGCGAGTATTACCGGCTTGCGTCCTATTCGGTGGAGACCTTTGCGGACAAGGATAAGCTGGAACTGCAGTTCATCAACACGAACGGGCGTGTTCAGGCGTCGTCCTATGGACTGACCGCCGGAACATCGCCGGGTACGGAGGACATCGAGCGCGCCATCGCCGGGAGTATCGGCCATTTTCAGGGGCGCGATCCACAGACGGGAGAGAGCATCCTTGCCGTCTCCTGCCCGCTTGTGTTCAACACGCGTGTCATGGGCGTGCTGCGCTATGTGACCAGCCTGCGCGCGGTGGAGCATCAGATCCTCGTCAATTTCTTCATCGCGGCAGGGCTCGCGCTGCTGGCGATCGTACTGATCCTGATCTCCAACGTGCTGTTCATCAACAGCGTGATCGAGCCCGTCGCCGTCGTGTCGGACGCGGCGCGGCGCATCTCCGGCGGAAGCTACGGCATCCGCATCGACAACCGCTATCGGGACGAGTTGGGCGAGCTGGTGGACAACATCAACGATATGTCGCTCAAGATCTCCCAGGCGGAGCAGATCCAGCAGGAGTTCGTCTCCTCCGTTTCCCACGAGCTGCGCACGCCGCTCACCGCCATCAACGGCTGGGCGGAGACGCTGGAGGCCGACCCCGTCGGCAACCCGGAGCAGACTGGCCGCGGCCTTGCCATCATCGGCAAGGAGTCGCGCCGTCTCACCGCCATGGTGGAGGAGCTGCTCGATTTCACGAAGATCCAGGACGGCCGCTTCACGCTCCGCATCGACACGGTCGACCTCGTTTCCGAGCTGGAGGACACTATTTACACCTATCGCGAGCTGTTTCGCCAGGAGGGCATCGAGGTCAGCTACGATCCTGGCGAGGAAGAGATCCCGCCCGTCGCAGCCGACGGTGAGCGCATGAAGCAGGTCTTTTCCAACGTGCTGGACAACGCCAGCAAGCACGGCGGCGCCGGCAAGCGTGTGGACGTTTCGGCGCGCGCCGAGGAGAACAATATCATTATCCGCGTGCGCGACTACGGACCCGGTATCCCGCCGGAGGAGCTGCCCTTCGTCAAGCAGAAGTTCTACAAGGGCTCCTCCAAGGCGCGCGGCAGCGGCATCGGCCTTGCCGTCTGCGACGAGATCGTCAGGCTCCACGGCGGCATGTTCACCATCGCCAACGCCTCGGA
>LXOW01422663.1_pt1 | contig 11623 bp, 14 predicted proteins | sample 1368591 | NCBI WGS metagenome assembly LXOW01 (sample SAMN04884650, study PRJNA319009) | bovine gut metagenome | isolation source: Cow rumen | host: Bos taurus | place: Italy: Legnaro (PD) | collected 2014-07-09
GGGCAGCTGTTCCCGGATCGCGGGGCGTGCGTCCGTGTCGTGCTCCTTCTGCGCCCGGCGCAGCAAGGAACTGTAGTGGTTGCGATCGCCGTCATAGGGCTCGGCGGGAACTATTTCCCGCAGCTCGGCGCCGGTCTGCTTCGCGATCTCTTTGGCTACGATCTCCGCCGTTCCGTAGACAGAGAAGTAAAGCACCAGTTCCTTCGCCATATCAGACGTCCTCTTTCAGCTCCATGGCGGCATAAGCCGCAAGGAGTTCAGGCGTTGCGGTGTAGTAGCGGGTGTTCTTGTCCACCGCGGCGATCTTAGCCATGTCCTCATCGGTCAGTTTGAAATCAAAGATATCGAAGTTATCGCGGATGTGGGCCGGATTCCGGGAACCGGGGAAAACCACGTTGCCGCTCTGAACGTGCCAGCGCAGGATGATCTGGGCATTGGACTTGCCATACTTGACAGCCAGCTCGGTAAAGACCGGCTCGTTGATCAGGTTCTTGTCGCCGTGGCCGAGAGGCGACCAGGCCATGATGCCCATGCCGTATTTGGCAAGGATCTTCTTGAGCTCGTGCTGCGGGAAGTAAGGATGCGCTTCCACCTGCACCACATGCGGCTTGATCTCAGCCCAGGCAACGGCTTCTTCCAGCAGGTCCTCGGGGAAGTTGCTGAGGCCGATCGCCTTGACCTTGCCTTCTTTATAAGCCTTCTCGATGTTCCGGTAACCCTCGCGCCAGTTTGCCGTAGGCTGGTGCAGGAACAGCAGGTCCACGTAATCGGTGCCCAAGCGGGCAAGCATCTCGTCCACGGCGGTCTCTTTCGCGTATACCGTCGGCCAGAGCTTGGAGACGAGGAAGATCTCCCCGCGGGCGACGCCGCTCTTTTTGATGCCACGTCCGGTGGCGCTCTCGTTCATGTAGGCGTTGGCGGTGTCGATCAGACGCACGCCGCTGCGCAGCGCGCTCTCGACGGCGACCTCCGCGTCAGCGGGGCTGATCATAAAGGTTCCGATACCTGCCATCGGCATTTTGGCTCCGGTCGTAAGAGTGAAGTATTCCATGTTGCTCTCCTTTCAAATCGCACTATGCGTCGTGTGGAACGGTTTTTCTTTTGATGGCCTTATTGTATGCGAATAACGCTTGAAAGTCCACTGCTTCTCATCTATAATTGTATACGTTACAAGTATAACATCAGGAGGTCATGATATGATCGAGAACTATCTGCTGGAACAGTTCATGGGTTTTGCGGAGCACGGTACGCTTTTGAAAGCATCGGAAGCGCTCCATATCTCCCAGCCCTCGCTGTCCCGCTCCATGAAAAAGCTGGAGGAAGAGTTCGGCGTCTCGCTGTTCCATCGGGAGAACAGCAAGATCGCGCTGAATGAGACGGGCAAGGTCGCGGCAGAGTATGCCAGAAGAGCCCTTGATGCGAATCAGGAGATGATCGACCGGGTTGTCATGTTCGACCGGTCCTTAAGGACTGTGAATCTTGGTTCCTGCGCTCCGTTCCCGATCAATGAACTCATGCCGACCCTGCAGGAACGGCTGCCCGGAAAGACTTTGTCCACGGAGCTTCAGGACAGTGACGAGCGGCTGATCCACGGTCTCCGGAACCACATATACCAGCTGGCGGTCCTCCATGAATGCCCCGAAGACAAGGCTCTTTACTGTCAGAGGTATCTGGAGGAAAGCCTTTTCATCACCCTGCCCGAAGATCACCCGCTGGCGAAGAAACAGAGCGTCACCTTTGAGGACCTGAAAGGAGTCCGCGTCCTGATGACGGCCGGTGTCGGGTTCTGGATGGACGTGACGCTGAAGCACCTTTCCGGCTCCGATCTGCTGATCCAGAACAGCATGGATGCTTTGGCGGAGCTGATCGACGCTTCCAGTCTCCCGTTTTTCAATTCCGATCAGATGATAAAAACCGGTTATGAAATGCCCGGAAGGGTCTCGCTGCCGATCAAGGATGCGGACGCCCATGCGACCTATTACCTCTGCTGCCTCGCGTCGGAGCAGAAAGCATACCGCTCCCTGTTCAACGCCGTGCGCGGAAATGCGTTGAGAGAAATCTGAAAACGGCTTAGCCCCCGCCTTGTTTTCAAGGCGGGGGCTGATAACATCAATTGTGGAGCATTATGCCTAGAGGGCTTGCACCATTTTCCTTATGCGGGTCAAAACATCCTGATCGTGGTTGGTAAAGATACCACAGTCATCAAGGCCCAAATAGCCGAGAAAGTCGCCGTCATAGGAAAATCTTGCGCCGTCGTACATATCAGGATCGCCGGAGCTTAAGAACATGGCGACCTTCTTGAGTGTTGCAGGCGCAGACGGATACAGTGTCGAGTAGAAACGGTCAATTGTACATTTGAGCTGGCCGGATATCCCGTGATAGTATATCGGGGCGGCAAGGACGAGCATTTCCGTATCTTTCAGCACGTCATATATCTGCTGCATATCATCCTTTTGAACACAGGCGCCATGTCCTTTCCCGTGACAGTACTCACAGGCAAGGCAGCCCTTGATGTTCATCCTGCAGACATTGAAGCAGACGACCTCGTGGCCTTTTGCCTCTGCCGCCTCTTTGAATGTGTTGACCATTGCCGCCGTATTGCCGTTCGGCCGGGGACTGCCGTTTAATACAAGAATCTTCATTCACTCATCCCTCCAACGCAATCGTGACCGTCACGTTCTCGTCTCCCAGCAGCTCCGCAGCCGTCTTCCCGGTGATGTGCCCGAGCTTCGTATACGCCCAGGAATTGGAGCCGTAGAACACGACGATCTGATTGCCGGAATACAGCACGATATCGCCGGCCTCGGTGGTTGTCTGCACATCGTTTCTCGGAAGGCTTGTTCCGATTGGACCGACCTGCTCGAAGCCGCCGTACATGGACATCTGAATCGTGATCGGTGCTTCCTCCGCAAGCTCCGTCAGAGCTGTCACGGATTCGTTATCCTCCCATTCGACGGATACTTCCTGCCCGTCGATTTTGAGTATCAGATTGGTTTTCACTGGAGTATCCTCCGCAATCGGGATTTGTTTGCTGTCTGGCTCTGACGGCAGCTCTACCTGCGATTCCGCGCTTTCGCCACGTTCAGGAAGCGCAGTGTCTTCCGTAACGGTGTCGGTTGAATCAGTCTCGGTTGTCGGCGCGGGTTCGGGCGCTTCTGTTTTCGCACAGCCGCACAAGGCAAGCAGGAGCAGAACGGCAGCAAAAATCGCTGCTCCCTTACGCCAGCGATTTGCCAAACCGGTACGCTTCATCCTGTTCCTCTTTCTTTCCGTTTGCTTCACCCATGTCGGAGATACCGCCGCAGAAGAGCGTCCCGGCAAGCTCCGCCTTCTCAAAGCAGTCTACCCAGCCCTGCAATCCGCTGACGGCTTTTTCGGGAACGTAGTCCTCATCCTCGGTGGCCGTTGCCAGCATATAGACCTTGCGGAACCTGTAGTCGGACGGATAGAGCGGATTCAGGCGATCCAGCAGCGTCTTCATCTGTCCGCTCATCTCGTAGTAGTAGATCGGCGTGGCGAACACGAGCGTGTCAGCGTTCTTGACCTTCTCCGCGATCTCCACGGCGTCGTCCCTCTGCACGCACTCCTGCGTCTTCTGGCAGGCCAGGCAGCCAATGCAGAACTTGACGGTTTTACCCTTGAGGGAGATGTGCTCCACTTCATGCCCGGCGTCCCGCGCCCCGGCGATCAGACGCTCGGCGAGAATGTCGGAATTGCTCTTTGCCCGGAGGCTGGTGGTAATCACTAATACCTTGCTCATTTCAGATTCTCCTTCATGAACGCTTCGATCTTATCGAACGGAATGACGTCCAGCTGGTCGTACAGATCGGTGTGGGAAGCGCCGGGGATGATCAGCAGCTCCTTGTTGTCGGCGTATTTGCTGCCGGTCACCATGTCGGCGTAAGCGTCGCGGCTCAGATAGCAGGAATGGGCTTTGTCGCCGTGGATCATCAGCACCGCGCTGCGGATCTCCTTGGCATAGGTGAACAACCTCGTGTTCATAAGAGACGTGTTCGTGTTGACCGTCCAGCCGTCGTTGGAGTTCAGGGAGCGGGGATGATAACCGCGCGGAGTCTTGTAGTAGTCGTAGTAATCCTTGACGAAATACGGCGCGTCCTCCGGCAGCGGGTCGATCACGCCGCCCTGACGGGCGTAGTCGCCATTCTGATAATCCTTCGTCCGCTGGGTGTTGATCGCCAGACGCATCTGATGCCGCGCCTCCTCGTCATCGGCCTCGTCAAAATAGCCGTTGCCCGCCACGCGGGACATATCGTACATGGTGGAGGTCACGGTCGCCTTGATGCGCGTATCGATGCAGGCGGTCTGCAAGGCCATACCGCCCCAGCCGCAGATGCCGATGATGCCGATCCGCTCGGGATCGACGTTATCCTGCACGGAGAGGAAATCGACTGCCGCCTGATAATCCTCCACGTCGAGATCGGGCGAATGCATGGCGCGGGGGAAGCCGCCGGATTCGCCGGTAAAGGACGGATCGAAGGCAATCGTCAGGAAACCGCGCTCCGCCATCGTCTGTGCATACAGGCCGGAGGACTGCTCCTTGCACGCGCCGAAAGGCCCGCTGACGGCGATGGCGGGCAGCTTGCCCTCCGCATTCTTCGGCGTGTACATATCCGCCGCAAGGGTGATACCGAAGTGGTTCACAAAGGTCACTTTCCTATGGTCGACCTTCTCACTTATCGGGAATACCTTATCCCACTCCTGCGTAAGCTTCAGTTCTGCTGTTTTCATCATGACCATTTCATCCTTTCCGTGATCAAATATTTTTAGATTGACGAATCAGGTAGTCCATGCGATCCACTCTGCGCTGACTCTCATGCATTTCCTCCACCAGCTCACAACGCTGCAGCCGGAGGAATCGAACGAGTTCATCACGCGCGTCGCTTTGATAGAGCTCCATCGCCTTTGTGACTGCGTCCTGACTCATTCCCGCATCTTCCATGCAGGTCTTTAGTGTATTCGTGTAATCTGACATCGCGGTCTTTCTCCTTGGCGCCATTTCCCTTAAGCAATTACATTGTAATGCATTGACTTCCGGCCCGCTAATAGTTATAATGAATATCGTGATATTCGCAACCGGAATATCGTGGAAAGGGGCTCTATATGGAGATTCGGACACTTCGATACTTTCTCGCCGTTGCGCGGGAGGAGAATATGACCCGCGCCGCCGAGCAGCTCCACGTGACGCAGCCTACGCTGTCCAAGGCGCTGAAATCTCTGGAGGACGAGCTTGACAAAAAGCTGTTCACGCGCCACAGCTTCAGCATCCGGCTGACGGATGAAGGCGTCCTTCTCCGTGACAGAGCGGAGGACCTTGTCAGCATGGCGGATAAAATCGAAAAGGAGTTTGTCTCCCTCGATGACATCTCCGGTGGAGAGCTGTTTCTCGGTCTGGCCGAGTCATACCAGATCAAGTATATTGCAGATACGATCAAGGCCCTGAAGGAGCGGTACCCGAAGCTGCAGTATCACATCACCAGCGGCGATACGGAACAGGTTGCGGAAAAGCTGCAAAAAGGGCTGTTGGATTTCGTCGTCCTTGCGGAAGAACCGGATCGGAATAAGTATGAATATATCCCCTTCCCCGAGGCAGATCGCTGGGGCTTGGTATTCCCCGCAGACGATCCTCTTGCGGAGAAGGAAAACTTCTGTCCTTCTGATCTCCGCGAGCTTCCGCTGTTCTGCTCGGAGCAGTCGTGGTACCAGGAGATCAAGGACTGGGCGGGCAGCGACTTTGACGCATATCACCTGGAAGGATCGTTCCGGTTGTCGTATAACGGATCGATCTTCGCAAAGGCGGGACTTGGGTATTTGCTGACCTTTGACAAGCTGATCGACGTCTCACCCGAAAGCGGATTGGTTTTCCGTCCGCTCACGCCGCACCTGGAAACGAAGCTGTATCTTGTTTGGAAGAAGTTTCAGCCGTTTACACCGATCGCCGAAAGGTTTTTGGATCGAGTCAGGATGTCTTTTTGATAGTTATAAGCGCCGGCGACTTAGATGCAGTCGCCGGCGCTTCGTTTTGTAGAATCAGGATATTGTTCTATTCCCTGTAATACGCCGCCAACCGACAAAGTATGGTGGACTCCAACCTCTCCGCGCAGAACTACAAGGCCGATCTTCGCCAATGTGTGGCGGTGGAGTACATCCTATTTCAAGGAAAATGGGCATAAAAAACAGGTGGATGTAACTGAAATCCGTTACATCCACCCGATCTGGTTGCGGAGGGAGGACTTGAACCTCCGACCTCCGGGTTATGAGGCGAATAGTTGTCTATTTGCAGCTTGTGGCAATTTGCTGTAAACCCTTATATCATGCGGTTTTCCGGGAATTAGCTTCTGGTAACTTCTTGTAGTTTTTAGCCGTTTTTTGCAGCGTTGTACCCCTCTGGTACCCCTCTGCAAGACACTCTCAGCCCTGCGGATTTCGTACTTTTTTGGACAATTCGAAAAATTTTAGTACCCCTCTGCGCGAAAAAATGAAGTGGTTCTATAAGTCTATTTTTTTCTCGCCGGCTTTTGTGTGTCGCTTTGTAGTAAAAAATACATTGCCTCATTCTTTTGCTCTTCAAAGGCACGGCAAAAAACGATGTAGATATCGTCGAATAAGAACATTTTGTATCGTATCGCTATTTTGTATTGACATTTTGCTAAAACATGCTATAATAGTGACGATTTTCAAATAATGGGGGGCATTAAAATGAATGGTATGAGAGTTAGGATTTCCGATATTGAAATTGCCCATTTTAAAAATGTTGATCACGGAACAATCACGTTAATGAATCAAGATACCAAGTATAAAGCAAGCATTTTGGGGCTTTATGGTCAAAATGGTTCCGGAAAGACCGCCCTTATTGATGCCTTGAGTGTCTTGAAATATGCTCTTTGTGGCTTGCCTGTTCCGGCCAAATATGCAGAATATGTTAGCGTTGAAGCGTCATATTCCTACTTCAAGTTCGGCTTCAAGATTGAGTCCGCTGACAGCAAATCACATTATGATGCGACTTACGAGTTTAAGTTAAAAAGAGAAGCAAGTTCCATTGAGATGGCCGCTGAGCAAGAACAGCCTGCGACTATGGCGGTCATCTTCGAAGAATTGCTTTGCTATTCTTATGATACCCCAGACGGAAAAGAGAAAATGGGACCTGTCATTAACACAAATACAGACGCCCCGTTTTCTCCCAAAACAAAGTTTGATATCCTCGTAAACAAAAGCAAAGACAGGAAACGCAACAAATCGGTAATTACGGATCTGCTCGTTGCAAAAAAACTTGCTTCTGCAACCTCTCGTTCGTTTGTTTTTTCTAAGGAGTTGATAAATGCCATTCTTCAAAACTGTAAACACGCAGCTCACAGGAGCCTTATTGAAAGCCTTGTCAATTTTGGCAGTTTGGAGCTTTTTGTATTTGATACAACTAATACTGGCTTGATTTCTTTGAATACTTTGCCCTTGTCGCTAAAATACCAGACGGGCGGAAACGGCATTGCTGGAAGTTTTATTATTCCGTTGGATAGAAGCGGTATTATTCCAGAGCAGGCTTACGACATTATGTGCAAGGCAATAGATAGTATTAACATCGTTCTCCAGCAGTTGGTACCAGGTCTCACGGTGAGTTTGTCTAAACTTGGCACACAATTATTGCCGGATAATAGTATGGGCGCGCGGGTACAATTAGTATCACATAAGAACAGCAAAGAGATTGCGCTTGCGTATGAATCTGAAGGCATCAAGAAAATCTTTTCAATTCTCCAGTTGTTGATTAACGTTTACAACGATTACTCGATTACAGTTGCTATCGATGAACTTGATTCGGGCGTTTTTGAATATCTTTTGGGCGAGATTTTAAAGATTATTTCTGAAAAGGGAAAAGGCCAGCTCATTTTCACATCTCACAATCTTCGCCCGCTTGAAACAATTGACAAGAGTTTTGTTGCCTTTACCACAACCAATCCGTCGAACAGATATCTTCGTCTGACAAATGTTAAGGCAAACAATAATCTCCGTGATTTCTATTATCGGGATCTCATTGTTGATGATCAAAGCGAAACTCTGTATGAGCCAACAAACAACAGCGAGATATCCCTTGCGTTTAGGGAAGCAGGTGATTATCATGCCGGGTAAAAAGGTGGTTATTGTAATTGTTGAGGGACCAACAGACGAAGATGCATTAGGTACGATTTTTGAAAGGTTTTTTGACAAGAGCACCATCCGAGTTAAAGTTATTCATGGCGATATTACCACAGAGAAACAGGTAAATGTCTCCAACGTTTTGAACCAAATAACTGCTATAATCAAGCAGTGCCTTGACGAGTACAAGCTCCACAAAGCTGACTTGCTGAGAGTAATTCACATCGTTGATACAGATGGCGCTTATGTTCCAGACACTGCGATTATCCTTGATAATCAAGCCGAAAAACCTTTTTATAGCACATCGCATATTAAGACATCCAACCCGGAGGGCATTATCCAGAGAAATCAAACGAAAAAGGCCAATCTGACAAAGCTGCGCAAAGCTCGATTCATTTGGAATGATATCCCATATAGTGTTTTCTATATGTCTTGCAATCTTGATCACGCACTCTATAATAAGCTGAATCTTTCGGATGACGAGAAAGAGCGGTACGCCTTGCAGTTCGCAAAGAGATATAGAAACGACTTGCCTTCGTTTGTAGAATACGTTCAAGATTCGGATTTTTCTGTCGTAGATGGTTATGTGACTTCGTGGGAATATATTGAGCAGGAGTTGCACTCTTTGGAAAGGCATACCAATATTGGCCTGTGTTTCAACAGCGAAATGCTCTCTGACACATAATAATAGCTGAGCAAGAGGCGAATAATAATTGTAATTTGCATTTTTATATTACTTATGTGATACAGCGTTAGACGAGCCGGAAGGGACAACAACCTCCCAGCTCGTCTTGTCTGGTGGGCAGGGTGGGTGTCGAGCCCACTACCCCCGAAGGGAGCGGATTTACAGTCCGCCGCGTTTGCCGATTCGCTACCTGCCCATATGGTACACAGGACGGGATTCGAACCCGCAGCGCCCGGAGGCCCGGTGTCTGAGACCGGTGTGTATTCCAGTTCCACCACCTGTGCATATTTTGGTGTACCGAGCGAGACTCGAACTCGCATGAGCCCTGTTCGGGCCACAGGGACCTCAACCCTGCGTGTCTGCCAGTTCCACCATCGGTACATGATGGTGCGCCCTCTCGGGTTCGAACCGAGGACCTGCCGGTTAAGGGCCGGCTGCTCTTCCAGCTGAGCTAAGGACGCATATGGTGCGCCACCCGGGACTCGAACCCGGAACCCACGCCTTAAAAGGGCGCTGCTCTACCATTGAGCTAATGGCACATGTGGTGATGCCACCGGGGCTTGAACCCGGAATCTCCGGCTTGAGAGGCCGACGTCTTAGCCAATTCGACCATGGCACCATACTCCGCCCGTCGCCGGGCGGATTTCATTTTTCACGCGCTGATCAGAAGCTGCAATCGCTCCCGATAAACCAAGATCTCATCGACGGTCACGCCGAAGATCGCGGCGAGCGCCACGATGTTGTCGAGCGTCGGCATGGCGTCGCCGCGCTGCCACTTGTAAATGGCCTGCGGCGTGGAGAATCCGAAGATATCCTGCAAGTCCCGCACCGAGAGCCCGACGCGCTGACGCATGGCGGTGATGTTTGCTCCTGTTGCGGCCATGTCAATGACCGGTATGGTATTCATTGGAATCAACTCCTGTTCCGGCCGCCGGGCCGGAACAGTCCGGCTCAGCCAGCCTTGAAATTGTAGATGGGTTTGAGGACTTCGATCACATCCACGCTCTCGCGGATCACGTCGATGATGTCCTCCAGACGCTTGTAGGCCATCGGGGCCTCGTCCAGCGTCTCCTCGCTGACGGAGGTGGTGTAGACGCCCTCCATCTCGCGCTTGTATTCCTCAAGATCAAGCGACTCGCGCGCCGTCGTGCGGGACATGACCCTGCCTGCGCCGTGGGGCGCGGAGAAGTTCCATTCGGGATTGCCCTTGCCGACCGCGAGCACGCTGCCGTCACGCATATTGATTGGGATCAGCACGCGCTCGCCCTCGTGCGCGGCGATCGCGCCTTTCCGCAGGATCATCTCCTCCGTGTCGATGTAGTTGTGGATGGTATGGAAGGCGTCACGCGCCGCGAGCCCGGTCTGTTTGAGCAGGATCTCCGCCATCAGCTCACGGTTCCTGCGCGCAAAACTCTGGCAGATCTCGACGTCGTGCAGGTAGTCTTCGAGATGCTGACCGTAGACGTAGCACAGATCCTCGGGGATTGCACGCTCCTTCCGGTTCCAGACAAGCTCCTGCAGCGCCGCCTGGATCTCGCTGCGGCGGCCGGCCGCCTTGTACTCGGCGATGATCCGGTCGCGTTTGGCGTAATACTCCTCCTTGCCATCGTGCAGCTCGACGGCGAGGCGTTGGTAGTGCTCGGCGACCTGCTTGCCCAGATTGTGGGAGCCGGAGTGGATCACGAGGTAGTTCGTGCCGTCCGCCGCGCGGTCCACCTCGATGAAGTGGTTGCCGCCGCCGAGCGTCCCGAGGCTGCGCTCCAGACGTCTTGCGTCCTTGAGCACGCGGTAGCATCTGAGCCCGGTCAGGTCGAAGCGCTCCTGCCTGCCCTCCCATACCTTCATGCCGGAGGGAATGAAATGCGCCGCCTCGTCCAGCCGCTCCATGTCGGTCTCGCACTTGCCGAGGTCAACGGTGTACATGCCGCAACCGATGTCCACGCCGACGACGTTGGGTACGGCCCTGCCGTTCACGGTCATCGTGGTGCCGATGGTGCAGCCCTTGCCCGCATGAACGTCCGGCATGATGCGGATGCGGCTGCCCTCGGTGAAGTCGTAGTCGCACATCCTGCGAATCTGCTCGATTGCCTCGTCCTCGATAACGGTCGCGTAGGCGATTGCGGTATTGACTTTTCCTTTGATTTCAAGCATGTTTCTCGCCCTCTTTTCGCGATAGTATGCAGAAAGCCGCTCGCCTCATACGAGACGAGCGGCCTGAAGGATCTTGGATGCGCTTTGCCCCTTATTGGGCACGCGATGATCCGACACGCAGTTCTCCGGTCTCATATGGGCATGACAGGCAGCCGTACTGCTTGCTCTCAAGCTCGTACAGCGGCAGACCATATTCGAGACCTTTGACAGTGCGAATGTCGATCATTGTCTTGTTTCCTTTCCGGGCAGCTCGCCCTTGTTACTATCGGCAGAATACCACGATAATTGAGCCTTGTCTATAAACCTGTGGTATAAAATCAACTCAGCTCACTTGCGGATATACTGCTTCTCGTATTCTTTTCTTGCTTCCTCACGGGTGGGATACGGATCACCGTACTTGTACCGCCAGCTGTGCCAGTGGCTCACTTCCCAGGCGTAATACTGCTCAAAGGAGCATCCGACCACTTCGCAGTCGCAGATTTCCCACCACTCGGTCCGCTTCCTGTACCCGCCGTACTGCGGGTAATCCTCCCTGAGCTTGCTCCGGCGGATCCGACGGTTGGCGGACTTCTTCATGGCCCTGCTCTTCCTGTCCCCGCAGCGGGGCGTGTGCCTGTAAGACTTGCTCATTCCAGCTACCTC
>LXOW01035088.1_pt4 | contig 11619 bp, 11 predicted proteins | sample 1368591 | NCBI WGS metagenome assembly LXOW01 (sample SAMN04884650, study PRJNA319009) | bovine gut metagenome | isolation source: Cow rumen | host: Bos taurus | place: Italy: Legnaro (PD) | collected 2014-07-09
CAATTTTATTTGATTGTTTGTCGCATACCCAGATATGACCGCCAAATCTATCGACGCCAATACCCATCATGCCTTTAATTTTAAATTTATTATCATTGGCAGTTTCGTTACCGCCTGTCAATAAGACGCTGTTGTTTGAAGGATCAATAACTTGAAATCTACTATTACCTGCATCTGCTACAACTAAATAGCCATCTTTTGTTATATCTAAATCTGTTGCACCAAGAAATTGACATTTACCTGAACCTGTTCCGCCTATTTGTTTATCGTATTGAAAGGTTTCTGGTACACAACCTGTGGAAACCAGAAGTGAAGCTAGACCTAATAAAACAAGAAATCTTTTAATTTTCATAATGCGAACCAATCTTAAATTTTTTATTACTAATATAATAAACTAAATGTGTACATTTTGCAAAGTTTATTTTATTATTTAGTAAATCTTGTTTAAATTTGTTTAAATATGTTTAAATTTGTTGTCGATATTATAGTAACAAATTACAAGGCATTATAAATGCTTGTTTATAAGGAGAAACAAATGGCAGAAGAACAAAAAGTTCAACCTCAGATGCTTTTACATACATATTTTGTAGAAGAATTGAATTGTAAGGCTAACCCAGAATTCGATATTAAAAAAGATATTTCGCCAAAAGGTTTTAAGGTTTCTTTAGAAGGTTCACAGAGTAAAGATTCTCTTCATAGAAATGTTAGATTGTTTATTGAACAAGCTCCGGATAAAGAAGGAAATTTTCCATTCTTATTTAAAGTTGTTATGACAGCTTTGTTTGACGTTAATAAAGAATTTATTGAAGCTGTTGGTGGCGAAGAAAAAGCTGCTAAGATTGTTGCTCAAAATGCTTCTGAATTGCTTTATCCAGCAGCAAGAGAATTATTGATGCTTATTTCAGCTCATGGCCCATATGTTGATAAGCGTATGAACATAATGTTGCCTCCAATTAGTTTTTCTCAATTTGAGCCTACTAAAAACTAATTAAAACTATTTTATTAATAAAAATAATTAACAGAATTAACCTTTTATTGTAAATGAAAGTTTAATTCTGTTTTTCTATTTGGGCTTCTTTTAATTTAATGCTACCTGACCATTGTTCGATATCATAAGCATGTGGTGGAGGTGCAACTATTATTTTTTTGCCTAGTTTCCTTGCCCAGTTAGCTGTAATTAAAGAACCGCTTTTTTCAGAAGCTTGTATAACTACAACGATATCAGCCAGTCCAGCTATTATACGGTTTCTTGTTGGAAAAAATCCTTTTGCGGGTGGAGTTTGAGGCATTAATTCTGAAATTATACAACCATTTTTTCTAATTTGATTTAATAAATCTGTATTTATTTTGGGGTAGTTTATATCTATTCCGCATCCAAGCACAGCTAGAGTATATGCTCCTAATTCTATGGCAGTTTGATGAGCTATTCCGTCTACGCCTGCTGCACCACCGCTTACTATGGCGTAACCTTTCTCAATATATTCCTTTGTATACTGTCTTACAATGTTTATGGTTTCGTGAGATGGTTTTCTAGAACCTACTACGGCAACATATCTACATTTTTTTATTTGTGATGTGGAAAAAATAATTGGGGGTGGTTCTGTTTGGCTTTTTAGTTGTTCTGGATATTCTTCACAACCATAATATAAACCAAAACATTTTTTTTCTTCTATTTGTTTCAGGGCATATTTTATTTTTTCTTCAGTGGATGACTTATTTTGGCTAACTTTTATTAATGCTTTTGTTGGTTTTATGTTATATTGCCAATTTGCAAGGGCTATTTGAGGGCTTTTATATTTATCGATTAATTTTTTAAATTCAGAGGCTCCTACGCCTTTTTCGCGACTTAGTAGCAAAGCAGCTTTAAATTCTGAATCCATATTTTATTCTTTTTTACTAATGAGGGCTTTTAATGCTTCTAATTTAGTAGGATCAATAGGTTTGTGTTCTTTATTCATTTGTTTATTTGTTTCTTTATTTTTTAATTCAGCATTTTCATTTTTTGTTGTTATTGGAATAACGCTGGTTTCTTTAAGCATTTTTTCAAAAGTTATATTGGAGTTTTCAGGTTTTTTGTCTGTGAGTTTAATGAGTTTAATCATTTCTTCATTAGAAACTTCATCTATTTTATTAATACTATGCTCTGTTACGCCTAAAATATAGTATTTCCCGATAATTTCAGTGATATAAATAATTCTTTTTGTATCCAGAGGTATTATACCTATAACTTTTCCATAGGCATTTCGCTTAATGAGCCCCTTCTTTTGCAAAATATATGAGGTTATAAGCATAATTATGATAAGTAAAGCTATATATGTTAAATAAGAAAAAGCTTGAGAAAATGGCGATGCGCTTATTGTTCCAGAAGCGTTAGAATTCTCTATTGTTCCTTCCCATAGAAGGTCAGAATTTGCTGTATTAGTAGAAGTATCGTTTGAAAAATTTCTTTCTTGATTTTTTGAATGAATTATGATAGGCGAACTTGAAATAGCTGTATCTTCTATAGCATTTATGGTGGTTGTGGTTGCTATTTCTACATTATTGATTGAATCTTTGAATAAAACTATACCGTCGTCTTGAGCATAAACTATGCTAAAANNAAAATTACGATTGCCAATTTTTGTTTTTTCATTACCTAAGAGCCTTATTAACAGCATCTACGACACGTTGAGGATTAAATGGTTTAACGATGAAATCTCGTGCTCCGGCTTGTATAGCATCAATAACCATTGCTTGTTGCCCCATAGCACTGCACATAATAATTCTTGCTGATGGATCTATGGCTTTTATTGCTTTTACAGCATCTATACCATTCATCTCTGGCATAGTAATATCCATAGTTACCAAGTCAGGTTTTAGCTTTTGATATAATGTTACTGCTTCACGCCCATTTTGGGCTTCGCCAACGACCTGATATTCATTTTTCTTTAGAATATCTTTGATCATCATGCGCATAAAAGCAGCATCATCTACGATAAGAATCGTTTTTGACATTCTTTATAGAACTCCTTATATAGACTGTAGTCTATCTTGAGGATTAATAATACTTGTTATTCTAACTGCGAAGCTTTCATCTATAACTACGACTTCGCCTTTAGCAATTAATTTATTGTTAACGAATACTTCGACTGATTCGCCAGCTAATTTATTTAACTCTACTACAGAACCTATACCTAATTCAAGTACATCTTTTATTAACATTTTAGTTCTGCCTAGCTCAACCGTGATCTGAAGCGGAACATCAAGTAATAAATCTATATTTGATTGTAATCCTAAACCATTTGGCATTTGCAACATGCTAAATTCAGCAGGAGAAATTTGAGGCATTTGAACGCCAGGCATATTAAAACCAGGCATCATACCTTGCATATTAGGCATCTGTTGTTGCATACCAGGCATACCCATTGGGTTCATTGGCTGCTGTGGGTAGCCATTGTTGTTGGCATTTGACATAGGTTGCTGTGCTCCCATTTGGTTTGGCATATTCATTCCTGGATATGGATTTGGGTAACCCATATTAGGGACACCAGGAACAGGCGTTTGAATGTTCTGCTGAGGTATTCCTGGAATGGGTATATCATCAGGAAGACCAAACGCAGAATTGGGTGGTGGAGGAGGCGGCTCTTTTTTCTTTTGACCTTTTAAAGGATCAATTAAGGCATTTGCCATAGTTTGAGCAAATTTTACCGGAATAAGAAGAAATAGCTTATAATCGCCTAAATCGCTTACGCTAAGCGTAAATTCGATACAAACGCATTGATCGTTTTCTTCTTCTGAGATAAAATCTTTTGGCGCTTCTCCTGTAGAAGTGTCATGAACTTTAATTTCTGGAGTGGTAATGTCTATTTTTCGCTTAAATATTTCAGAAAGCGATGTGGTCATTCGCCCCATCATTTGGTTCATTAACTCGCCTAACGCTGAAAGATGCATATCGCTTAAATTGGCATCGGAACCAATTCCACCAAGCATCAAATCACTGATTATGGTGCCTGCTTTTTTGGGTATAGCTAGATAAAGATTACCAACAAACCCGTCTGTGTAGCCAATTTTTGCAATAACAACTTCTGGTTCATTTGCTTGCGAACCCAAAGACGTTATTTTTATAGTTTGCAGTTCTCTCAGAATTAAGGTTACGTCTTTGTTTATCATCAACTGAACAACAGAAGACGTAGCACCAAGCGACATATCGGCAACTTCCGACAATTTTTTTAGTTCTTCATCGGAAAAATTGGAACTATTATTTGTTAATAATTCAGACTTGCTACTACTAGCAGTATCATCGCTGTCATGCGGAACACTATTTAGCAGAGCATCTATTTCGGCTTGACTTAGTACATCACTCACTACAAGATATCCTTTATTTCTTCATTTGGATCTATTACTTTTGTTATTGAAACAGCTAATTTTTTACCAACAATGCCTGGCATTCCTTTAAATTTTATTAAATNNTGAAAATGGAAGCGTTGTTGAAAAAAGTTCTGCAACTAAAGTTAAATAAACTTCTCTAACCTGCTCTGTTAGAATGTCTGTTTGCATTTGCGGTATTTCGTTTCTATCGGCTGTAAACCAAGAAGTTGCTCTTAATTTGTGAACAATAGGCTGAACAGTACTGTATGGAATACAAATACTCATCATACCGCTTATGTCATGTACTTTAACTTCTATAGCAACTGCTATGCAAATACTTGTAGGAGATGCTATTTGAGCAAATTGAGGATTGGATTCTATTAATTTTATTACTGGTGCAAGATCAACTATGTTTATCCAAGCTTCTCGAAGTTTATCTATTATTCTAATCATTATTTGTTGCATAAGTTGCTTTTCAACTTCGGTTAGCTGTCTTAAAGTATTTAAAGGAACTCCGCTTCCTCCTAAAAGTCTATCAAGGAAGCAGAATACGATGTTTAGGTTCATATCAATTAGAACCTGACCCTCTAAGGTATCTGAATTAAAAACAGTTATAAAAGTAGGGTCGTATATAGATTGCATAAATTCTTCAAAAGTTCTTTGCTCAACAGAAATAAGGTTAGCTTGAACATTTGAACGTAACTGTCCAGATAAATCTGTTCCCATTAATCTTACGAAAGTTTCATTAATTAAATGTAGGGTATTTAATTGGTCTTTGGAAAACTTTGTTTGTCGACGAAAATCGTAATTTCTTTCAACTTTTAAACTTTTGTCATGTTCTGTATTGGAAGTATTTCTTCTGGATTCTTGGGAAGAAACNNGATACAGGGCTTAATGCACTTAATAAGGCATCAAGCTCGCTTTGTGATAAAGTATCCATTAAAGAAAATTAGAATTAATTAATCAGGAATGTAGGAATAACAACCTGAATAATTCTGCTTTCTGATGTTGATTTGCCAAGTAAGGCATTTAACTCTCTTTCGATATCTTTATGCAAGAATTTATCTATATAATCTTCTTTAGCTCTCTGAACATTAAGCTTCATGAGGATATTAACAATTTTATCTCTTAGTTCGGCTTTTCGTTCTTCAAGTTCTTTTTCTAATGAGCCTATATAACCAACTTCTACTTGAATTTTAATGTAGTGTAGTTCTTCGTCTCTTGCTGTCGCAACAAATTCTCCTAAATCAAAACGTCCCATTTTAGGAGTGTTAATAACTTCATTTTCTATGGGTGGTGGGGCATCATTACCATCTGGTGATGTCTGCCCTTTTTTAGAGGCAATATATACTATAGCTACTGCGCCTAGACATAATAACAATACTAATAAAACAGCAATTATAATTTTTATTTTTGTTGACATAATGTGAAAAAATTACCACGACTATAACTTCAAGTCAAGAGGATAAATAATAATGAACNNCATTATTCATTGCTAATTGTTAATTATTATTAACTAAATTATCGTTTCAAGTTAACTACTTCCTGAAGCATTTCATCAGAAGTTGTAATAATTCTTGAATTTGCTTGGAAAGCTCTTTGAGTTACAATCATGTTAGTGAATTCTTCAGAAATATCTACATTGCTCATTTCTAAGCTTGAAGCTCTTATAACACCAGCTGAACCTACGCCAGGTCTTCTTATTATAGCAAGACCTGAGTTAGGTGAATAAGAGTAAAGGTTTGCGCCTTCATCTTCTAATCCACTTGGGTTATTAAATGTTGCGAGAGCAACCATAGCAACTGGTTGTTTTTGACCATTAGAGTAGACACCTCTGATTGTTCCGTCTTCTTCAAAATAGATTTCTTCTAACATACCCATTTCGTAACCATCTTGACTTTCTGCTTTGGTTGTAAAGTCAGAATCAAATTGGGTGATCATGGTTGTATCTAGAGCTACGGACATTTTTACGCTTCCCTTTGGAGTAATTTCAAAGTTTGGAGCTTCTGTTTTTGCCGAATTGATTTTTCCGCCATTGAAGTATAATGTGCCTGTTCTATTTGTAATAAGTGCATCGTTTGCTCTTTTTAAATCATCGTCGGTAGGATTTTTCCAATCTTTGACGTTATTTAAAGGGTCTTTAAGCCAAGATATTATTTCTGGATCATCGTCAGCATAACTTACTTTATAGTCCCATTCCATTGTTGCAGTATTCATGTGTTCCCAAGTAGTAACAAGATTATGAGCTGCTCCAAGAGAGTCATAAATTGTTATACTGGTTGAGTGCAAAGCGCCTTGAGAAACTGCGCCTTCTATTTTGTATTCTCTTTCAGTGCCTAATAATGCATCTACTACAGTTGTTTTAAATTTAACAACATCTTGGTTTGGCTGTGGACAATATATTTTTACAGATTCAGCCTGACCTTTCGCAGCATAAGTGGAGAATGTATAATAGTCATTTGGAGCCCATACATCACTGCCTTCGTTTATAGTAAATTCAATTCCGCCATATTTGAAATTAGATGTGCCAGCTGTGCCGTTTACTGTTTGAGTTGTGTTTTGCAAACCTAATTGTGTCATATCACCACTAACATGCGAAACGGTGATATATTCTCCAGAGCCTGTATCTGCTCCTAAAAATTGAAGTTGGTCTAACACTCCGTCTGAATTGCTGTCAATAAGAGTAGCTGAGCAATCTAAGCCATTTTGTCTGAGAGCTGTGTTTATTTGAGCAAGAATTGTGCTAGGGTTGTAAGCTATGTCAGCAGGAGGAACTACTGTATTGTCTTGGGCTACAAATTTAACAACCGCTCTGCAACCAGTTGTATCTTGAACTGTGAATTGCAAGTCATCAGTGAATACTATTGGAGCGTCTGTAAATGTATTTGGAGCGCTTAACAATTCAGCTCTGGAAGAACCTGCTCCTACTTCAAGAACTCCGTCTGTGCTTGCAAGACCTAGTTCTGCTATACTACCTGCATCAACTACATCTAATTGAAGGCTTCTATTGCTACCACTTTCATTGCTGACTATTTGGAATTGCCCTAATACAGAATCGAAATAAGCTGTAGCTCTTACACCTGCTGCATCCATAGCTTCATTAATCATATTAGAAACTTGTTCTGTTGTGTAATTTGTTCCGCCTGTGAATGTTATTAATGCGGTTGTGGAAGCTGTAAAACCGTCTGTAATAGTGAAAGATGTATCAGCGGCTGGTTGCCATACTCCTGTAGTTAAGTCATTAACAACTTCTCCAACAATTCTAGCTGGGGTTCCACCGATAGTTCCAGAACCAATAAAACCTCGTTCGGATCCGACAACTCGGTAAGAAGTAGCATGGTCAGGGTCGCCGCCATCGAATATAACTTTTATATCTTCGTCAACTATTTCGTTATCATCAAGAGTTATAGATGAAAATGAACCAGCATTTCCGCTAAGGTAGTTGGTATTGCCGGCAGATGGAGTAGGCGATGTAACCATTGCTGGAGTTGGGTCACCGTCTGGGTCGTAGGTGAANNCTCCTTCAGGGTCTACTCGGCTTTCTAAAATCATACCTTCGTCATCAACTTTAAGGCTTCCAGTGGCAACGTGACCTTCAGTGTCATCGTAAGCAGTCCAAACCCAGTTATTGGCGTCAACCTTTTTAAACTTAAATTGTAAGTTTTGGCTTATTCCTTTAGAATCAAGGAAAGTAAGCGTATCTTCGCCCATCGTTATGTCACGTTCATCTGAACCAGCGTTTAGGTTACATGAGTAAACAATATTATTTGTTTGTTTTGCGGCTTTTTTTAAATACTTAGCCAAATTAAGCGGTTCAGGAACAATACCACTATCAGAAATTTTCAATTCGCCTGTTTGAAGGTCTTGTTGAGCAAGCCAACCTTGAACTTTATAACCAGTATTAGTCATAACTAAGTCATAGTTGGTGCCTATGTTTAGATTTCCATCTCTTGTGTAGTAGCTAACGCCGTCATATCCACGAACTACTAAGAAACCATCACCTTCAATAGCGACGTCTGTTTCTTTACCAGTGTATTGGATAGCGCCTGCATCCATGATGGTGTCAATGGAGGCAGCTTTGACGCCAAGACCAACCTGCATGGGGTTTAATCCGCCATAGCTTCCAAAGGCTTGTTGACCGTGTCTGAGCGTTTCGGAAAATAGATTTTCAAAACTTACTCTTCCACGCTTAAAACCTGTGGTACTAACGTTTGCTATATTGTTAGAAATAACGTCCATACCGGTCTGGAAATTTTTAAGACCCGAAACTCCTGTATATAATGATCTAAGCATATTTATGTTCCTTTTGTAAAATTTGCTATATGCCAAAATTTGGCATAAGTAGGAGATATACAGGTTCTGACGGCATAAGAATGCCGTCAAAACTTGTATTTATGAAAAGCTTAAAGATCTTATATCTATATTTTTGCGTTGATTACATGTAATCGACATATAATCTGACTTCCCATTCGGGTCCGGTCGTTTACGCATTTGGATTTGTTTGTTTGCTCTTGACCTTTATGCTTTCCTTTATTTGTCTGCTTCCTTTTACTTAATTAAGCTAATTTCATGTTTACGCTGTCTATGTTGGTTACAATTCCGTCTTTCATTTCGCTTATATCCATGGCAGTTACAAGCGTTCTGTTGGGAACATTTATAACAAATGCGCCTTGGTCGGTTATAACCAAAGAATTTCTTGCGCCTTTTGCTTCAAGCTCTGAAAATGCTTCGCTAAGAGTATTTTCGAGATTTCCGCTCATTGTTATACTTCGCTCCGAAAGCCGTTTCTGTGCATGTGTGCTAATATGAAAACTTTCATCTTTTCTGGGATTAGTTTGTTGTATAGTTTGCTGAAAAAGCTCATTAAAACTGAAACCTTTGTTAGAGGTAACTGCGTTTTGTTGCTTATTTCCGTTTGTTTGAGCATTTCCAATAATTGGCCTAAAACCAGAACCAACTAGTAGTCTTGCATCCATACAGACACTCCCTCTTTGTTAGTTATAAGTTGCGCTTACTAACTTTACTTCATCGAGTTTAAACGCTTCGTCGCCAACCTTTAAATAAGGTGTTCCATCATCGAAACCAACCATATCTACAAGCCCTGTGACGGTATCGCCTTCGCCATTCTTTGCTGTAACAGTTGTTCCTAGATACATCATAGCTTGGGTTGCGCTGTTTCCGCTTAATGCTGTAACTACGTCGTCTACTTTGTTCTGAATATTCAACATTTGTTCAAGTGAACTGAACTGAGCCATCTGACCAATAAACTCTGTGTCTTCCATTGGATTCATAGGGTCTTGGTTTTTAAGCTGAGTTGTAAGCAATTTGAGAAAATCATCTTTCCCAAGCTCAGAACTTGGATTTCTAGAACTTGTATATGTAGTGGAATTGTATTTTGAAACGTCAATGGTTTCTATCATTTACTTGCCTCCGTCGATTTTTATACTATTTCATCTACATACTGAATGTTTAAAGCAGCACGCCTTAGATTGTTAAGCAAGTCTATTTTGCTTATTTCTTCTTCGGCTTCGCTTAAACTATCAGCGAAATCGACTTTATTTAACTTTCCGCTGGATTTTTTCATTCCAAATAGATCATACTCACTATTTTTATTGGATTGCTTTGAGGAAACATCAACATTTAATTCTGCAATATTGACTCCTTGAGACATAAGTTGTTCGATAATCTTAGGAGCAATTTCTTCTATTTTGTTCTTTATTTCTTCATTTGCTGCGGAAAGATTTGCTGTAACAGCTCCATCTTTAGATTTNNCCTCAATGTTTAATATTTTTACTCCATCTTTGGTTTTAACCATTTCTGCTTTTTGTAGCATTTCGGAAAAGTTTGTATGTGGCACAGGAGCTGAATTCCCAGTTTTATGTGCACTGGAAGCATCATTTCCTGAATGACCTGACTGGAACGAAAAACCGTTGTTCATTGAACTGTTGTTTGAAGAATTTGTCTGACCTACGTTTCTGATCCCGATTTGACCGTTTGCGTTGTATGTTTCTGTTTTCGCAAACTGTTTTGAAGGTTGAATATTTTCTTTAACGCTTTCACTTGATGCAAAGAACTTTTCAATTAATTGTTCAGCAGCAGCTTTTAGCTCTGGAGCAGCATTTTCTATTGCTGTCATGTCTCCTGTGATAACTTCTGGCACGATATCAGACTGGGCTGTTTCAGCTACTGTAGTTTGAACAGGTTCTTCATCAAGTTTGTGAATTCTTGCGAATTCGTCTCTAAGACTTTCTTCTGGAATCGATGATTTGTTTTCAACCTTTGAATCGGCTTTAACTTTTTTATCATCGCTTTTTGAAGAAATATCTTCTGAGTTTTCGGAAACTTCAACTTTAGATTCGTCAGTTTCTTCAACTTGGGAATCTTCTGTTTCTTTGTGTGCTTGAACTTCAGTTTTTACTGTATTTTCACTTTTTTGTTTTGTGTGAACGGTGAGTGTTTCGTCTTCTTTTTGTTCATTATCATCAAAAGACATTTCGCTTTGTTTGTCGATATTGGTTACTTGAACTGTTTTTTGTTGCTGTTGTACAGCTAACATTGCTTGCATTTCGTTTACCAATTCTTCGTCGTTCATAACTTCGGAAAGTTCTTCCTTAAGTTCTGAATCTGGCATTGCTTCTACAATTTTTGCCAGGTTTTCGACAAAATTTTCTGGATCGGCTATCAAAGTTTCTTTGTCTTCTTCTGAAAGACTATTAAGAAGCTCTTCTAACTTATTTGTATCTTCGGTATTTAAGCTTACTTCTTCTTTAACTTCTTCGCTTTTTTTTGCGTTTTCTGTTTCAGAAGTATTTTCTGTTTTTTCTGATTCGTTAGTTTTTGCGCTTTTTTCGGTTTCTTTGGAAGGGGCATTTGAAGCATTTGTGCTTTGTGCTTCTTTTACTGGCTTTTCCAATTTTTCTACTTTAGGCGCTTGCTGAATAGATCTAACAGGACTTAGAAAATCTGCAGCAGGAGAAATAAGACTGGTAGAAGCAAGAGCGTTAACAGCCCAAGCATAAGCTTCTTTGGATTTCTTTCCTGCTTCAAGTTCGTTTTCTTTGTCTTTGATTTTGTCTGCTAATAAAGCAGCAAAGTCTAAACCAGAAGAATCTGAAACATTTTTAGAATTTAGATTGTTATTCCCGAAGATAACAGCGGCATTGGAAACACTACCCGTATTAAGTAATGCTAAATAATCGCTGTTCAAGACCTACACCTCCTTTTTTCGGATATAATTTCTGACCTTAGTTTTTTATCGACACAAAATTTAGA
>LXOW01266109.1_pt1 | contig 11613 bp, 12 predicted proteins | sample 1368591 | NCBI WGS metagenome assembly LXOW01 (sample SAMN04884650, study PRJNA319009) | bovine gut metagenome | isolation source: Cow rumen | host: Bos taurus | place: Italy: Legnaro (PD) | collected 2014-07-09
ATATGTAGCCTCAATAGAAATGTCAGCGAAATCCCACATAGCATCGTTCATTCCAGAGTATTCCCAATCGATCAGATACAATCGCCCACTACCATCCAAAACCCAATTCTCGCACAGTGAATCGCAATGGCAAGGCACGATATGCACATTACACTGGGAATCAACCTCACGCTTTATATTCTCGACAGTGGCAGTCACATCATCAAAATCAGGATATAACGAATCGTCCTTCTCAGCTATGAACTTTCTGTATTTCGCCGCCATGTCAAAAACTTTAAACGGAACATTGGTATCCACCCCGATGCCGTGAAGCTTCCTAAACACAGTCGCGACCTTCTTGACGAGTTCTGGTTCGCGCAATCTTTCGGCGGACATAGTTTCTGCGCCAGATATGAAATCCATTATCTTAACGCCATCGGATCCAAAGTAATGGAGTGTGGCATCAACGCCGCACGCACAACCAAGCATTGTACTCAGACACTCGTCATTGCGGTTGATGATGGCTTCTGTGCCTTCTCCTGGGATTCGTACAACCACGATCCGACCGTCGGACATGGCCGTCTTGTAACTGCGGTTCGTGAGGCCGCCCAACCGCTCAAAAGAAACGATATGCCCCCCAAACAGCTTGGAAATCAAGCCATCTGCTCGGGCTTTGTCGTTCATATAGAACTGATCATTCATAGTTGTTCTACACCTGATTGTTAGATTTGATAAATGCAGTGTTTGTAAGTGTATTCTCTGCCTTGGCACGCAAATTTAATTTCAAGCAAATCATCTGAACATATGGTAGACTTAATTCCTGAAATATCACCTTCTCTGCAATTCAACGCTCTGCATATAAGCCTCATAACCGCAGACCCGCTGTCTTCAATATATTTTGCATCGAACTTGCGCAAATCGTCAATCGCATCAAATTCCAGAACAACGCCATCATCATACTTCCGAATATTCATGTCAAGTTCTGACAAGTGACGCTCATAGACCGACTCCCACAATTCCTTTCGAGTGCTTTCAAATTTGTACTCGTCTTGAAGTATGCTACGGAACTTTGATGAGAACTCGGCATCGAAAAACACATGCCCCATCATACACCACTTGTCAATCGGTGAGTGATCAATACCGATTATCCGGCCATCACTATTGCAAATCAAACCCCACTCGGTCGAACTACCTGGGAAATATGTTGCGGCATAGTACGCATGATCCACGGTGGGTTCAAATACGTTTTTGGTGAAATAATTGTCCGACGAACAGATGTATGTGTTATTCAGCTTGTCCAATACACGAATTAGGGTAGAGGTGTTGTTGTATCGATGGTAGTCATCATTATCAATTATCTGTACTCCAAATTTCTGCTTAAGGTACGAGAAAGAATCCTTCAGATATCCGACAACAACTGTGATATCTGCAATTCCCGCCTCCAATAATTGCCGAATCTGACGCTCGATCAACACTTCNNGCCATGATTATGGCATTATCTACCTTAAACGATATGTTGTTCATAATCGGCTAAAATGATAGTCGCTTCGATGCTACCGCTATTTTCCGACTCTTCGTTTTTGCCCCCACTCAACACCCAGCACCTTCACTTCTCCTTTAACACCCCCTCATACCCCTTCACCATCACCTTGACCACCGCTTCCCAAGTATATTTATTTTCAATCAACTTACGTCCTCGCGCCCCCATCTGACACCTTGTATCGGCTGGCATTGCTATCATTTCCTTCAACGCCTCGGCAAGCGGTGCAACCCCAATTTCAATCCATTTCCCGCACTTCACTGTCTCAAGCTCTCCCCATGGCGTTCCCTTCGTTGTAATCACTGGCACATCAGCCCATAGCGCCTCGGCTACAACTATGCCAAAGTTCTCGCTATAGGTTGGCAGCACAAACAAGTCTGCCCTTGCATATGCCTTCCACTTCTCATCATCATTCAGCGCACCAGTGAAGATAAACTGATTCTCAAGCCCCAACTCCTTTACCTTCGCCTTGACCTTCGCCTCATACTCTTTTTCAAACTCCCCGCTCACCGTATAAACTAGTTCCACCTCCCAACTCCTCCACTCCTCCACTCCTCCACTTACAACTTGCCCCCATGCCTCGACCAGCTCCATCACACCCTTCTTCGGATGCATCCTACTAACAAACAAAACTCTCTTTCGTGTATTTTGTGTATTTCGTGGTTCAAACTTAACCGGCACATTCACCCCATTCGGGCTAACGATAATCGGATTCTTGAACCCAAGCTTCCTAAACTGCTCTGCTTCGCTCTCCGCCGTCGCATGAAGCGCCGCCGCGCACTTCAAATCTCGATCCTGATACAACCACCTCGCAATTCGCTTCTTCAACCACTTCTGCTGCAACGACCACGGCTCCAGCATCCCTCTCGGCGCAATGACATACTTGATCCCCAATCGCCTACATATCACTGCGCATCGATGCAGCGCCATACTCCAAATCCCATGCAAGTGTACAATATCTGGTTCGACCCGCTGCACAACCTCTTCAAACACGCCGCCATTCTCAAAACGCGTCACCCCATCAACCCAAGGTTCGTCACCATGATTCAAAGTCATTAGCCATGTCTCTACACCTGCCGCATTCAGCCCCGCGACAAGCCCCTGCACCGACCGCGATGGGCCGCCACTATCGCGCGAGATGCCGCCTATAATATGTAATGTCTTCATCTGCCCTCAGAACCAACCCTCAAAGCGTGAAGATATCAACTTGATCAAGGCTTTTGCTTTCGACTCTGGCGCAATCGGTTCTGCAGCACTCACCGCATTATGGCTTACTAATTGATACCGGCCTTCATCTTCAATTAGCCGACGTAGCTTACATGCCAAATCAAGATAATCATCAGCCTCAAATGATTCGCCACACCCATATTCATCAACAAGTTGCACTCCACCCATCCCCCGGCTGACCACAAGCGGAGCGCCACACTGCAAGGCATCATTCAACCTCATACCCCATGGCTCTCGTCGACCAGCCGCAACATAAACTGAGCAAGTTTCATACAACTTTATTAGCTCTTCAATTGGGACGAAGCCTTTAAAATCAACAGGCAAGTTGTTCTTTTGCGCCACCCCCTTAAGGTATGACAGCATTGGTCCATTTTGTGTGAATGTTGCCCTATACGGAACCTTCCACTGTTTTAGCAGACACAATGCCTTAATCACCGTGTCTGGCGCCCGATGCCAGGTCATTATGCCAGTCACAAGGATATGGAAATCACCATTCCGCATACGTCTAACGACATTGCTTCCAAGAACTGGAGGCGGGAAATATCCAAATGGGATAATCTGGCAAGGCCGCCAGCCGATGTGCTGCAAAGCCAGCGAACCATCACCCGACAAGTTGACCACAAAATCGGAAGCATCCATGACAGGTTTTACCAGTCGCTTCACGAGGATTGGCAGGTAAATATTCTCTTTCACCCAACCCTTCAAGCCATCGACCATTACACAAGGAGATTCGCTTAATACACCAACTCGTTCACCCCTGCGCTTCGCTTCACAAATCAACCGTCTATATGTAGGGGCATTCTGATAGGCACCAAACAGATGATTATATCCGGGATGCTCATTCAATATCTCAATCCCCTTGTTATAATCTTCGCCGATAATTGTCATATTGACATCACTAAATTCTTCGTGTCTGAAGCCGACCTTCTGCCTCTGTCCTTCTGCCTTGTAGTCTCGAATTACAACAACTACAGGAACATTCAGCATGCCAATTAGGGCACGATAAAGTCCCATCATTGATCGACAATCCGATTGAGCCCAAATGACAAGCCCCTTCATTTAAAGCACTCCTTATAAAACTTACCTTTATACCGAATCGAATCCACACGACCCATGATAGATTTCCGAACTTCAGCAGAGAAGAGTTTCCGAAGAAATGTCATCTTTGTTCTCGGCTTATAATACTCTTCCATCCATGCTTCTTCCTGGGCAATCTTCTTCCATTTAGGATGATCCTTGTTTTGCTGTCCGCTTTCAGCGAAATTGTGTGCACTCATCTTGGCCTCTTCATGTAATCTGAGCCCCCATGCATAATCGATAAATGGCAAATACGTCACACCGCATTTATAGTAGAATCGCCGCCAAAGATCTGTGTCCATCTTGTAAAAAAAGCGTTCATCGAATTGGCCCGCCCGCCCAAATAACTCAAGCGAGAAGAATGAACTCGGCCCCCACACGCTCACAACCCCATATTCGGCTCGTGCCTTTGAAAATGCGCGGCCCCGGCCACATTTGATAACTTGCAAGCTCTTGTTCAGCCACATCACGCCGCCAACGAACCACTCGCATTTAGGATGCTCCTCAACAGCCCTTGCAAACGCTAATAGCGTTCCCGGCATCATCACATCGTCTGCATTGAGCCATGTCAAGAATCGACCTTTTGCATGCGAAAACCCTTTGTTGAATGCCGCAGACTGTCCACCATCCTTTTCCGAACACCACCAAGTGATATTCTTTTCATACTTCCTAATAAGCTCAACAGAATTATCCGTTGATCCGCCATCGCAAATTATGAGTTCAATTCGATCGCCCATATCTTGATCAATGACGCTTTGTATCGCATCAGACAAAAACCGCCCGTAATTGTAGTTAGCAATAACTATCGAAAGCAAGGGACGTCCCATAGATTATGATCCTTCTGCTTTTTCTATCTCTCGAATCATCTCTGATGGCAATCTGAATTGACCTTTGCGCACAGCGCGAGCCATCAAGCAGGCAACCACAAACAATGGAATACCGAATCGATCCGAGAAAGGACTAAAGAATATCCCCCAAAACACTCCAGGAATCGAACATGCAAGCCACGCATACCATTGTGGAACAGCCGCGACATCCTGCTTAAGATATCTAAGCAAGATAAAAATGGCATATAACCAAAACAACAAACCAAATATTCCATACCAAGCCCAGAACTCAGTTATGTGCGCGTGGCATGAAAGCATTCTTGTTGTAATCCCGTACTTCTTCTGCCATTCCAAAGTGCTAATCATCGCCAGGACATCCTCCATTGTTCCATACTTTGTTATAAACTCCTCCGCGTAGCCATTCTCATCCATCGCCCATGGCCCCCATCCAATAATAGGCTTATCGCGACATGCAAGCAGGCCAATGAATGACTCTCCTCGGCCTCCAAGAATCAATCTGCCAATGCCACCTGAACCGCCAGCAGTCTGAGATTCGTATTTCTTGCGCGCATCCTCTCCAAGCCACCCTTGACTCGCCGACAACTTGTACGCGAAATACATTGCGCATACCAACAACGCACCAAAGAAACATAGTTTCCAGAAATTTCTTGAAAGGCGAGCAATTGATCGACGGCTCTTCCCGCCAATAATTATCAAAGCACAAAATCCTACAGCCGACAAGGCCGCAGCGCGCCCACTAATTGATGTCAACATTGCAAACACCGCAAGGATCAATGGTGCAATTATGCTTATAATCCAAGGCGTTTGCAAATACCACCCCTTTGTCGGCGCCAAAACCAAGTGTTGCAATCGACTAATCCAGAAAATCGGGCCACTCATAATTTCTTCCGAAGATTCACCAAGCATTGAGACTTCTACAGATTGTTTCAGGAAGAAAGTTGAGAGTATTGCTGAAATTGGAATCATCAATATATACCACTTAAATCCACCAGGATCCCGCCGCAGAATCCAATGTGAGAAGATTATCGCACATGCGACAATGCATGTTACTGCCAATCCTCTTAATACATACATTGGTGGCGTATGGTTGGCGACAGAAGCGACAACACACCCAAAGATAACGAGCAGCGCGAGGACAAAAAACGGCATTACACCATCTCGTTTCATCTGCTGGTAATTTTTAATGAACATAAACGGGGCAAATGCCAACACAATCAGCTCCGTAATACTCAAACTCGCCACAAGCTGAAGTTTACTGCCAAGGCCCAACAAGAGCCATAAAAAAGTCAATTTTCTATGCATTTCAATCCAATATAAACTGCAACAGCTTTACACGAGTTCACTGTATGCCTTCGCTGTCATTTTCGCACACTCGCTCCATGTCATCCGAACAAAGAGCTCCCGCTCATCGGCAGAAATCCGTCCTCTGCCCCATGCATTATTTACAGCTCGTCGCATTGAAGTCGCAGACAGTGGACCAAGGTATTCCGCATTCCATCCATAATATTGACAGGTTCCACCCTCATACGGCACAACAGGTCGAGCCCCCACTGCCGCCGCTTCCAATCCTGCTATGCCTGGCGTTTCGCAATTTGAAGGGAGACAAACAACTCGCGCATACTTTAAGATTGAGTAAAACTCCTTCGTGCCATGTGCGATATAGCCAAGAAATGACATTGTAGGGCCAGCCTCACTCCGACATTTCTCAAGATATGGGCCATCGCCTATAAAAACAATTGGATGTGGGAAATCCTTCATCGCCCGGATAAACATCAACTGATTCTTCCGGGCTGCGAACACGCCTGGCACAAGAACATAATCCTCCTTTGGAACACAGTCTGGACGGACGTATCTATCGATATCATTTGGCATTGGATCTATGGCATTTGGAACTGCGACAATCTTTGTTTCCCTACCAATCTTACAATACCGCTTGAGCACACGTATCTCATCCTCAGAATTTGGAAGCAATAGATCATATCCTTGGTATACCTTATATGTCGGAATACCTATCCAAGCGAGAAACGTCCTGGCGTAATCTTTTATTGTTGTCCCTGTCAACTTGCCCTCGACCTTCTCAATTACCTTTGTATAGGTATAGGACCTCCAAAATACAGTCGAACATACAAGTTTAGCCTTGAGTCGTGGTAACGGTTTAATAAACTTGAACGGTATCGGCGGTATCGCATGAACGACATCCCGATCGCCCAGCACTTGGAGCCACGCCCCTAGACATTCACCTTTAGAATCAAATATCTCGCGCGTCTCAGGCTTAAGATACCCACGCACGACATCATGACCAAGCACACGAATCGCGTCAGCCGTTTTATCGGCCTGAACGATGTCTCCTGTCCTGTCACCCAATCGTGAATATAACGAGATAATGGCAATCTTCATGTTCACCTCGAAAGAATATCAATGATTCGAGTAACAGCCTTCCCATCTCCATATGGATTTAGTGCGGCGGCCATCTTTTTATACGAATTAGAATCCATGAGTAACTGCGCAACTTCATCTTCTATCGCCGCACGCTGCGTTCCGACAAGTTTTACCGTGCCAGCACATAGTGCCTCGGGACGTTCTGTCGTGTCGCGCATCACAAGAACCGGCTTGCCAAGTGATGGTGCCTCCTCTTGAACACCGCCAGAATCAGTAAGAATAAGATATGCGCGATTCATCAATGCGACAAAAGGCAGATAACTTTGCGGTCCTATCAGATGAACGTTCTTGCCACAATAGCGCCCCAGAATCCGGTTGACCGGCTCCCTCACATTTGGATTGAGATGGACAGGATAAACGAAATGGACATCCAAAAACCTCTCGGCAAGGTTGCGAATCGCCATACAGATATTTTCAAATCCCTCGCCAAAGTTCTCACGCCTGTGCCCGGTAATAAGAACCACCCGCGCATCTGACGCCATTAAATCTTTCGGCAAACCATCAATTGTCGGAGGATTCCCATTCACTTTCTCTTTTGCCATCAGAAGAGCGTCAATCACCGTATTGCCGGTCACGAAGATATCATCCCCAGGTACCCCTTCTTTCAACAAATTCGCTTTGTTGTTTTCCGTTGGGCAAAAGTGCCATTTTGCAAGGCGAGTAGTCAAAACTCTGTTCGCTTCTTCCGGCCAAGGACTTGCCATATTCCATGTACGCAGCCCTGCCTCAACATGCGCGACTCGAATATGATGATAAAACGCTGCCAAAGCACCACACAACACGGTAGTTGTATCACCCTGCACCATCACGATGTCTGGCTTCTCTTCAGCAAGATATTCATCTATTGCGGAGATGGCTCGACTCGTCAAGCCGGCAAGCGTCTGATTCGGTCGCATGAGAGCCAAATCCTTGTCTGGCTTCACGCCAAACACATCCAACACTTGTTGCAACATCTCACGATGTTGTCCAGTGACGCAAACCTTACACTCGAAAGCTGGATGTGCCTTCAGTGCCAAAACGACAGGGCAAAGCTTAATTGCTTCAGGCCTAGTACCAAATATTACAGAAATTTTCCGCTTCATAGACACCTCTTATTTCACCATTTCTGCCAGTACATTCCGTGACCGCATAACTTCATTATTGAGTGATTCCGAATCTTTCTGCGAACAATCGCAGAATAAAATGCGCTCTCTGGTCGTTTCCTGTTCAACCTTCGCTTGCATCCGTGTCCAAGACAACAATGTATCAATGCGAGAATTAGTGTTTTCTCCACCTTTCGGACACTGCACATAGAGCTTCCTGCCGTATATTACCGAAAATGCCGAGGCGTGAAACGACCCTGTAAACACGCTATCCGCGCCATCAATATATGAAAGAAATTCTGCAGGGCCAGCAGCGACCATATCACCCTTGCGACTGCTCATTTGCGCAGGGATGAACAAATCCACAACCGACATCCCTTTCTCATGCGCAAACTTATAAGCCATTGTCCGCAATGTCGGCGAACCCTTGATATTATACAATAACACATATTTACCGACACTCTTCATCGGCGAAGCAACTTTTCTCCAAAAATTGCAATCATGCAAAAGAACAGGATCAACAACCGTATCTATCTTACACCCAATACAATTGCCGACATAATCCGCACCGGCGAATTCTCTCATAGTTATCGTGTCAAAAGATTTCCACAACGGTATAAATTCTTGTTGCAATTCAGGCGGTTCAACGCCCCGTTTCCCAATGCTAGCCGCATACGCATACTTCGGCTTGGATTTCACAAAGTCCAATAAATAAGTACGGTCACAGTCCATAGGATTAATCGAAGAATTGGCTGGATTCCATATCTGATCACTTCCTACGATAAAAGCATCATAGCTGGACTCAGTTTTGAACAGCGACGCTCTCTTTGCAATCTTCTCGCTCAACGGCAACAACGCTCTAAAGCGACTAAACATTGCCCGAGACTCCCTTTCATCACACATGTACCACAGCAAATGTCTCATTGCGACAATTGGATTCCTGTACATTCGCCANNCAAGCCATAACAAGTGAATACGCTTGGAGCATCGCCCCGAAATTATTAGCACGATGCGTAGTCACTATCGCGATTTTCTTTTTCATCGGCGCTTCAGAATCCTCTCGAATGCTTTATTGACTAGTCCGCGCTCATACTCATTCAGCAACAGCAAATAGCCACCCAACACTGTAACAAAAGAAGAAGCCACCGAGACACAGGCAACCCTTATAAATGAACTTGGCATCAAGAACTTGACTATGTATGCAGCAAGCGACGCAAGTCCCACAACAAGCAAAACAGGGAGAACGACTTTACCAACCCACCCTTTTATCGACACTCCCAATTGCCACCTGCAGAAACCAACCCTTGCACAAGAATAGGCAATCATCGTAATGCACAGACAAATGACCAGTGCATATGGCGACAAATCGCATTTAAAGCAAACATACGCCATCGGAAGTGCAGCGACTAGCAGACATCCATTGACTAACTCATAGACTATTATCTTCTTTCCATAGGCGTTTGCAGCAAGCATATAGCCCACTGACATCTTGTCAAACACAAGCATTACAAGCATACATGCGCAAAATGGCAGTGCATATGGAGGCGGAGAATGTAGCCAGGCATTCAGAACCCATCCTAATTCGATTGTCAATGGAACACAAAATAGCACGACTAAACACGATGCGATTCGACAAACCGATTCTGCCATGCGCAACATTCCCGGCCTATCCATGCCTCCTTCTCTCGTCGCAATAGCCGGCTGCATGGCACCGATCAAAGATTGGGATAACGATGCCGTATGCGCAGAGACTTGCATCGAAACGGAATATGCTGCGTTTATGTTCGGCACAAAAAACTGATTTAAAAGCAACGCCCCTCCCTGCGTTCGAAACAGGACACAAATTGCACCAAATATTTTGGATCCACCAAACGAAAGGAATTCCTTAAATCTTGCGGCATCAAACCAGTATCTCAATCTGATCCTGCACACTTTGAATCGCAAAGTCGCCCACACACACTGAATCAACGAGAATGTAACATTTATCAGCATCAGACATTTCGCATAATAAACAAGACGGTCTCCTTGAACCGAGAGAAGCGTATATGCCAGCGTAAACATTACTCCAGTATTAACAACGCCAAGCAACGATAGTTCGAAGATATACTGATACGCCTGGAACATTGCAGTAAACGGTACAGACACCATGCTGATAAATGCCGCAACTAACGCCATATCAAACACCATAAGGCATGAATTCAACCGTTCTGGCGGAATTACCAGCCAATGCTCAATTGCATATCTTCCTATTGGGAGACCTACAGCAACTAAACAGGTTGGCAATATACAATGGATACAAAGCGCAATGTTAAACCAACGTTGCAGATCTTCTTTCCCCTCTGTCTCGGAGACAACTTTCATATGCCCAATTGAATATGCAAAGAAACGTGACATAGAACCTGCCAGAGTCGTATTCAAGAACGTTATGAAAACAATAATGCTTCCTACAACGCCATACAGCCCGAAATCCGTCTGCCCCAATCCATTCAGAATCCAGCGAGTGCTAAAAAGTCCCAGCATTAAAGCCACCAGTGACCTTGCGTATGTCGCCAGTGTATTCGCAACAATCCTAGTCTTTTCCGTCATCAAAGAACCTTTTTGACAGCTTCTTTTATGCTAGTGGGGATAAGACGCGACAACTTGGCTTTCCGTTGTGCGGCTGGGTCTAGTTTGTTCAGCAACTCCAAGGCCATCGACTCGTCATGCAGTGTCGTAAAGCATTCAAAAACAATTGATTGTTGCGGCTCAGCTGAAAGGAAAACTGGTACACACCTCTCGAACTCCTCCTTCGTGGATGCCGACATATACTTGACCCCCAAATCCTCTGCATAATGTTTGACAATTGTTTTTGACTGCTTCCCAAAATGCCCCCCTGCCGCAATATAATCACTGGTATGTTCACCAAATTGCGACGTCGCGTTGTTGTACATGTGAAACTCGCCACCGGCCCCATTATTAATGAGCAAAATGCGAACATTCGTTCCGACATGCCTATTCCCTATGGCATTCAAATCATAGAAGAAAGCAAGATCTCCTGTTATCAAGAAATAAAGGCGTGACTCATTCACCAAAGACGCTCCAAGTAGCGACGAAGTGCATCCATCTATTCCAAACCCCCCAACATTGCACATGGATCCAATCGTTCGGCTCTTGGCAAAATAATTCCAACTTCTCAAACTGTTCAATATTGAAAACTGCAACTCTGAGCCATCCGGCAACTTGTCGCACAAATACTTTGCAATCCAAGGATTTGAAAACGGCAACTCGGGAATGTTCGTTCTGCATTCGGTGACCGCAGTATTCCATGAATTATAGTACTCGCCCGAGGATATCTCTTCCTCTTGATAATGCCTAAAAAAGAACACCTCCTCCATCTCAAAGATTTTTTCCAGTGTTCCCAATCGATCTCTTATACACATCT
>LXOW01258646.1_pt1 | contig 11612 bp, 6 predicted proteins | sample 1368591 | NCBI WGS metagenome assembly LXOW01 (sample SAMN04884650, study PRJNA319009) | bovine gut metagenome | isolation source: Cow rumen | host: Bos taurus | place: Italy: Legnaro (PD) | collected 2014-07-09
ATGAAGAATTTCATCGTCATCACGCTGGGAACGGGTGTCGGCTCTGGTATTGTGGTGAATGGTCAGCTGCTCTATGGTCACGACGGCTTTGCCGGTGAACTGGGTCACGTAACGATGGTTCGCGGTGCAGAAGGGCGCAGTTGCGGTTGTGGTCGTACCGGTTGTCTGGAGGCTTACTGCTCGGCAACGGGTGTGGCTCGTACGGCTCGTGAACTGCTGGCAAAGACCGACCGTCCTTCGCTGCTCCGCGAGATGAATCCGGAGGATATCACTTCACTCGACGTGTCTATCGCTGCGAGCAAGGGCGATGAGTTAGCCAAGGAGATTTACGAATTTACTGGCAAGATGCTGGGCGAGGCTTGTGCCGACTTTACGGCATTCTCCAGTCCTGAGGCCTACATTTTCTTCGGTGGTATGGTAAAGGCTGGCGATCTGATTATGGAGCCTATCAAGCGTAGCTACAATGAACACGTCATGAAGATATTCAAGGACAAGGCTCAGTTCCTGGTTAGTGGTCTTGATGGTGCGTCGGCTGCTGTATTGGGCGCTTCAGCCATTGGTTGGGAGATTTAAACTGATGATATTTGAAAGGGGAGGGCATCGCCCTCCTTTTTTCTTTTATTTTGCACATTTCCTTCACCATTCCATGCAATAACTAAAACGATTGCGCTAGGAAATACCTCATTAAATTTGGTACTTTGTCCGTTTTTTCGTACCTTTGCAAGCAGAACTACTAGAACAAATAAAAAACATGAAGAGATTTCTACAAATCGTGATGCTTCTCACCGTTGTGGCTGTTGCTGTACAGGCTAAGGGCTGGAACGACCAGGAGTACAAACAGATTGAGCAGAGCATCCGTCTGCCGCAGTTTGCCGACAAGGCGTATGTGATAACCAAGTTTGGCGCAAAGACCGACAATACTGCCGCAAAGAACCAAAAGGCGATACAGAAGGCCATCGACAAATGCTCGCAGAAAGGTGGCGGACGTGTTATCGTGCCTGCCGGTCAGCGGTTTCTTACGGCTGCCATTCAGCTGAAGAGTGGTGTCAACCTCGTTGTTGAGGAGGGTGCTGTATTGGAGTTCGCCTTCGAGCCCGAGCTTTACCCCATAGTGCCTACGCGCTGGGAAGGTCTTGATTGCTGGAACCTCTCGCCGCTCATTTATGCCTATCAGGCGCGTGACATCGCCATTACAGGTAAGGGCACCATCGACGGTGGTGGTTCGAACGACACGTGGTGGCCATGGTGTGGCAGCAAGAAGTTTGGTATGAAAGAGGGTGGCATCGCTCAGAATATGGGAGCACGGGCACGACTGTTGAAGTATGCCGAGGACGGTGTGCCTATGGACGAGCGTCGCTTCGGTCCCACCGACGGATTGCGTCCGCAGATGATTAACCTCAACCAGTGTGAGGGCATCCTCATCGAGGACGTCACACTGTTGCGCTCGCCGTTCTGGGTAATTCATCCCCTGCTGTCGACGGACATCACCGTGCGTGGCGTACATATTAATAATAATGGGCCCAACGGCGATGGCTGCGATCCGGAGTCGTGCGACCGCGTGCTCATCGAGAACTGCTATTTCAACACCGGTGACGACTGCATCGCCATCAAGAGCGGCCGCAACAACGATGGTCGTGAGGGTGGTCAGGGTGCGTTTGCCGGCCGTGCGTCGAAAAACATCATTATCCGCAATTCGAAGTTCAACAATGGTCACGGTGGTGTGGTCATCGGCTCTGAGATTTCCGGTGGTTGTCAGAATGTCTATGCCCATGACTGCGAGATGGACTCTCCGTCGCTGGACCGCGTGTTGCGTATCAAGACAAACTCCTGCCGTGGAGGTGTCATCGAGAACATCAACATGCGCAACATCACTGTCGGTCAGTGTGGTGAGGCCGTGCTCAAGATCAATACCGACTACGAGCCCCGCGAGGTGTGCTGTCGTGGTTTCTATCCTACCGTCCGTAATGTGACGATGGAGAACGTTACCTGCAAGAAGTCGAAGTATGGCGTGATGATAGTAGGTTACGACGACCCTAAGCTGGCCTATACCGTCAACAACATTACTGTCAAGAACTGCCAGTTCGACGGCGTCTATAGCAAGCCCATCCATCAAATTGGTCTTGCGCAGGACGTTACCTACGACAACCTTATGATTAATGGTTCGTTGGTGCTGCAGGAGAAACCGTATAAACACTATAGCGAGTGGCTCACCTACAGCGAGATGCAGCGCGTGCCGAAGAGCTATCTGCTTGATTTCTCGACGACTCCTAAGTGGAGCTATGTCATGGGCATTGAACTTGAAGGCATGCTCGACACCTATTTGTGCTATGGTGGTGAGGCTATCCGCAAGTATTGTCAGGAGTATACTGACACGATGATTTACGCTGATGGCAACATCCGCGGATTCAATATCCTCGACTACAATCTCGACAACATCCGCACAGGCCATTTCGTCACACGCATGTATCAAAATTGGCCCGAGGCAAAGAACCTGAAGGCCATGCAGTTGATGATGAAACAATTGCAGGACCAGCCGCGTACTGTTGCCGACCGCGTGTTCTGGCACAAGGCTGTCTACGCCTATCAGGTATGGCTCGACGGCATCTTCATGGGGCTGCCGTTCCGTTGTCTCACGGCTCCGATTACCGAAAAAGCACCCAAGGGCAAACGTACCAAGGGCAACCCTGTCACCAGTATCTATGATGATGCAGTGAACCAGCTGAAAATCACCTATCAGCGTACCCTCGACCCCAAGACGGGTTTGAACCGACATGCCTACGATGAGACGCGCAAGACCTTCTGGGCAGACAAGGAGACAGGTTTGTCGCAACACTGCTGGGGCCGTGCGCAGGGTTGGTATACGATGGCACTCATCGAAGTGCTTGACGCCCTGCCCGAGGACTACGCCCGCCGTTCAGAGGTCATCGATTTGCTCAAGAGCGACTTCGACGCCATCCTGAAATGGCAGGATAAGGACAGTGGTGTATGGTATCAGGTGATGGACTCTCCCAATCGTGAAGGAAATTACCTCGAGAGCACGTGCTCCGCTATGTTCACGTATGCGTTGTTGAAAGCCTACCGCAAGGGCTATGTGGGTGAGAAATACCGCGACGCCGGTATCAAGGCTTATAAGGGTATTATCAATAAGTTTATTAAGGTACATCCTGATAAAACCATTTCGCTCACCGAGTGTTGTAGCGTTGCTGGTCTCGGCCCAGCTGAGACGCCTGAGGTCATTGCCGCTATGAAGAAAATCAATCCGAAGGGCAGTGTCAAAGAGAACCGTCGTCGTGACGGCAGCTACGCGTACTACCTCTCTGAACCTATCCGCTACAACGACGCGAAGGGCGTGGGACCATTCATCTGGGCTTCCCTCGAAATGGAAATGCTCGGCTACGACACGGATTCCGATTACTCACTTGACGTTAAAAAGAAGTAAAGAGCTAGACGTAAACGTTTTCGCTTGATTTTTATCAATTCCCGCTCCGTTTTCCGGGAATAATGCGTAACTTTGCCAACGAATTCAAAACAACTACTAATGATTCTACTAAAAAAGTGTTTTCTAACGTTGGTTGCAGCGTTGACAACAGTGATGTCGGGGGCCCAGACGGGTGCCCCGGCATTCCCTGGTGCAGAGGGACACGGTCGCTATGTTACTGGTGGACGTGAGGGAACAGTTTACCACGTAACAAACTTGAAGAACACTGGCACGGGGTCGTTTCGCGATGCTGTGAGCAAGGCTAACCGCATCGTGGTGTTCGACGTGGCTGGCGTCATCCCCTTGACATCGAACATCAGTATTAAGGACAATGTAACTATTCTCGGACAGACAGCTCCCTATCCAGGCATCACCCTGCGTTACTTTACTATTCAGCCAGGTGCGAATAATATCATCCGATTCATCCGTAGTCGTCGTGGTCAGGAAAAGAGTATTGATGACGGTGCGGACGCCATTTGGCAGCGTAACAAGACGGGTATCATCCTCGATCACTGCTCTTTCTCATGGAGCATCGACGAAGTGGCTTCGTTCTACGACAACAATAATTTCACCATGCAGTGGTGTACCATTGCTGAAAGCCTTGTAAACGCGGGTCATGGTAAGGGTGAACATGGCTATGGCGGTATCTGGGGCGGCAAACTGGCATCCTTCCACCATAATCTTATTGCCCATGTGGCCAACCGTTCGCCGCGTTTCAACGGTGCACGCTACGAATGGACGGGTTACACCAGCAACAAATTGTACAACGAATACAAATGGGAGAATACAGTACAGGCTGAGAACGTCGATTTCCGCAATTGTGTTATTTATAATTGTGGTGATGGCTGCTATGGAGGTCCTGGCGGTGGACAAATCAACATCGTGAACAACTATTATAAGACCGGTCCCGCTGCTTCTACCAATCGCGTGACTCAGGTGACGGTCGGGGCCAGTGGTAATGCCAGCGGTCATCCGAACCTGTGGACGATGACCAGTCGCTACTTCATTGATGGCAATCAGATGAACAACACCGCCAATTTCAATGGTTGGTCTAACATCAAATACGACGACGGTACTTATCTTATTGACGGTGAGCGTTGGAGTCCGGACCCCAACCATTACAATGGTGAAAACGTGACGTACAAGAAGAATTCTGCTGGTACAGACTGTGTGCGTATCCGTTTGGACGAGCCCGCACCCATTGGAGAAATTACTACCCACGTTGCTGCCACGGCTTTCGACAAGGTAACGGCACTCAGTGGTGCATCGTTGTATGCCGATGATGTGGATGCACGTTATTTCGAGGAAGCCCGCACCGGCACGGCCACCTATACAGGCAGCGTAACGAAGAAGAAGGGACGCATCGANNTGGGAGATTGCCAACGGTCTGGATCCTGAGAACAAGGCCGACGGCATGAAGAAGACGATTGACGAAAAAGGTTGGTACACTAATCTGGAGGTCTTTGCTAATTCGCTGGTTGAGGACATCATGAAGGCAGGTAATGCAGATGGCGAGAGCAACTTTGAAGAATACTATCCCGCCTATAACAAACCTGTGACGGGGATAGATGACGTTCGTACAACGTCCATTGTCGCCACAGAGTATTATTCGCTGGACGGACGCAGGTTGGTGGAGCCGCAAAAAGGCGTAAACATCCGCGTGGAGCGAATGGCAAACGGAAAGACTATTACAACTAAAGTCCTTAAGTAGAAAGATTGTTAGGAGAAAGAAGGATTCAGCGATGAATCCTTTTTTTTATATCATTTTCCGCATCCATCCTCCGTGGAACAGTCGGACGAGGAACATCATGCCACGGAAGGTCAGTTCGATAGCCATCGCTGTCCACACACCTGGCAGACCATAGGTCACTGCCAGCAGGGCGGCGAGCGTCAGTCGCACGCCCCACATGGAGCCAAGGCTCATGATAGCGGGTTTCAGCGTGTCGCCAGCACCGACGAACACACCGTTACAGACGATGGACGCAGCAAACAATGGTTCCGCGAAGGCCTCAATGCGCAGACACTGTGTACCCAAAGCAATGATTTCGTCGACGGGTGTCATGATGGCCATCAGTTCTGCTGCAAACACATACATAAACAATCCCATCAGTGTCATCACACCCATCCCCAGTGCCACCGACATGCGGGCAAACTGTCGCGTGAGCAGTTTCTTGCCCGCGCCAAAACTCTGTCCGACCAGCGTTGTAGCGGCCTCGGCGATGCCAAAGCCCGGCATGTAGCAGAGGCTCTCGACGGTGATGGCCAGCGAGTGTGCGGCGATGGCGATAGTGCCCAGCGGTGCGACAATCAGTGTGCTGACAACCTGTGCCGAGCCCATGAGCATGTGTTGCAGTCCCATAGGCGCACCAATCTTAAATGCGTTGCCTACGACGTCGGCCTGCGGTTTGAACTTGTCCCACGACAGCGGCAACCTCTTACCTCTGACCTCTTCCCGCTCGCTTTTCCTTAGAATGCCCAACATGTCCGAACGGTACAGCAGGAAGTACATCATCAGCAAGGCCGTGATAAACATGGCTACTCCCGTGCCGATGGCTGCACCCGCCACGCCCATGCCTAACAGATAGATGAACGCATAGTTGAATACGACGTCCATCACACACATCAGGATGTTGAGCATCGACGGAATCTTCATGTTGCCCGAACACTTTAGCATAGAGCCTGCCAGACCTTCCATCTGGAAGAAAATGCCTGCCGCACAGAAGATAGCGAAATAGAGCGTTGCGTCGTGGGCTATCTCCTCCGAACCGCCCAACCAGTAGGGCAGGGGAATGCTGATGGCTTCGGCGATGAGCATCATGACAATGGCGTAAATGGCACAACACACCAGTGACTGGCGCAATACACGCTGGGCGCGCTTGATGTCGTTGGCTCCGATGGCATGCGCTACCTGCACCGAGAATCCCATATTCGCTGCCGATGCCAGTCCGCCCAAGAGCCATCCTGTGGTTTCGACGAGTCCGATGGCTGCTGAGGCTTTAGCGCCTAAGTGGCCCACCATCGAGGCATCGATGAAGAACATGACTGTTGCGGAGATCTGTGCGAGAATAGAAGGAATACTCAGGCTGATGATCAGCCTGAGTTTCTCACCCTGCGTCATCTCGCGACCTTCGCGGATGTAGGCTAGAAGGTCTCGAGAAGCAGTACCCTGCTTGACCAGTCGTTTTTCTTCGCCCATTCCGTTTCGTTGCGATACGGCATCTCCAGTCCGTGATTCATCAGGTAGGCACCACTGTAACTCTTACCCTCACAATCCATCGGCTTCAGGTCGATACGGTTCAACTCGCGTACCTTATAATATTTATTAGCGTCGAGACCGGCCATCCGTACACGTGGCAGGTGTTCGTTCTGGAACGACTCCGTCTTCCACCAGTAGAACACGGCCTTGTCCTGCTGGTCGGTGACGTACATCAGCGACGCCAAACCCTTGCGGTCGTAGGGCGACACCAGGCGGTAGATATTGCCGAACTGCACGATGGGGCGAATCTCCTTGTACTCGCTGATAGCCTTGCGGCACAGTGCCTTCTCGTCGTCGGTCATATTCTTGGGTTGTATCTCCATACCCAGACGACCGCTCATAGCCACGTCGATGCGGTATTTCAGCGAAGTCGTGCGAAATACGGTATGGTTGGGCGTTGCGGAGATATGCGAGGCCATGGCGATGGCAGGGAAGAAATAGCTTGTTCCCCACTGCATGTAGATGCGCTGCAGGGCGTCGGTATTGTCCGAAACCCAGAACTCGTCGAAGTAGGGTAGTATGCCCCAGTTGGCACGTCCGCCACCCGAGCCACACGCCTGGATGGTCAGTTCAGGATATTTCGCCCGCACGCGCTGGCACACCTTCTCCAGACCACGATGAAATTCGATGTAGAGGTGGCTCTGGTCGTTCATGGTCAGATACTGCGAACCATGATTCATAATCGGCATGTTGGCATCCCACTTGATATAGTCTATCTCAGGATATTTCGTCATGAGCTCGTCCACCACGTTGAATACGAAGTTCTGCACCTTCGGATTTGCCATATCGAGCACCACCTGCGTGCCGCCACGACCCAGCACGGGTTCGCGCTTCGGAGCCTTCACAATCCAGTCGGGGTGAGCCTCGTACAGCTCACTGACGGTATTGGCCATTTCGGGCTCTATCCAGATGCCGAACTTCACGCCGTTCTTCTTAGCGTCGCGCAACAGGCCTTCGATGCCTTCGGGCAATTTGTTCTTGTCAACCACCCAGTCGCCCAGGCTGGAGTTGTCCACCTTACGAGGATATTTGTCGCCAAACCATCCATCGTCCATCACAAACAGTTCGCCGCCCATCGATGCGATATCGTGCATCATCTGGTCCATGCCCTTTTGGTTGATGTCGAAATAGACACCCTCCCACGAGTTCAGCAGGATCTTGCGTTCTTTGTTGCCGTTGGCGAGCATGTAGTTACGGCCCCACTTATGGAAATTACGCGACACCCCTGAGAGTCCTTTGTCCGAGAACGACAGCGCTAGCTTCGGTGTCACGAATGTCTCGCCCTTTTTCAGGTGATATTCGGAGTTATCCTCGTTGATGCCCGCAAAGAAATAGTGGTACTCTGTGTCGTCGGTGACCACCTTCAGACGGTAGTTGCCCGCATAGCACAGTGCGGCACCGATGACCTGTCCGGCATTCTCCCGTGCCTTGCCGTCCAGCGAGAACATCACCTCCGCATGGCTTGTATGCGCATTGCGTGTGCCATCCTTGTTCACTATCTGCTTCTGTCCTGCCGTCAGCGGTTCCTCCACCAGCCGTGCCTCGTTGGCCCACGAACCGTAGAAACTCGACATCCACACGTCGCCCCTGCGGATGGGGACCATGGCCGAGGCAAATGTCGTCAGCGTCACCGGCTGCTTCTCAGTGTTGGTCACCTCCGACCACATCTCGATGATGTCCTCAGCCGCGTAGGCTTTGTAGTTCAGTTTCACCACAGTGCCATATACGGGGTCCTTCAGCGTGATGCTCACCGTGCCGTTTGATTGTTCCCAACTGTCGCAGAGCACAGCCGTCGACATGTTGCCGTCGCTGTGCTTCATGGCCAGTGCGGCCTCGGCAGGACAGTTCATGCCATACACGGGATAGGCGTCCATCCGTCCGTCGCGAGGAGTCTGCAGATGCTGCAATTCCTGCGCATCCAGACGCAGTCCGTAATACACATACTGGGGCTGCCGGCCCTTCTCTACGTCCAATATCAGCGACGTGTTCTTTGTTTCTACGACCACTTGTGCGGCGTGGCTTGTTACCGCCGTTAGGCAAACCATAGCCGTCATCATCAATAGTTTTTTCATCATAGTTTGTCTTGTTTTTTATTTGCTTATTTTTTTACCATTCGCAATATAGATGCCCCTCTCTGTCGGTTCACCGTTGATGCGTATGCCCTGCAGGGTGTAGAACGTCCCCTCCTGCTGACGGGAGGGGACAACCTTAGGGTTTATGCCAGTGTCGCTCGGGCGGGGATATACTTCGTTGATGCCTTCCATTGCATACGTGCCAAAGACCTGTAGGTTCTTGCGGTCGACGATGGTCATACAACCCTTCGTGCCCTCCTGGTTGAGGTAGTTCGTGTCCCACGTCATCGGCACCATACCGCCCAACTCCTTACATAGCCGGTGCAGTTCGCGATAGTGGGCCTTGATACTGGTGTTATGTTTCTCCTGACTCTCTTTGGACAGCGACGAGAGGTCACGCCAGTTGGCACCGAACTCACCGATGACCACGGGGTAGCCTTTGTCCACGAAGTTCGTCTTCATCATCTGCAACTGTTTTTTCATATCGGCCTCTTCGCCCCATGTGGCATTGTGCGTCGAGCCGCTCAGGTGGTTGCCCTGTCCCCAGTAGTAAAAGACCTTGCCCCACGACTCGTCCTTCTCCATTCCCCAGAATTGCCACGGGTTATAATAGTGTACCTCGATAGCCAGTTTGCCCTCAACGACGTCCGTCGGCATCTTACCCGCCATGAAGTTACACGTATGTTCGATGTTTGTCGCCGGCCCCTGCACCACCAGCACGCGCTTTCCGTTGTTGCCGCCCGTAGCGCGAACGGCATCTACAAACGTCTGGTTATACTGTATCAGGTTGTTCGTCGCAGCCTGATTCTCCGCGTTCGGCTCGTTCAGTCCCGCAAACAACAGGTGCTCGTCGTAGTCCTTGAAGGCCGTTGCTATCTGCGTCCACAGTGCCGTCAGCACTTCCTTGTTCTTCGCGATGGTCGCCGCGTCCGAATCTGCAATGTGGTTCTCCAGCCATCCGCCATCCCAATGGTCGTTCAACACCACATACAGACCGTCTCGTATGCAGTAGTCCACCACCTCCTTCACGCGTGCCATCCACGTTGCGTCAATCTCGTACGTCGCCGCATTGCTGATGTGTCCGCACGCCCATGCACACGGGATGCGAATGCTCCTAAACCCCAGACTCTTTACAAAGTCTATCACCTCCTGTGTCGTCTTCGTACCCTGCCAGTCGGTCTCGCCACCGAGGCCGCCCTTGTTGTTCAGGAAGTCTACTCCCCTCCACGTGGCCACAGCTTCTAGCGTATTTCCCAGATTCCAACCTGGCGTCATGTCATCAATCACTTCCCGCGCCAAACGGTCCATTCCGTCCTGCGCACTCATCTCCATTCCCATTGTCAGCAGACATACTGCAAGGATAGTAATACGTTTTAGTTCTATCATCATGCCGCGAAGGTACGAAAAAAAAGTGAATTGACCAAACATCAGCCACTTTTTTAAATCCTTTTTAGGGATAAAGTATGGGAGAATTGAAAAAAAATAGTATCTTTGACCGTAGTCAAGATAGGCTTCACCTCGGAAATAAAAGAAAAATGCATTTTTTCTTTGTATTTCGCTCGGTTTGCACTATCTTTGCAGCATTAATCGAGAAGGACAATGAAGAAGACAGACTTGAGAATTGTGTTTATGGGTACGCCGGAGTTTGCGGTGGAGACGCTGCAGGCGCTGGTGGAGAACGAGTATAACGTGGTGGCAGTGGTGACACAGCCCGATAAACCTGTGGGGCGTCACCAGACAGAGATGCAGCCGTCACAGGTGAAGCAGTATGCTGTGGCGCACGGCTTACCCGTATTGCAACCTGAGAAGATGAAGGATCCTGCGTTTGTGGAACAGCTTCGGTCGTACGAAGCCAACCTGCAGGTGGTGGTGGCGTTCAGAATGTTGCCGGAAGTGGTGTGGGCCATGCCTGAGTACGGCACGTTTAACGTCCATGCGGCCCTGCTGCCCCAGTATCGCGGTGCAGCCCCCATCAACTGGGCCGTCATCAATGGCGAGACGGAGACGGGTGTGACGACATTCTTCCTGGATCACGACATCGACACGGGGCGCATCATCATGAAGAAACCCTTTGCCATTCCTGACGATGCCGACGTGGAGTATGTGTACGACGGACTGATGCATCTGGGTGCCCAGCTGTGTCTGGAAACGCTGGACGCCATCATCGCGGCAGACGGCCATCCCGCCAGCATCCCTCAGGACAGTGTGCTCGATGGTTTGCCCATTAAGTCCGCCCCCAAGATTTTTAAGGAAACCTGCGAGATAGACTGGACGAAAAATGCCAAGCAGGTGTACGACTTCGTGCGTGGACTGAGTCCCGTGCCTGGAGCATGGACGACGCTGGTCGCTGCTGACGGCAAAGAGACGGTGCTGAAGGTGTGGAAGACGCGCAAGACCGGTAAGCAGGGTAGGGGCGCAGGCACGATCAGCATCGAGGGAAAGTCGCTGTGTATCTCGGCACAGGATGAATTGTTGGAGATAGTGGAGTTGCAGTTGGCAGGCAAAAAACGCATGCTGGCCCGCGACTTCCTGAACGGCATGAAGGACGTGGAATCGTGTCGCGTAAAATAATTTTTTGGTTTTATATAATAAATGAGAAAATGTTGCGTTTTAATAGTAGAAATAACCCCCAAAAACGATTTTGCCTATGCAGCATTTTACTCAAGACGAATTTATGCCAAACCCCGCCACCATTCTGTTCCTGAAGCAGTTTGCGCGTATGTGTAATTCAAAAAAACAAGTGAATCATGGCTACAATGGTTTCACCGTCGCTCCTTGCAGCTGACTTCCTGCATCTGGACAGCGA
>LXOW01100311.1_pt1 | contig 11593 bp, 4 predicted proteins | sample 1368591 | NCBI WGS metagenome assembly LXOW01 (sample SAMN04884650, study PRJNA319009) | bovine gut metagenome | isolation source: Cow rumen | host: Bos taurus | place: Italy: Legnaro (PD) | collected 2014-07-09
TACACGTCGATTTCTGCTTTTGAGGACAAGGCTAGCTGTCAAGTGGTGTACACAGGAACGTTGGAGTTCGTTGCTGAAGGAACAGGTGGCGCTTGCGTCATCACTTTCAGCACGCCATTTGCTTACAATGGTGGCAACCTCCTCGTTGGCTGTGAAAACACAACCGATGCTGGTTGGAAAAACATCAGCTTCTACGGCCAAACCATAACTGGTGCCTCCGTTGCTGGTTCTAATTCCAGCAGCTTGAGTGGTGTTACTCCTACCCAGAGGAACTTCCTGCCCAAGACCACCTTCGACTACACTCCTGCTGGTGGCGGCGGCGAAGGCGGCCAAACCGTCGACGTGACGATTGGTGATCCTACCTCCACTTCAACGAATTCGTACGTGCCTGCGTACTCGCTGTACAATTACGCTATCTCGGAGCAGATCTACACTGCTGACGAGATTGGCGTGGCTGGTACGATCAACACACTCACGCTGTGGCTGAAGAACACCTCCACCTACGCCCGTAACATCAACGTCTACATGAAAGAAACGGACGATGTTACCTTCGCTAGCACTAGCGCATGGGTGAGCATGACGGCCAGCGACATGGTCGCCTCGTTCACTATGGAAAACGGCGTCTCCTCCCCCATTGAGAAGGCAATCAGCCTCACCACGCCTTTCGACTACAGCGGCAACGGCAACCTGGTGATTTGTTTCCAGGATGTGACCGGCGAGTGGGACGGCGGCTTAGCTGGTGTCGTGATGGACGCTAATGGCAACCAAGCCCATTATGCCTATCGAGACGAGTCGGTGTATGACCCGTCCGTAGCCCCGACTGGCAGCTACAATTATGTTAACAACAAGAAAAACGTCGTGAGACTCAGCATCACCACCGCTGGTGGCGACACTCCTGGTTATGTGGACCACCTCCACACCCTGGCTTACACTGGCGTGGGTGCTCAGGAAGACCAAACGGAACTGATCGACTCGCTCTTCATCGAACGCCCGAACGGCGCTTGGATGGAGCCTTATCATTTCCAACTCTACAACGAGGGTACTAGAGATATTGATGTTGTCCTGATTGACTTCCTGCACAACAACGGCTATTTCAGCATGGCTGAGGGTACCGAGTATCCCTTCACCGTTGCTCACAATGGCCTTGATGGTGCTGTCGACCTCTACATCAACACCACCACCGAATGGACCCTTACCGATGTCATCGAGAGACAGCTGGCTGTGAACACCGACGAGCGTAGCACTCACCTCTATCAGCTCGTTGCCGCTCCTTATCAGCCCTACTGCCCGGATGTTTGGGAACTTGCCTACGACATCAATAATGAATTCAACTTTGCTGACGGCATCGATGCTCCTATCACATGGAGAAAATTCATGTCGGAAATTACTGACAACCCGAACGGTTTGGATCTGCACCAGAACTATGACCTGCCTGATTACGAAGAGAACATTCCTGACGGCTACGACGCTGTGATGAAGTTCACGGTCAGCAAGGCCATGATGCTCAACGCCCGCGTGGTGGAAGGCTATGAAAACGGTAAGGTCGCTCTCTACACTGAGGACTTCGGCGAACAGGCTGGCCCGATGGCTGACAATAACTACCCTCTCAACAGCGGTAGCATTATCCCTGGCGGCAGCGGCGAACTCACCGTGCACGGTGACGAACCTCAAACCACCAACTATTACATTCCTGTTTATGGCCTTTGGATGGATGACTACACCAGAAGTGAGATGATTTATCCCGCTGCTGAGCTGAGCGACATGACTGGCAAGAATATCAACAGTATGAAGTTCTATACTAACAACTTCAGTTATTCGGACTGGGGTGAAGCCACTGTCAGCATTTATATGAAGGAAGTGAGCGAAAGCACTCTTACCTCCTATATCGGCAATGCCGGTGCCACCACCGTTTACTCTGGTAGCTTGTCGGTTACGGATCAGGAAATGACCATTAACTTCACTACGCCTTATCACTACAATGGTGGCAACCTCCTGGTGGGTCTTATGCAGACCGTCGAGGGTACCTATCATGGCTGCTATTTCTATGGCCAAACTATTACTGGTGCTTCCGCCTCTGGCTACAACAGCACCAACGCTGCCAATGCAACTTTCAACCAGCGCAACTTCTTGCCCAAAACCACCTTCGCCTATGGCAATGGTAGAAGCAATCGCGATGTCATCCTGGCCGAAGGCTTTGAGAATGGCATGCCTACTGGTTGGACCGTGGAAGGTGACGGTACTTGGACTGTCGGTACTGGTGATTACTCTACCAGCACTGGCGCCCATAATGGTAGCTACAATGCAAAGATCACTCACTTAACAAGATACACTGATACATATCTTGTTACTCCCGCTATGGATCTGAGCAATGCGACTGCTGGTACAGTCAACTGCTGGTTCGTCAACCGCAGCTGGGCTGGCGATACCGATGGTTTCGGCGTTTATTACCGCGTGAACGGTGGTGCTTGGAATGAACTCTATTACACCACAACTGCCCACGCCACTTGGACTGAAATGGGCGAGATTGCACTTACTGGCTTCGCTGCCAACTATCAGTTGGGCTTTAAGATGTATGATAACTATGGCTACGGTGTCGGTCTTGATGACATCGAAGTCAATGTCACTACTTCTGGCACTCCAGCTCCGGTTGATCCCACTCCGCAAAGCCCTGTCTTTAGCGCCGGTCCCGTTATCGAAGGCCTGAACATCCTGCCTGGCACTTACTACCTTGTTGCTTCTTCCACCGAGGAAGACTACGAAGTGCAATTCGAAACCGAAGAACTGCCTTGTCCGCTTGATCACGCTATTGCCATCTATCCTGCTGATGATCAAGATAACATCCCTGCCCACAGTAATGTAACCCTGAAGTGGAAACTCAGCCCCTATTGCACTGAGTATCGTTTGTGCTTCAGCAGCACATACTGGCCGGATACGGATGGTAATGAGGATCACCCCGCCACGGTCATCGTCGACTGGACAAACAACCTCGCTGAAGAGTACACCGTGCACGACCTCTACGCCAACACCAACTATTTCTGGCGCATCGACCAACGCACCAATGGCGGTGAACCAATTGGTGACTGCGATGGCACCACCCTCGGCGATGTGTGGGGCTTCACCACGACATTCGTCAGCCCGACATCTCTGACTGCCACACCTGCTCGTATCTACGAAGGCGACGATGTCACTTTGACATGGAGCGCTATTGAAGACCGTACCTTCCGCACCTATCGCATTTACAAGGACGGTGTTCTCGTCCATCCGGTTGTTGGTGAACCCGACATCACTGGTACGACTTACACAATCCATGCCGACGAACTGCCTTACAACTTTGATCCCGCAAATGCCAATGAAGGCTATGTCTTCAATGTCACTGCTATTTACGATGAAGGCGAATCTGGCTTCTCACCCGACGCAGTCGTTGTGGTGGGCGGCTACAGCGCCACCAACGGCATCAACGGTTATGTGTATGAACAAGACTACACCACCCCGATCGTAGGCGCCACTGTCACCATCACTGGCACCGACGCTCTGCTTGGCCAAACTCAGACCTACACTGCCACCACCAATGCCAATGGTTACTATGAGGTCCAGGTCTACGAAGGCACCTACACCACCGCTATCGCTACGATGGACGGCTATCAGAATGCCACTCCTTACCAGAATGGTCCTACATTCTATGTGGGTCACAACGGTCATCATGATGACATGAACTTCATGATGGACGAAGTCTTCTTCCCGCCTGTCCATGTGTGCGCACGTCCTATGTACGTCCCGAGCGTCGAGGGCGACACCCTCGTCCAGGTCTACTGGAGCTTCCCGAACACTGCTCAGTCCTTCGAGGCTCAGATTGGTGAAGGCACAAGCGAATTCACCTATATGCCTTACCATACCTTATGGAATAATAGCCTTGCCACTGCTCTCTATCATGCCGACGAGCTTGAAGCTGCAGGCGTGACCACTGCTGCAATGACGAGCTTGAGCTGGTACGCCAACTCTACTCCTGGTGCTGCACAGCAAGGTATCACCATCTGGATGGCCAATGTGAGCGACAACACTGTGAGCGGTAACTCGCCTCTGACTGCCGGTATGACCAAGGTTTACACTGGTGGTACCAACCCTGTCACTGGTTGGAATGAGTTCGTCTTCAACCAAGGCAACTTCGCTTGGGATGGTCACAGCAATGTGCTCATCGTTGTCCAACGCCTCAACGGCAGCTGGACCAGCTCGACATATTGGGCTGCTCAAACCACCAGCTTTACCAGCGTTTCTTACGACTATGATGACTATGAGAACTACAATGCTGAAACCACAAGCTACAGCATGTCCACTGGCAGCACTCGTCCGAACATCATCATGAGAAGCGGCCGCAGCGTCCAGGCTGAAATGCCTCGTAGCCTGCACCATTTCAACATCTATCGTACGGACTGCTACAACGATGGTCCTTACACCGATGAAAACACTGAGTTCTTGTCAACCGCTTGGGTGCCCGACACTTCTTACTTCGATGTGAGCTGGCCTGTTGCCGAGCCTGGTACCTACAAGTTTGGCGTGAGCGCCGTTTATGCCGGTAACCGCGTTGAATATCCCGCCGAAGAGCGCGAAAGCGAAATCATTTGGCACACCGACTGCGCTCCTTGCATTGATAAGGATATGCAGACCGACATCACCGTCAACGTTGTTTGCAACAGCGCCGACAGCCCAGAAGGCTGCGTGGTGAGCTTCACCAACCTCAACGAAGGTGAACAAAACAACCATCCGCAACACTCCATCACCCTCGACGAGACTGGCTTCCAAGCCATCACTCCTTTCCGTAAGGGTGACTACCTCGTGACGGTCTATCTGCCTGGTTACGATCTCCTGCAGGTCGAAGAGTCCATCTGGGGTCACAGAGACCTCCGCTATGTGCTGACAGAAATCATCTACAATGTGAAGAACCTCTACGTGAGCCGTACCGGTTGGGCCATGTGGGATCCTGAGACTTGGGAAGACTATCCGATTCCGTCAGGCGCTGGTAGCAGCATCATCGACTTTGAGACTGGCGACTTCAACCAGTACAACTTCGACAACACCATTGGCCAATATCACTGGAGCGTTGTCCAGGAAGGTCAAGATGGTGGCTACTGCATGAAGAGCGGCAATGCTGGTGTTAACAACAGCACCTCAGCTATTGAAGCCTCTGTGAACTACACCTCCGCTGGCCTTGTCAGCTTCGATCTTTGGTCGAGAGGCGAAGGCTCAAGCGATACCTATGATTGGGACAAGAGCCGTTTCTACATCGACGGTACCCGCGTGATGGACTATGGCGCACACAGTGGTTGGGAAACCTTCACTCATGAGGTCGCTGCCGGTCAGCACACCTTCAAGTGGGAATACAAGAAGGACGGTAGCGTCAGCCCGACTGGCGACTGCTTCCTGGTTGACAACATCAACTTCAACATCGGCGGCACCCGCGATGGCGAGCGTCATCTTGAAGGCTTCAAGGTCATGTGCACCAGCATCGATGGCCAGCCTATCTTCAACCACAACACTCCTGTTGACCAGCCGTTCTGCCAGCTGAGCACTGTTGACCCGTGGTCGGGACAGCCCATGCTGATCGAAGGTGAACACTACTTGGTGAAGGTTGCTACCATCTACAGCACTGGCGAAAGCCCGTGGTGTGAGCCTGTTGAATGGGTCTACGAACCTTGCGACCACTGGGGACCTGTCGACGAAGTGACTGCCGGCACTATGCCTCAAGGCAACCACATCGAGTGGGTGTTTGATCACGGCTTCAACCCGTATGCACCTGTCAATCCTGACGATCCGACTCCTGGCGAAAATGCAATTGTTACCCTGAATGTTCCTAGCGACTTGTGGGGCGACGGCTCTGGTTACCAGATGTTGCTTGATGCCGATGCAACTGCTTACGGCACCATCATTCCTACATCGGGTGCTCTGAGCTCGAACTGCTCTGGCAATGAGGCTATCTATGCCGAGTTTGAATACAAGATTCCAGCCAATGCCGATGGTCTCTGCTCAACAACTAATATGGTGAATACCAATGTTATTAGCATTGAGGTTCCTGCTGGTACTTACGACTGGTGCATTACCAACCCGACTCCCGGCGACCGTATTTGGATTGTCGGTGACAATGGTAATATGACCGGACGTTATGATGACTTCGCCTTTGAGGCTGGTAATACCTATGAGTTCACTTGCGCTCGCTTTGGTAACTATGATGGCGTTGATCTGACCGTCACTGAAAATGGTCGAATGGTCAACTTCACCAACAATATGCCTGCCTCTAACAATGAGGACAATCGTTATAGTGAAATTGCTGTTTACTCCAATATCACCAGCCTTAATAGTGCTGAACTCGGTTCGTACCAAGGTGGAGAGATCTACAGACAGTATGCCGATGATGGTGTCCTGCTCAACTTCTTGGGCATCGACAATGTTGACTTTAGAGCTTACCTGCTCTACAACCTCGTCAACGACAGCCGTTTCTCTGTGAAGGCTGAAAATAACCACGGCCAATTCATCGTTAATCCGTCAAACGAGATGGCTGACTTTATGGGCAACTTCGAGAGCTTCTATGAAGAGGCATCCTACAGCTTCTCGCTGTTGAGCAAGATCGACATCACTGAACTTGAGGCCACTTGGAAGAATGGAGTCTCGGCAGATAGCTATCTTTCTATCAGGAGCGACTTGCAAAGAGACGGTTCTGACCCCAATCCAACATTTGATTCGGCCACCCCATTCTGCACCGATGAAGGAATGGAAGAGTACGAATCCTCTTATACTGGAGAAACTGCTAGCGAGAATGCTGACTATGGATGCGTCATTTCACCGCGTAATCCTTCGTGGTACACGATGAGAATAGGCACGGCTGGACCGTTCGTCATTCACATGGAAGGCCTTGATCCCAATAGCGGCGCTCAAAGAGACATTGACTTCGTCATGTGGGGTCCCTTCACTGCTGAGGAATTGGCCAGCGGGACGGCAGAGAGCCTCCTGACCAGCAACAAGATTGTCGACTGCAACTATTCGACATCGTATTCAGAGGATTGCTATCTCGGCTATCCTGAAAACGAGCATCAGCACAACGCGGGCCACGGCACGGTCAACTACCATGTGCCGGAGACGGGTGAACTGTATGTTCTTCTGATTACTAACTTCTCGAACCAGCCTTGCAACATTACGTTCACGAAGACCGAAGGCTCTGGCGATGGCGACACCGATTGCGACTACGTCAACCCTGACATCCTCGGCTTCTTGATCACTCTCGATGGCGAATACCTCGCTTTCGTTGGTCCTGACGAACGTGAATACGACCACGTTGGTGAATACGGCGACCACGAGTACTGCGTCCGCCCGATCTATCCTGGTTTGGCTCAACTGCCCGACAGCAACTTCTACTTCTCGATGGGCTGTCCGGTTTGCACCAGCACCAATGGCGAACAGATCTGCGATGCAGGCGATCCTATCTACGCCGAAGTCAATGGCACTGACGACCAAGTCCACATCTGGTGGGGTGAACAACCCGTGCCTCCGACACCGGAACCAGAGGTCCTGCTCCAAGACGACTTTGAAGGCTACGCTGCCTTCGCAGTCGATCCTGCTGGTGGCTTCTGGAGCTTCTATGATGGAGACGGTGTTCAGACCTATGGCTTTAGCGGTCTCTCTTTCCCCAACGCCTACTATACTGGTGCGGGTATCATCATGAACACCGCTCAAGTGCCTGAATTGGCTGCAAATGGTTATGAAGCACATTCTGGCGATCAATACGTGGCTATGTTTAATGCTACGAGCGGTGCTACCAACGACTGGATGATTTCTGGCGAATTGACCAATCCTACCTCGTTGTCATTCTTTGCTAGAGAACTCACCAACCAGTATGGTGCTGAGATTATGCGTGTCATGTATTCCACCACAACCAATGAAGTGAATGCCTTCCAGTTGATTCAACAGGAAAACGTCAGTGCAACTGAGTGGACAGAATACAGCTACGAACTTCCTGAGGGCACCAAGTATGTGGCTATCAACTGCGTTTCGAATGATGTCTTCGCATTGTTCATCGACGATGTGACCATCATGGGAGGTGGTCGTATGCGCGACAACGGCATTGTGAGCTACAACATCTATCGTTCAGAAGACAACGTTGACTATGCTCTCATCGCCAATGTCCCGGCCAATGAAGATAACTTCTACGAGTACTTCGACGCTCCTGGTGCAGGTACGTACTACTATCAGGTGACTGCCGTTTACGAAGGCTGCGAATCCGATCCTGCCATCTCTGGCGAGAACCCGGATCAGAACTACGTCGTGGTTGGTGTCACTGGTATCGGTGAGAACAGCGACAATGTGAACCTCTTCCCGAACCCGACGAAGGGTAACGTGACCATCCAGGCCATGAACATGCACCGCATCACTGTGGTGAGCGTCCTCGGCCAGGTCGTGTTCGACACTGAGCTTGATCAAGATGAATACATCCTGAACATGGCTAAGTTCAACACGGGTATGTACATGGTCCGCGTCTACACCGACGAAGGTGTGACGGTGAAGCGTGTCACTGTGCTGCACTAATTAGGAATGGTTTGTAGAGACGGTGCAAGCACCGTCTCTACCAGACCCTCCGAAAAATCGAAAGGCAATCCATTCGGGTTGCCTTTCTTTTTGTACCCCAATCCCAACTGTCATTGCGGGCTTGACCCGCAATCTCCTTTTTTTGTATTTTTGCAACTCAAAACTACATAATATGACCATTAAGGAAATACAAGACAGCATCGTGGAAGACTTCTCCATGTTCGACGATTGGATGGACCGCTACGCCATGCTGATAGAAATGGGGAAGGAGTGCCCCATCATCGACGACCAATACCGCAATGAGGCACATCTTATCAATGGTTGCCAGTCGCGTGTTTGGCTTCATGCCGAACTTAAGGACGGCAAGGTATACTACACCGCCGACAGCGACGCGGTCATCACCAAGGGCATCGTCAACCTATTAATAAAGGTGTTCTCGGGCCAGACGCCGGAGGACATTCTCGCTGCCGATCTTTCGTTTTTGGACGAAATCGGCTTGAAAGAGCATTTGAGCCCGACCCGTTCCAATGGCTTGCTCTCGATGCTGAAGCAGATGCTGCTTTACGCCGAGGCCTTCAAAGTCTCCTCAGTGGAATGATTTTTGTGTATATTTGCAGGCGAAAAAACTGGAAAAATTGGCAGTTATGAGAAAGAAAAACCCTATAGACGAGGCAAGACGTTATGTCGACAACGCGCGTGAAACCCTTGAGACCAAGGGAGAACTTGATAACGAAAAGTTTGAATATCAAGACGATAAATATGTCAGAGCGGCAGGTAATTACCTGTGGCTTGGCGTGCTGATGGCCTTGGATGCTGTGTTTCATGTCAGGAAAGATCGCCGTACAAGGGTGGACATTGTAGACTATCGCAATGCGGTTGGCAAACGTGACAAAAAGTTGCTTTCATGGCTCAACAGCGGCTATGACATCATGCACTTATACATGAATTATGATGGCAATCCGAGCAAAAGCCTTTGTGATACAGGTTTTGCCTACGCTAACAAAATCATTGACCGCTGTGCTACTATGGTCAATTAATTCCAACTATGATGAATTCTGAGGAAACCTTAAAAGAGCGTGTTATCTCGGTCCTGAAGACCATCTATGACCCTGAAATTCCCGTCGACATCTGGACGCTGCATCTGGTGTATGGCGTCGATGTTGACGAAGAAGGTAATGTGAAAATTGTAATGACGGTGACGGCCCCCAACTGCCCCGTGGCTGAGACTTTGCCTGCCGAGGTACGTAATCGCGTGCAGGCCATCATGGGCGTGAAAAACGTCGATGTGGAACTCACCTTCGACCCCGTTTGGAGCATAGACATGCTCTCCGATGAAACCAAAGCCGACTTGGGTCTGGATGGGGAATACGGTAGTTTTTCCGCTTCAGACTTCCTGTATTGAAATTTGTAATCTGTAGAGACACACGGCCGTGTGTCTCTACAGATTACAAATTATCATAATTATCCAACAAATCCTTCGCCATTCCAAGGAACATCAACGCCACTGCATTGAAATCCATGTTCAAGTCCTTACTCAGGCCGACTTTGTCTTTGAAAATGGCCACGTTGTACCATTGCAGGCACTGGAAGGCGCGGTGGAAATAGAGACGTTTCAATTCTGCTTCGGTCGGTTTGTGGCCCACGTAGGCTTCCAAAAGCGACAAGGCTTTGTCGAAGCCCGCATTGCCGTAGCAAGCGATGTCGTAGAAGGGGTCGTTCATGCCGGCAAACTCCCAGTCGAGTACATACAACTTGTCGCCGCTGATAACGAGGTTAGTGGGTTGGTAGTCGCAGTGGCAGGGCACTGAAGGCAGTTGGCCAAACGACTTGCGTATCGCCTCCAACTTGGCCCTTAAATCAAGGTACTCCTGCGGATGGGTGAATCCCATCTCGCGGCAGTAGTTTTCATAATTGTCGAGACGGCCAAAGGCGTTGTAGTCGTTGAACTTCATGTCGCTGTTGTGGATTTTCTTCAGCGCAGCCACCGACATGGCGTTGTAGGAAACCACGTCCGTGGTGCTCATGATGGTGCCTTCCACGTATTCGGCCAGCTTCTCGCCTGAGCGGATTTCCACGTAGGTGGTCACGTTGTTAAGGCCCAGACGGTCCACTTCTTGGATGTTGGCCCATTCTTCGTCGCGGTCGACGAATCTCTCGGCGAACTTGCCAGGTACGCGGTAGGTATATTTTTTGCCTTGGCATTCAACGACGTAGGTGTAGTTACTCATGCCACCTTCGAGGCGCATCACGATTTTGGCGTCGTGGGCTTGCAGCAGGGCGTTGACCCTGAAAATGATATAGTCTTCAATAGTCATTGTAGTATGGTTTTATATATGATGATTCCAAACGGTGGGCAAAATTACATTTATTTCCTATAGTTTGTTCAGATTGGGAAAAATATTGTACTTTTGCAGCCGCTTAGGTCACTGAGCTTGTCGAAGGAAGGGGGATTTAGCTCATCTGGTAGAGCGTCAGGTTCGCAATCTGAAGGTGGCCGGTTCGAGTCCGGTAATCTCCACGGAATCAATAAGAAAGCCGCTAAAGAGCGGCTTTTTATTTATTGAGCTGTCTGACACAATACCATCACGTTTTCGTTGTTTAGCCTCACTTTCAGCCAGCGTTCGATGCGGTCTTTCTGCTCGTCGGTTAGGGGTTCATTGCTGGTGACAAAAGCCACAATCTGTTCTTTTTCGCCTTCTCCTTCGACGGCAACGGATGAGCCACGACTTAGGCTCAGGCTCGTGATGTTGGCATATTGGGCAAACAGCTCCTTCGATACGGCTTCGACAGGCAATTCCTTCTCCTTGTAAGCGTTAAGCACATCACCCAGCTTGGCGATGCTGTCGTTCAACCGGTTGATTTGCTTGTCGGTTTGCTCGAAGATGCCTTTCACGATTTCCACTTCCGAGAATTCTTGGCGCATGCTGGTGGCATCTTCGTGGAAGATGATTTGGCTGCGCGTGATGCCGTATTCCTCGGCGCTTCTATAAATTTGTTGTTTGGCTTCTTTAGTCAAGGTTTCGCC
>LXOW01156745.1_pt1 | contig 11592 bp, 11 predicted proteins | sample 1368591 | NCBI WGS metagenome assembly LXOW01 (sample SAMN04884650, study PRJNA319009) | bovine gut metagenome | isolation source: Cow rumen | host: Bos taurus | place: Italy: Legnaro (PD) | collected 2014-07-09
TATAGTGGCGAAACGACCGTCGTTCAAAACGGTCAAGTGATGCTGCAACAATCCTGCGGTCACGTGGCACTTATCGAGAAAATGAACTGAATGAGTTAGTATGACGAACAAACATATATATTTAGCCGGAGGATGTGGAACTGTACTTGTTGGATTTTAAAGGCGTGGAATTCAACTGCTATCGCGGCTTCAAGCACACACGCGCTATATTGGTTGATCGTGCCGACGAACGTATTACCTATGAAGTCATCAAGGACATCAAACTGAAGATGGAAGAGCGTCAGCAATTATTGGCTGCGGCAGGAGCAAGTGATGTGTCAGAATATAATAAGATGAATGCAAACAAACATCTTACACAAATCATCCTTGTAGCAGATGAGTGCCAAACGCTCTTTGCTGACCGTGCCAGGATGGTCGTCTGCAAAATGAGATGGTAGACATCATCGCTCTTATTGCACAGCAAGGTCGTGCGTACGGTGTACACTTGCTGCTTTCTACGCAATCATTGGCTAATGCTCCGCAGTTAGGAAAAGAAATCCTCAACCAGATAGGCGAGCATTACATCTTACCATGCCTTCCGGCAGATGCTGCACGTTTGGTTTCCAACGAGAAGCAGACTCAGACAGAGAAAGTAGTGGCAACCATGGAACGTGGCAAAGGTCAATGTTACTACGAAGGAGCAGATGGCGCAACCTTGTTTACCTTCAACTTCGTGCAGAAAGGGGAAATGCAAGATGAGTTGGTTTCCCAATTGGAACAGAAAGCAGCATCCCACAATTCCAATGGTCAGACCTATTTCAGTGGCGCATTGCAGTTCCCGATTTCGCAAGAAGTAGCAGATTACATGGCTACCAAAGGACGAAAAAACATCGTTGCTTCGCCGGGACAGATTATTAATTTGGAGCAAACACCGCTTACTATCTCTCTCAAAGATGACTTGAGCGAGAATATCGCCTTGTTCGGTATTAACGACCGTCAATTCGTAACACGTACAACTATCGGCTTGATGACATCCTTGATGGTTTCCAATAAACAAAAAGATTTAGGATATCAGTTCTTCGTCTTCGATTGTTTGGACGATGAAGAAGCCGAATATCTGGACGTATTGGACGAGTTGGAGAAAAACGATTTATGCGAAGTTGTCGCTCCTCGTAAACGAGCAGACAAACTCAAACAACTATGCGATGCGATAGCTTCCAATCGTGCGAATCCGACTATCTTAGTTATTCTTGGTCAAGAGCGTTTCCGTGAATTGAAACTCAATCAACCGATAGGTGAAGCTCCTGCACACAAAAACGCACCGCAGCAAACGCAATCTGCTGGCTTTGCTTTCACGGTGACGGGTTTAAATAGTGGCACAAGTTATGATCTAACCATTGCGGCAAAAGATAATACTGACACCATCATAAGTTCAGAAACCATTTCATTTACCACTACCGGTGAATCAGAAACATCCACAGCCATTGAAGATATAACAGAAAATGAGGGTTGGTCTAACGCACATAAAGTGCTGCATAACAACCAAGTTCTCATCCTTCGTGGTGACAAGATTTATACAATCCAAGGGCAAGAGATTAAATAACCTGTCTCCAATCCTTCTAACGCGACACCATAAGTGCCGCGTTTCTTTTCCTCCATTCACAGATTCACAGATTCACACAACTTTTTGTCTTAATTCTTTTCTTTTGGTTTTGTTTTTATAAAAGCCCCCCTTAATAAGGTCTTCGCTACGCTCAGGGTCTGTGTTTGATTATTTTATATGCCCTTTTTCATAGCTGTTCCTCTGCGTTCAGCCGTAGTATAAAAATCGGTGGCTCCTTCTGCTAAGTAGCCCCCTACCATTACCGCGTGAAGATGCGATTTCTCTTGCCTCATTGCATGTCCTTTGCTAAGCTACCTTGTGTGCCCTGTGCCCGAATCTGAGCGGCGACACCGCCTTTGCCGAAGTCTGTAGTCCTTGCGCGCGGGGCTGCCNNTTCCCATATACCTCTAAGCCTTTTTATTAAAGCCGCCAAACAAGTTGTCGGCATGACGGCTTAGAGACCCTGCTACGCTCGGCATAGGATATATACAAGTGCATATCCTCTGCCCTCGCTTAAACGCAGCGTTTGACGATCGATATGGGACCCTTTTGTCCAGACTTTTTTATAAGGAGTATGTTTTTGCTACAAAATGAAGATTTATTGGGGTTTTGTGCGAAATAATTTGTGTATGTCATTTTTTTGTAGTAATTTTGTGCCGATAATTGAAATAATGAATTTTGTAGCAAACATACGGAGTTTGTTTCCGGCAGAGGCAGCTAAACAGGCGGTGGAGAACGATGTCCATGTACTGGGTGTCTCCAGCCTCGCGGCAGGTCACAAGACCCTCATCCCGCAGGTCATCGAGGAATTGAAGAAGTTGGGTCGCCCGGATATTATGGTGACGGCTGGCGGCGTTATTCCTGCACAAGATTACGATTTCTTGTATAAGGCAGGTGTAGCGGCTATTTTTGGTCCGGGAACTCCGGTAGCTTATTCAGCAAAAGTTGTTATGCAGCTTTTGATGAACGAGCAGTAACCATCGGGGTCCCCGAGGATTTTTAATCCTTGGGGAGAGGAGGAAGCGCGACCATTACACGAGTTACGTATGTAACGAAGTCATGGATCGCCGCTTCCGACGAGGTCACTGCCGGTGGTGTCATCCCCGCGCAGGACTACGACTTCTTGTACAAAGCCGGCGTTGCCGCCATCTTCGGCCCTGGCACCCCGGTTGCCTATTCGGCAAAAATAGTGATGCAACTATTGATGGCTGAGTAAAAAAAAAGAGGGCGACCAAGCGGTCGCTCTTTTTTTATGCCAATTGTTTTTGGAGTTCTTTGGATGCAGGAACAAGGGGTAGGCGGAGGTTGTTGGAGATCAGTCCTTTATTCGCCAGCACCGCTTTGATACCTACGGGATTGCCTTCGGCAAAGAGGAGACGAACGGTCTCGGCATAACGCGCTTGGAGCGCGGCGTCTTGGTCGTGAACGATATGCCAGAAATCCTCGGGATAGGCGTTCGACGCGACAGAGATCAGTCCTGCGCCGCCGGCTGACATGACTTCAACTGCTATGCCGTCGTCGCCGCTTATAACGTTTAGAGGGTTAGAGGTTAGAGGGTTAGGGGATTGCGCAAGCGCAATTAATTTCTTTATTTGGTCGAGATTGCCGCTGGCTTCTTTGATGCCTGCGATCTTATCGGGATGGGCCTCCCAAATACGTATCACCGTTTCCGGCAGGAGATTCACGCCCGTGCGCCCGGGTACATTATATAGGATTACGGGTACGGGCGAGGCTTCGGCGATGGCACAGAAGTGCTGATACAGACCTTCTTGGTTGGGTTTGTTATAATACGGACAAACGCTCAATATCGCTTCAAAGCCCGTGAGATCCATCGTTCGGAGTGTCTCGCAAACTGCTGCGGTGTTATTTCCTCCAACACCGAGGACCAGAGATATTGGTGATTGATTATTGATCATTGATGATTTTTTGACATAGTCCCGAATAAACGTGCGTACTTCGGCGCGTTCGGTTTCGGTCATCGTGGCAGCTTCGCCGGTTGTACCAAGCACAACGATGTAATCGACGAAACCCGTGAGTTGGGTGTCGAGTACGCGCGCAAGGGCGTCGTAGTCCACTGCTCCGTTCGATTGAAACGGCGTGATAAGAGCAGTCCCGAGTCCTTTAATCATTGGATTTAATCGTTGTTAGGTATTCTATAATCTGGTTATATAAATAGACCGGATCCACTTGATGGACCGTTTCGTTGTCGCCCTGCTCACTGTCATTCACTGTCGGAGCGCTTTCAGCAGTTAGACTGATAAGCATGTCGTGTACACCTTCGCCAAGGTGCAGGCCGACTTTGAAGTCCGCGTCGGTGAACAGCGCGAGGTAACGCAGCGGCAGGAGCGGTCGCGTGGTGAGGTCGATCAGCAGGTCGTAATGTTCTTCCTGCAGGTCTTTGATCACTTCCTCACGGGGTTTGCCGAGCAGGTTATAATCGTTCGGTCCGAGGATTCGACTCTGCGGCAGGATGAGCGTCGTGATCTCTTTTTTCTCGACGTAACCCCACATGGTGATATCCATCTGCCGCTTCAGCAGTTCCTGGCGAATTGACTTGATGGCATCGTTGCGCTCGAGGTAATCGCTCTCGTAGATGAGCATAATCTTGAGCGGTTGGTCCAGATGCGGGAAGCGGGCCGAACGTTCGGGTTGCTTGCTCAGCACATAATCAAATATTTTGTCTTTTATCTTCATAAGCGTTATACTAGGTAGGAATAGGTAGAACTAGGTAGTACTAGGAAATTAATTCCAGGAACTCGTCCTCTGTCATTAGTTTTATGCCGAGGTCTTCGGCTTTCTTGCGTTTCTCGGGACCCATGTTCTCACCGGCGAGGATGAAGGAAGTCTTCTTGCTGACCGATCCTACGTTCTTTCCTCCGTGGGCCTCGATCATTGCTTTGTACTCGTCGCGGGAGTGCTGACTGAACGTTCCTGAGATCACTATCGATAGCCCCGCTAACTTATCGGACGTCGGCTCGGCTTCGGCTTCACCTTCCATCTGCAATCCTGCTTTGCGCAAGCGATTGAGGATCTCGAGGTTGCGCAGGTCGTTGAAGTACGCAACGATGTTCTCGGCTATCTGCGGACCTACGTCTTCGATCGCGCAGAGTTGTTCGGCGGTTGCCCATTGGAGTGCGTCAATCGTGTTGTAACGCCGCGCAATCTTCTTGGCGGTTGTCTCACCTACCATGCGGATTCCGAGCGCAAAGAGTACGCGCGCCCACGGCACTTGTTTGCAGGCTTCGATACCGTCGAGGATGTTCTGCGCCGACTTCTCGCCGAGGCGTTCCTGTGCGGCGATGTCGGACAGTTTGAGGTCGTAGATATCGGCGATGTTATGCAGCAGATCCTGGCGATAGAGCAGGTCGATCGTCTCTTCGCCCAAGCCGTCTATGTTCATCGCTTTGCGCGATACGAAATGCTCGATCTTGCCTTTTATCTGCGGCGGACAACCGGCCTCATTCGGGCAGCGCCAAGCGGCTTCGCCGGGCACGCGAATGAGTTCTGCGCCGCATTCGGGGCAGTGGGTGGGGAATATCGGAGTACTCGGAGTATTCTGATTATTCGGAGAACTCGGAGCTTCCTTTCCTGTAATCTTCGGGATGATTTCGCCGCCTTTCTCGACCCAGACGCGGTCGCCGGGTTGGATATCGAGCGAGCGGATAAAGTCTTCGTTATGCAGCGTCGCGCGTTGCACGACCGTGCCGCTTAACTGCACGGGTTCGAGGTTCGCAACCGGCGTGACCACACCTGTGCGACCGACCTGATAGGTAATCTCCTTAAGCAGCGTCAGTTGTTTCTCCGCCGGGAACTTATAGGCTATCGCCCAACGCGGGGTCTTGGCGGTAAAACCAAGTTCTTCCTGCTGGGCGAGGTTGTTGACCTTGAGCACGATGCCGTCGGTAGCCACCGGCAGGTTCTTGCGCTCCGTGTCCCAATAGGCGATATACGCCATCACTTCGTCCACCGAATGGCAGACCTTGATGGCGTCGGAGATATGAAAACCCCATTGCCGCGCCGTGTCGAGTCGTTCGAAATGGGTCTTGCCGGGCAGGTTCTCGCCGAGCATATAATAGAGATAGGCGTCCAATCCGCGCCGTGCTACCTCCCGCGGGTCTTGTAACTTCAATGTTCCGCTCGCGGCATTGCGCGGATTGGCGAAAAGCGGTTCTTCCTGCTCCTCGCGCTCTTTGTTCAGGGCCTCAAATCGTTCCCAAGGCAGCAACACTTCTCCGCGGAGTTCAAACCACTCGGGAATGTCATTTCGCTCGATTTTCCAAGGGATAGAGGGGATGGTCTTGATGTTGTCAATCACATTGTCACCCTGCTGCCCGTCGCCGCGCGTGAGGGCTTTGACGAGCACGCCGTGGTCGTACCAAAGACTGATGGAGAGTCCGTCGTATTTGAGTTCGCAAACGATTTCTGCGTCCGAAGGCAGTTTGCGCACCCAATCTTCAATCTCTTCGCGCGAATAACTGTTCGCAAGCGAAAGCATAGGATAGCGGTGCTTGACGGTCTCAAAGCCTTTACCCGTAACCGGTAACCCGTAACCCTTAACCGCTAAGTCCGAACCCACATGTTGAGTGGGTGAGGACGCATCAAACATGTCGGGGAACTGCGCCTCGAGTGCCTGGAGACGATGCATTTTCTCATCGAACTCCCGGTCTGAGAGCGTAGGCATGTTAAGTACATAGTACTTATAGTTCGCTTCCTCGAGTTCTTTACGCAGCGCTTTGAGTTCTTCGCGCTCGGGTGTCTCTATTTCCGAAAACAGGTCCAGCATCAGGGCACAATGAATTTATACGGATACACTTTCGCCTTGTAATAGACGTAGAGGATATAGACGCCGGCCGCGTCGGGTAGCGTCACCGATTCCAGGCTGCTCTCGATCTTCGTAGCACCGACCACAGGGCGACCGCTCACGTCGTAGATGGCGTAGTAACTGATCTGCTCGTCGGTCGATTCGGCATCGCGAATGACGAGATGGTTGGCGTTTCCGCGAATGATATCGAGGTTATTGGTCGTCGGGTGAGGGTCATAAGCCGCGGCGGATCCATCGAGCCGGAGACCCACCAGCACGGGGTCGTGGTCCGAATAACGGAACATGGTCTGGTCGGACGACTTGTCGTAGGTGTACTTATCGTTCTCATCGGAGTTGACATGGAAGCCGATCGCGCCGCGCACCTGGGCGTACATCGTGGGACTGCAGATGGCATGGTCGAGGTAACCCGCCAAACCGCCGTACTGGTAACTGTAACTGGTGTCGGCATGGTAGGCGCGATGGAGGTCGATCAGGCCGTAGTCGAGGAATTTCCGGATGGGATCCTCTTTGGCGTAGGCGTTGAGGTCACCCATAATCAGGATATCTTTATCCTGATCGAGTTGCGGCACAAGGCGTTTGTAGAGGTCAATCACCGCCTGAGCTTCCTGGCAACGGGTCGCGTTATACGAACCCTGTCCGTCTTTCTGGTCCGCGTCGGCACCTGTTCCGGCACCGGACTTGGCCTTGAAATGGTTGACGGAGTAGATGAACCGCTCGCCGTTGGATTTCTGCTCGAAGACCTGCATGGCTTTGCGGGCTTTGCCGGCACCGGTGCCGATGACCTGGAGTTCGCCGTAGGTCTTGAGCATTTTCTTGTCATAGACGAAAGCCGCTTTGGTGTCTGTACCTCCGGCCGTGGTGCCATCGGCGACATAGGTGTAACTGCGATGGGGCAGGCGGTTGTTGAGATACGAGACTATCTCTTCGATAGCCGTCTTACCGCATTCCAGTTCAACAAACCCGAGCAGGTCTGCGTCGATACGGGTCAGGGCGTTGATGACTTTCGTGCGCTGGCGGGCATGGTTCGGCTGGCTCATAAAGTAATTCTCGAGGTTCGACGTGCAGACGAGCAGACAGGTGTCGCAATCGGCGATATTCACCAACCGACGCACATTCACCGTGTCGTAATACGCGCGCGAATTCTCGCATTCGCCGTCGAGGTATCGCAGGTCGGTCTTGCTGTTCACCTTCACCTTAAGATTATAAATCTTATCTCCGCAGCGCAGTTCCTTGCTGAGTCCCGAGAGCTGCATCGCACCCTTGCCGTTCATCGAAGAGACGGTCTTGATGGCGGTGGTGTTCGGATAAGCCTGATTGGTAGGCGTGAAGAGACGCCGCGTGGAGACGGTATAGTTATACGAAGAGGCGTTGGAAGACACGAGGATGGGGACATCGAAGATCACCTCCTGACCGATATACGGCTCCAGTTCGTCCGTCGTCCAGGTGTTGGGGTCTTTCACCGAGATATGCGTTTGAGCCGCCAGCGTTTGGAAGGCCATAAACAGCACAAAGAGAAGCGAAAAGCGGGTTTTCATGTGTATAAATAGTTCAATTTGGGCGCAAAGTTACAGAAAAATTTTGATATATCCAAAAAAAAATGTAACTTTGCAGCGAATTTTGAATAGAAATGGATTTTTCAAAGTATTGGACATATATCCAAGCGCGCAAGTGGGTCAAGTACGTCGTGACGATTTTGCTCTTTCTGGCCATCTTTTTGTTTATCGGCGACCAGAGTCTGATTCGTTCGATTCGCCGCCATCGCGAGATTCGGCAGATGGAGGAGCAACGCGACATGTACCGCGAGGCAACGGAACAGGCGCAACGGGAGATTCAGCTGCTGCATAACCGCGACAGCCTGGAGCGCTATGCGCGCGAACATTATTACATGCATAACGAAGGAGAGGAGATATTCCTCGTGGACGAATGAAAAAATCAACGATTATATTGATTATCGGGGCGGTGATACTGGCGGTAGGAGCCGGACTGAGTGTCGCGAAGATAGAGCCCTGGGCGGACTACGTGCTCATCGCAGGTGCCGCCGTAGTGATTATCCGTGGTTTCATTAGAAACCATGAGAAAGACTGAATACTAAATGCTCGATCGTAATCGATCAGAACATATCATCTTAGGTGTCGATCCGGGTACGTTATACATGGGGTACGCGATCTTGCACACGGTGGGCCAACAGGTGGAGATCCTGGAGTTCGGCGCGTACGACGTGCATAAACTCGAAGGCCAGTATCCGCGGCTGCAGAAGGAGTTTTTCTTCCTGCAGGAGATCATCGACAAGTACCATCCTTCGTGCCTGGCGATCGAGACGCAGTTTGTGGACAAGAACCCGCAGACGATGATCAAGATCGTCCATGCCCAAGGGGTGGCCATTGCGGCGGCTTTATCCAAGGATGTGCCTATCTATGAGTACTCGCCGATGAAAATCAAGATGGCCATCACCGGCAACGGACACTCGACCAAACAACAAGTCGCCGGCATGCTGCAGCGGTTTATGCATATCCCGGACGAAGACATGCCGAAGAAACTGGACGCTACCGACGCCCTCGCGATTGCCTATTGCCATTACCTGCAATTAGGGATGCCGGTGTCGAGTGGGGGAGCGAAAGACTGGACGACCTACGCCAAGCGTAAAGGACTGACAGACAAAGAGTTAACGGGTCCGAATGCCCAATTGCTCGCCGCCCTCGCAACCGCCAAAAAACACAAAAAATAAATTTTTCTATCCCCATTATTTGGTAGTGTCAAAAAAAAGTACTACCTTTGCACCGAAAATGAGAAAAGCCGTCAGCCATCAGCCGTCAGCCATCAGAAAAAGGCTGAATACTGAAAGCTGAATGCTGAAAGCAAAATTAACTTAAAACTAAATATTATGGCTTACAAAATTTCTACCGATTGTATCGCTTGCGGTACGTGTATCGATGAATGCCCGATGGGTGCTATCTCGGAGGGCGAACACTATTCGATTGATCCGGACGTTTGCACCGAGTGCGGAACTTGCGCAGATGTATGTCCGAGTGGAGCTATCAGCCTCTAATCGAAGAACAAAAAAGTGCATTTTTTAACGAAAAATGTGTAATTTTGAGGGTTTACGCTTGTAGACCCTCATTTTTTTGTAAAAAATGCAAGGTAAGTATTGCAAAATCCAAAAAAAATGCGTATCTTTGCGCCCAAATTGTGAAAAAACGGTAAAAACCTAAGCAAAATTAACCTAAAATGGAACAAGAAAAACCAAGAAGAACCATGCTGGATGCATTCTTTCAGATTCACGAATCGCTCGTGAAGCGTGCGTCTATGCCTATCCGTCGGCTGCTGATGGACGAGATCAACTGGGAGGACCGCCTGATTGCTATCAAGGGCGGTCGAGGTGTCGGCAAAACGGATTTTATGCTGTTTCGTATCAAGGAGATCGAGCAAGCGTATCAGGAGCAGTATGAGCGCGAGTGCGCCGCGCTCAAGTCGCGTCGCAAACCCAAACCGATTCGGCCGTGTCTGTACGTGAGCCTGAACGATTTCTTCTTCACCCAGCACTCGATAGTGGAGTTGGCGAGCCGATTCGTCAAGGCCGGTGGTCAGTATCTCTTCCTGGATCAGATATTCAAATACCCGCATTGGTCGCGCGAACTGAAGCGTTGCTATCGGAAGTATCCGAGTTTGCATGTGATCTTCTGCGCTACGCCGGTGATGCCGATCGACGAGGAGAACAACGACCTGCAGGATATCGTGCATACGTATAACCTGCGCGGATTCTCCTTCCGCGAGTACCTGAACCTCCAGACGGGGCTTCGTCTGCCCGCCTATTCGCTCGAGGAGATATTGAGTCACCATGCTTCCATCTCGCGCGAGATATGCGAACGCGTGCACCCGCTCGATTATTTCAAGGCTTACCTCGACCATGGATTCTATCCTTCGTACCTCGAGAGTAAGAGTTTTGAGACGGCTTTGCTCAAGGTGATGAATAGCCAGCTGGAGGTGGACGTGCTGATGATCAAGCAGATCGACGTGGCGTGCCTGCATAAGCTGCGCAAACTGCTCTATATCCTGATGCGGGAGACGCCTTGTGCGCTCAACGTCAGCAATATATCCGACGAGATCGGACTCAGTCGTGCCACGACGATGAACTATATCAAGTACCTCAAGGACTCGCGTCTGATCAACCTCCTCTATCCGGAGGATAAGAATTTCCCGATGAAGCCGACGAAGGTCTATATGCATAACACCAACGTCGCGCGCATGGACTTCACCCGCGAGATCCCGGCGCTGGATAAGTACGAGACCTATTTCTACAACACCGTGCATGGCTCGCACCGCGTGAATGCTACCGAGCGCTCGGCGATGTTCATCGTGGATAACCAGTATTTCTTCGATGTCAAGGAGAAAGGTTCGGCGCGCGATACGATCCGTCCGACCGCTGTCGGCGAACTCGAGACCGGCCGCGGTAACCAGATCCCGCTCTGGCTCCTCGGCTTCCTCTACTAAAAATCGGAATACTCTGATTACTCAGAATACTCAGAATCAACAACAATAAACAACAATTTTTTATGGCAAAAGAGAAAAAATTTATGACCATGGATGGTAACGCAGCTGCGGCGCATGTGGCTTACATGTTCACCGAGGTAGCTGCTATCTATCCTATCACGCCGTCGTCTCCGATGGCGGAGAACGTGGACGAGTGGGCTGCCGCAGGTCGCAAGAACCTGTTCGGCGAGACCGTACTCGTGCAGGAGATGCAGTCTGAGGCCGGTGCAGCAGGTGCCGTTCACGGTTCGCTGAACGCAGGTGCGCTGACCACCACTTTCACGGCTTCGCAGGGTCTGCTCCTCATGATCCCGAACATGTACAAGATCGCCGGTGAGTTGATCCCGACCGTCTTCCATGTATCGGCTCGTACGCTCGCTTCGCACGTGCTCTGTATCTTCGGTGACCACCAGGATGTCATGGCTTGCCGCCAAACCGGTTTCGCTATGCTCGCTGAGGCTTCCGTACAAGAGGTGATGGACCTCGCAGGTGTGGCTCACCTCGCTACTATCAAGAGCCGCGTACCGTTCCTCAACTTCTTCGACGGCTTCCGTACGTCCCACGAGTACCAGAAGGTAGAGGCGATGGATATGGAGGATCTCCGTCCGCTCGTTGACTACAAGGCACTCCAGGAGTTCCGTGAGCGTGCTCTCAGCCCGAT
>LXOW01351478.1_pt1 | contig 11591 bp, 10 predicted proteins | sample 1368591 | NCBI WGS metagenome assembly LXOW01 (sample SAMN04884650, study PRJNA319009) | bovine gut metagenome | isolation source: Cow rumen | host: Bos taurus | place: Italy: Legnaro (PD) | collected 2014-07-09
GCGGGAGTTCTTGTACTGCCATTGTTGTTGTTAGTAGCCGGAGTGGTCGGGGTAGAAGGAGTCCTGGTAGCGGCGCCATTGTTGTTTGCCGGAGTGGGAGCAGATGTCGAGGGAGTTCTTGCAGTACCATTATTGTTGTTGTTAGTGGCCGCCGGAGTGGTCGGAGTAGAAGGAGTTCTGCTAGCGGCACTATTATTGTTTACTGGGGTGGGAGTAGATGTCGAGGGAGTTCTTGCAGTACCATTATTGTTGTTGTTAGTAGCCGGAGTGGTTGGAGTAGAAGGAGTTCTGCTAGCGGCACTATTATTGTTTACTGGGGTGGGAGTAGAGGTTGAGGGAGTTCTTGCAGTACCATTATTGTTGTTGTTAGTAGCCGCCGGAGTGGTCGGGGTGGAAGGAGTTCTGGTGGCAGCACCATTGTTGTTGATGGGTGTGGGAGCGACATTGTCGGAAGTCGCAGGTCTTTTGCTATCCGATTTGCCAGAGTTTTTGCCTGCCGCCACTAAAGCGTCGTATCTTTCGCTGAAGCTGCTGGTGGGAGTCACTCCTCTGCCGTTGGCACCGGCATTGACACCGCTGCCATAGTAGTTGGCATATGGACTGTTGGTGTAGTTGCCACCACCCATGCCGCTGCTGCCATTGCCACCGGCCATGTCGGGACGGTTGCCTCTGCCGTAGTCGCGATCGTTGGCTTTGCCATTGTTAACCCCATTGCGGTTGAAGTGTCCATAGCTGAACGATCTGTTGTGGTCGTAGTTGTTGTGATAGTAACCAGCGTGTACTGCATCATAGTAGCCGCGTCTGTAACCATCGTGATAGCCGTGTCTGTAACCACCATGACCATAGTAACCAGGGCCATAGTAGCCGGGTCCGTAATAGCCGGGGTGTCCGCAGTAGACGCTGCCCCAACCCCATGAGTAGCGGAAACCGTAGCTGCAGTATCCGTAGCTGTAAACGGGACGATAGTATCTCGGCCAGTACCAGTCATAGCCTAAGTAGATGCTTACACCCCAGTTGCCAGGATAGCAGTCATACCAGTAAAGATTGGTGTAGTAGGGGTCGTAATAGCCCCAGCTGTAGCAGACCGGGCTGTGGAAACGTCTGATTCTGGCAGTGTAGGCATAGTCATAATAGTCATCACTGTCATAATAATAGTTGTTGGTGATGTAGGTAGTGCCACCGCCGTCCGTATAGGTTTCTGAAGAAGAATAGGCGGGAGCAGCCGCAGCTTCTGTATAATTCTCTTCATATACATAATTGTTGTCTGAAGAGGTGTTGTCGTAAGTTTCTGCTGCTCTGTTGACGCTCACCGCTTCATATTGCTTGTCGCTCGAAGTCGTGTAAACGTCATCATAATAGACGCTTGAGTCTAACTTGCAGGCAGACATGATTAATGCCATTGAAACGACTGAAAGCAAAATTTTCTTTTTCATGACGAACCTCCTTTTAATTTAAGTCCATAATTTTTTTATCTTTGCAAACTCAAATTTATTGACGACAAAAATACTAAAAAGTTTAGCAAATATCCATCATTATGGCAAAAGATTTTTCAACAAGAGCAGAAAATTATTCTCAATGGTACAATGATGTTGTGAAAAAGGCTGATTTAGCGGAGAATTCGGCCGTCAGAGGTTGCATGGTCATCAAGCCGTATGGCTATGCGATTTGGGAAAAAATGCACGACGCTTTGGACAAAATGTTCAAGGAAACAGGTCACACAAATGCATATTTTCCTCTTTTTATTCCGAAATCCTTCTTCAGCCGAGAGGCTCATCATGTGGAAGGCTTCGCCAAAGAGTGCGCTGTAATCACTCATTACCGTCTGAAAAATGATCCCAATGGCGGCGGTGTGGTCGTGGACCCCGAAGCCAAACTGGAAGAGGAACTGATAGTTCGTCCTACTTCTGAAACCATCATCTGGGATACTTATAAAAACTGGATCCAGTCGTATCGCGACCTGCCCATCCTGTGCAACCAGTGGGCTAATGTGGTGCGTTGGGAAATGCGTACCCGTCTGTTCCTCAGAACCGCCGAGTTCCTGTGGCAGGAAGGTCATACCGCCCATGCTACCCGCGAGGAGGCCATCGAGGAAACCCGCAAGATGCTGAATGTGTATGCCGATTTCGCTGAGAAATACATGGCAGTGTCCGTGGTGAGAGGTGTGAAATCTCCCAACGAGCGTTTTGCCGGTGCTGATGATACCTACTGTATTGAAGCACTGATGCAGGATGGTAAAGCACTGCAGGCTGGTACTTCGCATTTCTTGGGTCAGAACTTCGCCAAGGCTTTCGATGTGAAGTTCCTGAACAAGGAAAATCAGCTGGAATATGTTTGGGCTACTTCATGGGGTGTGTCCACCCGTTTGATTGGAGCCCTCATCATGTCACACTCTGATGATAATGGTCTGGTGTTGCCTCCTGCTCTGGCTCCTATTCAAGTAGTTATTATTCCTATATATAAGAGTGAGGAACAGTTGAACCAGATTACTGAAAAAGTTCAGCCGTTGATCCAGAAACTGAAAGCCAAAGGTATCAGCGTGAAGTATGACGACGATGATTCCAAACGTTCGGGATGGAAATTCAACGAATATGAGGTGAAAGGTGTGCCGGTGCGTATCGCTATCGGTCCCCGTGACTTGGAGAACAACCATGCGGAAGTTTGCCGCCGCGACACATTGGAGAAGACCAATTTGTCGTTGGATACCTTGGATGTGGAAGTAGAGAAACTCTTGGCAGAAATTCAGCAGAGCCTGTTCGACAGAACAGTGAAGTTCAGAGAAGACAATACCCGCAAGGCCGACACTTGGGACGAGTTTGTGGATATTCTGGACAACAAGGCCGGTTTTGTGTACGCTCACTGGGACGGCACCCCCGAAACCGAAGAGCTGATCAAAGAGAAGGCCAAAGCAACTATCCGTTGCATCCCCTTCAACAATCCTCTGGAGGAAGGCAAGTGCATCCTCACTGGCAAACCCTCGAAACAACGAGTTCTCTTCGCCAGAGCCTACTAACAAAAAAAGAGCCGCATCCGCGGCTCTTTTTTTTGTTACCTCTTCACAAATTTTACTGTTTTACCGGCTCCTTCTGGGGTCTGCATATGCAGGAGGTAAATCCCTGATGTCAGCGTCGATACATCTATAGGATAGAATGAATCCAATATTTTTTCGGTACGGATTACTCTACCTGTGACATCTGTAATACTGATGGTCATATCCATTATCTCCGTACTACTCAAATTCAGTACTGTGGTAGCAGGATTTGGGTAGATAGAGATCTCTTGATCCCAGGCGGTCACAAATGGATGACTCTGGATCTGGAATGGAATACTGATTTCATCTTCACATTGCAAATCCAACTCTTCTCCAAATACTCCATAATATCTGAGTACATGCTCTCCTACCAAAAATCCAGTAGTAGATAGTGTATAAGTCTCTGGTATATTTTCTGCGATAAAAATATCATCGATATACAGACTTCCTCCTGGTGGTGATACATGAACTACAAAAGTAGAATCAGTCGTAATTTCTGCAGTTTCGATAGTTAGCGAAATTTCTGGATTGTAGATATCGACCAACGCTGAATCATGAGTGATACAGCCATGCTGATTGGCAAAATCCAAAGATATGAGTGTCGGTTGAGTCATACTTGTAGACTGATACGTCACAACAACTGAATCTCCATGTATATCTAATGAATAATTTACACTATCTAGCACATTGCCGATATGCCATACGTAACTACCATAATTCAAGGTTTGTGCTTGTATTGTAGGTATATCACCATAGCATATCATAGTATCTATAATCAATACTATTGGGTCTGGATCCAATACGTTNNTAATTAGTATATATTGTATACAGTCCACTAGATGCTGGAGAAAAATCTCCATTCCAAGATACTCCTTGTCCTTCAAATGATAAACTCCCTCCCTGTGGAGATCCATATGTATATGATGACAAATTTACCGGATAAAGAGCATCACTACACATATAATCTGGAATATTACTCACAATTTCTATATAACTTACATCTACCCATATAGAATCACTAGTTTCACATCCATTTTCATCTGAAAATGTGACTTTGATATATTGAGATTGTGTAAGTGTATCTATGAAGTAGTCTGACACATATCCGAGTCCCGGATATACACCAGTATAATAATTGATACTATCGCTATATTCCCCAACTGACCATGTGTGGTTTCCAAAACCTCTACTGTACGCTGAGAGCATTATCTCTTCCCCTGGACATACTATAGTATCAATAGGCATAATATGAATTGTATCAACCACTAATTCATAGATAATAATAAAAGCTTCTTCTAGTCCATTAAAAAAGCATCCATTTGCATCATGAAAACCAGCATGATATATGCCAGCATATGGGAAATATAATTCATTTGTATCTGGGAATATCAACGTAGAATCGATATCATATTTCCAATTAAAAGTATAAGGCATGGTACCACCCGTAAGACTTAATTTAACATGTGCAGGCTCATTACAACGAATAGTATCGATAATATCATCTTCAATATGATCTACCCATGGTTCAGGTTGTTGAATTACTACAGAATCTCTATAGATACAGCCATTAACACCTTGGGCTTGAACTCTGTAAGTGCCGGTTCTTAAGTCAACTATACTAAATTTATCATAATATGTATGTGTATAAAAATCAGAGCAATCACTATCAAGTATTATCCATAAATAATTATGAGCAGAATCATCCAGATTTACAAGGAACGATCCATCAGCATATGGATATAAGTATCCATCTGGACATGTGACATGGTGAATGGAGTCAATGGAAATTGTTGGAGCATATCGGACGTAGATAGTCAGATAGATTGGGCAGATATCTACCATAGCATCGACATTATTTATAGATATGAGCTTATACACTCTATCCGACGTAGGAGACAAAAATATAGTATTACCAATGATAGTATCGTACTGAGCATTTTGCAAAAACTCATTCCAATCTGTAGAACCACTGGCATAGATTAGAGTATCATCAGGAGTACAATACGAACTCAAATTCCATGAGTAAGTATCACCCTGACAGATGTAGGCGACATCATGCTTAGCGTAGGTGACTAAGACGGTGCAAAACAGAAGAAGGAAAATGTACAGTTTTTTCATTCAGAAAAATTTTAGATGGCAAAGATAAAAATATTCTTTGTATTTTTGCACTTTAAATTTAATATTGTTTACAGAATTTGTAGAAGAGCGGGGATTATAACGAAAACTGATAATTATGATGAAAAAGTGGACGGTATTTTGGGTGGTGATTTTCGGACTTTTTCTTGACGGCATTGGCCAGTCATATTATATTAAACACGACAACGTATGCCGTGGTTCTTCTTATCAATGGATTATCTATGATGCGCTTCCAACCGATACCATTACTTATAGGAGTCGTGTAATGGTGGATGGAAGCACGAACTGGATTTATGACACCATTGTGGGGAATACGATTACATTGCTTCCCAATGACAATATGACCAGGTTTGAGATTTTGAGCATCAATAATGACCCCAACGTGTGTAAGGAGCGGTTGTCGGTGGAGCTATACGGATTTCAAGGAAGCGAGATTACGGTAAATGACCATTCGATTGTATTACCTGATGCCTTTTATGTCAAAATAATTAATACGTCAAATCAGCAGGTATATAATGTCTATACTAGCACTAACAATACTGTTGTTTCGGATGTGCCGTCAGGAAATTACAATATTCTGATAATTGATGACGCACTGTTTAATTGTCCCGTCACGATTCCCGTCACGGTTCCATAGTTTTTTTGCATCAGAGTTTTTTGCGAGGCTTATTCTGTCACGAAGGTGGTTTTAGGGCGCATTCCCTTTGTGGATGTTCGGGTTCCTCTATTAAACGATAATATAGAATATCAGCTGTTTCTTACCTCTTCACAAACTTCACTGTTTTACTTGCCCCTTCTGGGGTATGCATACGCAGGAGGTAAATCCCTGATGTTAGATTGGATACATCTATAGGATAGAATGAATCCAATACTTTTTCGGTACGGATTACTCTACCCGTGACATCTGTAATGCTGATGGTCATATCCATCATCTCCGTACTACTTAGATTCAAGACCGTAGTGGCAGGGTTGGGGTAGAGGGAGATTTCTTGATTCCAAGATGTCACAAAAGAGTGATTTTGTACATTGAAAGATACTTCCACTTCTTCCTCACAATACAATCCCTGTTCCATTCCAAAAACTCCAGCATATTTGAGCGTATGCTCACCCACTGAAATTCCAGCGGTAGAAAGGGTATAAGGATCCGGAACATTTTCCACTATCAGCATATCATCCAGATACAGACTTCCACCAAGTGGAGAGACATGGATTACACAAGTAGAATCAGTAACAATATCCTCCGTCTCAATAGATAGAGACAATCCAGGATTGTATACATCTACCCATACAGAATCATGTGTCACACAACCGTGCTGGTCACTAAATGTAGCAGTGACATATGTAGATTCAAACAATGGTGGGGTCATATAATCTGCCACAAACATGGAGTCTCCATATATACTCGTCCAATAATTGGTAGTATCATCTACACTTCCGATAGTCCATGTATATGTCCCTACTCCAATACTTTGAGCTTGGACTATAAATTCATGTCCATAACAAGCTACAGGATCAATAGTGATAATATGTGTAGAATCTTCCACATATTCATAAAGGTTGACACCTATAAAAGAGCATTCATCCCCATAGGCCTTACAACCTCTAGAATCATACATAAATATACGATATAATCTACCATTTGCATATAAACCACAGACCAAACTGGTTGTATCTTCCAAAAATATAGTTGTATCTACCCCATCACCTAGTTCATCTACATAAAACCAGCTATAAGTATATGGTGGAGTTCCTCCCTCTATTCCCAAATCAACACATCCAGTAGCATTTAAACATACCGTATCTATACGTTTTACAATATGATTAATATGCCATGCTTCTGGTTGAGTAATAATCACTGAATCACGATATACACAACCATTAGTTCCATGAGCTTCAACTTGATAAGTTCCAGATCTTAAACCACTTACCGTAAAATCACCATAATATGTATGATCAAAGAAAAAAGAAGAATCTGATCTTACACTTATCCACGCATAATTTTGTACAGGATCCACCAAATTCACATGAAATGCCCCATCAGCATAAGGATAATCCAACCCATCTGGACAAGTTACATGATGAATTGAATCCACTGGTATAAAAATAGTCGGTGCACTATGTACAGTAATCACAATTTTATGTACACTTGTAAGTGGCGAATTATTTACAGAATCAATACAACAATACAATATAGTATCATGACCGATACTTATTTGAAAATTAATAAAATCACATTCTGCATAATAATGAATACCATTACAATTATAACTAATATTTGATACTGAGCTAATAGGATCTGCTAAAAAGCAAAAACCATTTTCACACAATGGAAAATTAAACATTGAGCCATCACAACAAGTAGTATACGTAATGATGACAGTATCCCCGGAATTTACTTGATTTGGGGTAGGAAGGACATTGCTCCTTGAATATCCAAATGAACTCAAAAGAGCTAAAATCAAAATTACAATTAACTTTTTCATCAAAGGGAAGAGGGTTTAATAGGGTTGTATATATTTTGGTATAATGGGTAAACAGATTCGTTTGTCTTTTTTCAAAGGTTAGAAAATCGCAAATCTTTTGTCGTTTGCAAATGTTTTTGCGTTTTAGTGAAACTGCATCAGGTACGCCTTGATGAAGCCGTCTAACTCGCCATCCATGACGGCAGCGACGTTGGAGGTCTCGTATTGGGTGCGGAGGTCTTTTACCATCTTGTAGGGGTGCATTACATAACTGCGGATTTGCGAACCCCATTCGATTTTCTTCTTGCTGCTTTCAATCTCGGAGATTTTCTCTCTTTTCTTTTCCAACTCAATCTGATATAACTGCGATTTCAGCATTTGCATGGCTTTTTCGCGGTTCATCAGTTGTGAGCGGGTTTCCTGACAGGATACTACGATGCCAGTGGGGTGGTGGTGCAAACGTACAGCTGTCTCCACTTTGTTGACGTTCTGTCCTCCGGGACCGCTGGAACGGTAGGTGTCCCAAGAGATGTCGGCAGGGTTCACTTCAATGGTAATATCTTCATTGATAATGGGATAGGCGAATACAGAAGCGAAAGAGGTGTGGCGGCGGTTGGCGGAGTCAAAAGGGGAGAGGCGCACCAGACGGTGAACGCCGATTTCGCTTTTCATATTGCCATAACCATAGCTGCCGTCCAATTCGATGGTAGCCTGTTTGATACCTGCCACATCGCCTTCCTGTCGGTCCAATACTTTGATAGAGAATTTGTTGCGTTCGGCCCAGCGGATGTACATGCGGAGCAGCATTTCCGCCCAGTCGCAGCTTTCGGTGCCGCCGGCGCCCGAGTTGATGGTGAGCACCACGCTCAAGGGGTCCTCCTCCTCGCGCATCATGTTGCGGAATTCCAATTTCTCTAATGATTTCATGGAAACAGCGTACTGCTTGTCGGTCTCCTCTTCAGTGGCTTCTTCCGCAGTGAAAAATTCAAATAACACTTTCAAGTCCTCATAATCGGCTACGGCTTTGTCGTAGTCTTCCACCCAGGACTTGATACCGCTGATTTCCTTCAGCAGTTTTTCGGCTTCCTTGGGGTCGTCCCAGAAGTTGTTTTGATGGGTGATTTCTTCCTTGGCTTGTATCTCGGCTAATTTCCCGTCGATGTCAAAGACACCTCCTCAGCTCGGCTAAGCGGGCGTTAATCTCTTTGAGTTGTTCGGCTTGTACCATATTGTTTTAAGTTGAAAGTTGAAAACTGAAAGTTGAAAGTTTTTATTTTGCAATCTTCAGTTTTCAATTAATTTTCAGTTCTCAGTTCTCAGTTCTCAGTTTTCAGTTCTCAGTTCTCAATTCTCAATTTTCAGTTTTCAGTTTTCAGTTTTCCCTTTATTTCCTCGTATGTGTATCCTTTGGAGAGAAGGTGTCGGTAAAGTTTGGTGATGTTCTCTTGGGTGATCGGTCCATGGCTTTGGGTCCATTTGCGGAGGACTGTCTGTATGTTGTCCGTATATTGTTGAGGGTTAATCTCCTCTATGTATTTGTCGATGAGTTCTTTGCTGATGCCTTTTTGGATCAGCCCCAGTCTTATTTTTTGCACGCCCCACTGTTTGGTGTTGATTTTGCCCCGTATGAAACTTTGCACATAGCGTTCGTCATCGATAAACCCGTCGTTTTTCAATATTTGCAGTACCTGTCGCTGTTCCTGTTCCTCTATCTGCCAGCTGCGAAGCTTGGTGAGCACTTCCTGCGTGCAGCGGTCCTGATAGGCGCAGTAGCGCTCGATTTTGGAGAGGATTTCGGTACTTGTCATGGCTTAATTTTCAGCGGGTGTGGACCAAAGCATGATTTCATCCATATTCTTGTTGAAGAATTTGAATTGGGTGAGATAGTATCCCTGGTTGGCCTGCAGGCGTATCCATTTGTGGTATTTGAACAGCCATTTCAGGCGGATAGAGGGGAAACCTTTGGTCAGATAAGCGTGTATATAGGGGTGCAAACAGATGGTGACGCCGTTTTCCCCTTGTTTCTCGAATAGAAATTCCATCGTGTTCTCCAATTCTTCCTGCAGAAGGATGGAAGGTTTGATTTTGCCAGTGCCGTGGCAGGCAGGGCATTGCTCGGTGGTCTCGATGATGGTGGCTTCTTTCACTCGCTGGCGGGTGATTTCCAGCAAACCGAATTTGTTGAGGGGCAGTATGGTGTGTTTCGCCTTGTCGTTGGCCATAAACTCCTGCATCTTCTTGTATAGCATGGATTTATGGGCAGGGGTGTGCATGTCGATGAAGTCGCAGGTGATGATGCCTCCCATATCTCTCAGACGGAGCTGGCGGGCAATCTCTTCGGCGGCTAACAAATTGACATCGAAGGCGTTGTCTTCCGGACTCTTGCTTGACTTCAGGCGGTTGCCACTGTTGACATCAATAACATGCATGGCTTCAGTGTGCTCAATGATGAGGTAAACGCCGTTTTTGATGGTGACGACTTTGCCGAAGGAGCCTTTGATTTGTTTGGCAACGTTAAAGTGCTCGAAGATAGGCTGTTTGTCGTTGTAAAACTTGACAATGTCGGTTTTCTCGGACGAGAAACTCTTCAGATAGTCCAGTACCTCGCGGTAGATGGTCTGTGAATCGATATAGATGGCATGGAAGGAGTCGTTGACTAGGTCGCGGATCAGAGCGGAGGTTTTGTCCAGCTCGTCGGCGATTTTGGAGGGGGCGGTCGCTTTGAACAGCTTGTTTACGGCATTGTCCCAGCGAGCTTTCAGCTGTTCCATGTCAGCGGTGAGGTCCTCCACGTTCTTGTCTTTGGCCACCGTACGGATGATGATGCCGAAGTTGCGAGGCTTGATGCCCATCACGATTTTCTTCAGGCGCTTCCGTTCCTCATTGCTTTTAATCTTTTGGCTCACACTGACTTTGTCCATGAAAGGTACCAGTACCAGATATCGGCCGGCGAAGGAGATTTCGGTGGTGACACGGGGTCCTTTGGTGGAGATGGCTTCTTTGGCCACCTGAACGAGAATTTTCTGACCAGAGGTCAGCACATTGCCAATTTTGCCGTTCTTTTCCACATCCTCGAGTTTCTGGGCTTTGGCAATGCTTTTTTTGTTGAAGTTAATGGCCTGGTTGACAAACTCGTTGAAAGTACGGGCATTGGTGCCCAAGTCAAGATAATGCAAAAAGGCGTCTTTTTCGCTGCCTACATCCACGAAGGCAGCATTCAGGCCAGGCATGATTTTTCGGACGGTGCCAAGGTATATATCACCAACAGAGTGACAGTCGGAAGAGGTCTCACGATGAATTTCGACGAGTTTCTTGTTTTCAAGCAGCGCAAGTTGGACTTCGTTTGGATGAGAAGCGATGATTAATTCTTTAGTAAGCTCGTTGTTATCCATATTTTTTGGTGAAGTGTTAGCGCAATCCAGCGTTATTCGCATGTTTCCTGAAATTGCGCGGGGGTGGGTGATTTGCTAAATGTTATATAAACGAAAAACTAAATGACATGTCAGTGGCACATCATTTAGTTTTTCATAATCTTTTAGACCCCATACGAGAAATTATCTCTTCTTATGTCTGTTCTTTCTGAGACGTTTTTTTCTCTTATGGGTCGACATTTTATGTCTTTTTCTTTTTTTACCACTGGGCATAGTGCTGAGATTTTAAGGTTAGTTATTTAATTTTCTTTACTACGTTCACGAAAGTTTTGCAGGGTTTGAATGCGGGGATTTTGTGAGCGGGGATTACAATAGTTTGTTTCTTTGAGATATTTCTAGCCGTTTTTTCTGCTCTTTCCTTCACGATAAAACTACCGAAACCTCTTAAATAGACATTCTCATTCTTTGCCAAAGAGCCCTTAACACTGGTCATAAAGGCTTCAACCACGGTCTGAACAGCATTCTTGTCAAAACCTGTCTTGTTCGAAATTTCGTTTACGATTTCAGCTTTTGTCATAATTGTTATTTTTTATG
>LXOW01057851.1_pt2 | contig 11585 bp, 11 predicted proteins | sample 1368591 | NCBI WGS metagenome assembly LXOW01 (sample SAMN04884650, study PRJNA319009) | bovine gut metagenome | isolation source: Cow rumen | host: Bos taurus | place: Italy: Legnaro (PD) | collected 2014-07-09
AAATACAACTTGCCCAATGTCATCAAGGAATTCATCACCACCCATCATGGACTCGGGAAGACCAAGTTCTTCTATGTAGAATACAAGAATGCACATCCTAACGACGACATCGACGAACTGCTCTTCACCTACCCGGGACCGAACCCATTCACGAAAGAACAGGCTATCCTCATGATGGCCGATACCGTGGAGGCGGCTTCACGCTCCCTGCCAGACTATACGGAAAAGACCATCCGCGAACTCGTCAACAAACTGATTGACGCACAAGTGTCAGAAGGATATTTCAAAGACTGTCCCATCACTTTCCGTGATATCGCCTATGCCAAGACCGTACTGATCGAAAAGCTGAAGACCATCTACCACACACGTCTTAGCTATCCAGAACTGAAAAAATAGTCGAAAGACTGCACACATTATACCCCGTTTGTGCAAGAAAAAACTGCACAAACGGGCGTTTTTGTGCAGGAAAATCCCTATTATTAGTTAATGCTTGTTAATTCTGTGTGCGCAAACAGCAATATTCCGAACAATAAACCTACCTTTGCAGCCGATTTTTTGGTAAAAAGATGTTTAAGGATATGAAAAAACTCTATGCAGTGCTTACCGGCGTGATGCTGGCGGCAACAACCACAGCAACGGCTGGCGGTATTTTAACAAACACCAATCAGAGTATTGACTTTTTGAGAAATCCGGCCCGTGATGCCGCTATCGGCCTCGACGGTGTCTATTCAAACCCCGCAGGTGTTGCCTTCCTTCCCGAAGGTCTCCATATCGGTTTCAACTGGCAGTATGCCCACCAGACACGTACTATCACCAGCACCAATCCCGTATTTGCATTAGGTCGTAAGAATAACGGCGAATCCACAAAGACTTTTGAAGGTGTCGCCGATGCCCCGTTTCTTCCTTCACTACAAGGCGCCTATAATAAAGGNNGCTTTTGGGCAGCCTGCTCCCGGTGTAAGCGGCTATGACATGGACGGCTATATGCAGGGGCGCCAGTACTATTTCGGTTTCCAGCTCGGTGCAGCCTATAAGATCACGCCCGACCTCGCAGTATATGGCGGTATGCGCATACTCTACGGAATGGCTACCTATAAAGCAAAGATCAGCAACATCATGGTAAAGACTGCTGGCGGCTATCAGGATTTCGGCAGTTTCCTCCAGTCAGCCACTGCCATGGTTGACGGTGGCATCAGCTATGTCAACAGCAGCCTGGAGCAGGTAAACGCTGGTATGGCCCAGTATGAAGCTGCAGGTGCTACAGCAGCCCCTCAGTATGCAGAACTGGCAGCCATGAAGGCACAGCTCGAAGGCTCTGCAGCTACCCTGCAGGGGTCAAGTGAAAACCTGGCTAACCTGCAGAAATATTCAGAGGGTGTGAACCTGCTCTGTAACCAGTGGAGTGTCGGTGTGGCACCTGTCATCGGTGTTGACTGGCGCGTAGGTCAGTTCAATTTCGCTGCCAAGTACGAGTTCAAGACCCAGATCCGGATGGAGAACGAGTCAACCGTCAACAAGGCCAGCGAGATTCCTGCCGTCAACAAATTCCGTGACGGTGAGAAGATCGATGAAGACTCCCCTGCACAGCTTGCTGTAGGCGCCATGTGGAACATCACCGACGACGTCCGCCTGAACCTTGGCTATCATCACTTCTACGACAAGAACGTGAAATGGTACAACAACTCCCAGGAACTGCTGGACGGCGGCACGAACGAGTATCTGGGCGGTGCTGAGTGGGACGTCACCGACAAACTCACCATCTCTGCCGGTACCCAAGTTACCCGCTATCAGCTGACAGATGCCTACATGAATGATATGTCGTTCGTCGTAAACAGCATGAGCTTCGGCTTCGGCTTCAACTACAAGGCCTCTGATATGGTGACCCTGAAGGCTGCCTACTTCCAGACGAACTACGACGATTATAAGCGCGTTACCTCTACAGAACCGCTTATCAGCGACACCTTCACACGTACAAACCGCGTACTGGGTATCGGTTGTGAACTGAACTTCTAAAGAAATACTTACAGAGGATCTACATCATAGTAGATCTGCAATGATACATAGCGCTTGTCTTGTAGCATCTGCTGCTGGGCAAGCGCTAAGTATTTACGGACATCTCCCATATTGATGCCAAGTTCGAGTTTCAGGACAAGCTTACGAATAGAAAGTGACTTGACCTTGGCGACAGCAGGTTTGTCAGGTCCCAACAAACGAGCCCCGAACCACTGACGCAGACGACTTGCCATCTCAACAGCCGCAGTATCCACAACCCAGTCCTGCTTGTGTTTCAGATAGACATAGACAAGACGATAATACGGGGGATAATGAAACTGCTGACGCTCGACAATCAANNCCTTTCCGTCCTGCCCTGCCACTGACCTGTGCCATCATCATAAAGGCATGCTCATAGGCACGGAAGTCCGGATAGTTCAGCATCGAATCAGCATTCAAGATGCCTACGACACTGACCTTGTCGAAATCGAGTCCCTTAGAGATCATCTGCGTACCGATGAGCAAGTTGGTACGTCCGGAAGCAAAATCACTGATGATACGTTCATAGGCACTGCGACTTCTGGTGGTATCAAGGTCCATCCGCGCGATACGTGCTTCAGGAAAGATGTCCTGTACCTCTGCCTCAATCTTCTCCGTACCATATCCCTTGGTACGCAGTTCCTTACAGCCACAGGCAGGGCACTCCGTCGGGACCTGATAAGTATAGCCACAATAATGACAGGTCAACTGATTCAGATTTCGATGCAACGTCAGACTGACGTCACAGTGCTGGCAATGGGGTACCCAGCCACACTGCTTGCACTCAATCACAGGCGCATATCCCCGCCTGTTCTGGAAGAGGATAGCCTGCTCTCCATGTTCAAGTGCCTCACGTACCTTATTTAATAATATAGGTGAGAATGGCCCATTCATCATCTTGCGGTGTTGGAGGTCCTTGACATCTACGACCTGTATCTCTGGCAGCTCAATACCTTTATAGCGCTGGAAGAGTTCTACCAAGCCATACTTACCGGTCTTCGCATTATAATAGGTTTCCATCGAAGGGGTTGCTGTGCCCAATAGCGTCTTTGCCCCGAACATCTGCGCCAAGACAATCGCTGCCGAACGTGCATGGTAGCGTGGCATAGGGTCCTGTTGTTTATAGCTGGTCTCATGCTCTTCATCGATAATCACCAAACCAAGGTTCTGGAACGGCAAGAACACAGCACTGCGTGCGCCCAAGATGACGTCATACGGATGAGGCGAGAGTTGTTTCTGCCATATCTCCACACGCTCTGCGTCAGAATACTTGCTATGATAGATGCCGAGCCGATTGCCAAATACATGTTGCAATCGCTGCATGATCTGAACCGTCAGTGCAATTTCTGGCAGGAGATACAATACCTGTTGTTTCTTTTCCAGAGCCTGTCGAATCAGATGGATATAGATTTCTGTCTTTCCGCTTGAGGTAACCCCATGGAGCAATGTGACATTCTTTCCCAAGAAAGAGAACTGTATCTTATTAAACGCATCCTGCTGCACATCGCTCAATGGTTTGACCTTCTCAAGATGAGGTTCTCCACCATGGTTCAACCTGCCCACTTCACGCTCGTAAGTCTCGAGCAATCCGCGCTTGACGAGTGCATTAACCGTTGGAAGACCATGACCTGCGTTCAGCAGTTCGTCGCGTGTAATCTCAACGACAGTCTCCCGGCAGGCACTNNTCCGTCTTTGGCCGATAGCCATCTTCCGCTTTCAGCCCTGACGGCAAAGCAGCCTTATACACTTCGCCAATAGGCGACATATAGTAGTCAGCTATCCATTGCCACAGCCGCAGCTGACTGTCCAAGAGAATCGGAGTCATGTCGAGCACCTGAAGGATATCCTTTGTCTGATAGCCTTCGGGGGCCCGGTTATGCTTTTCAGAAACAATGCCAACGTAAGTTTTATTCCTGCCTAATGGCACCAGAACCCGCACACCTCTCTGCACCTGTTCTTCCAGCGATGGTGGAACGGAATAGGTGAACATGCCGTCGAGCGGCAGGGGCAATATGACATCAGCAAACAAGTCGGTTCAGAAATAAATGGCAGCACCAATCTGCCAGGCATTATTATGCGTATCTACATCATTCCAACCGCTGAACTCACCAGACTTGCCAGCAGCAAGATTATAAGTGAAACCAATTTCCAAATGCTTCAGCAGATAGACACCAGCACCGAAGTTGATGCTCAGATTGGCATCCTTCAGACGATACTCACCAACCTTGGTATTATACACTTTGTCGCCAACGGGAAAGCCAAACTGGGGACCAGCTGCCAGATAGATGCCGGCAGAGCCGCCAAGACCGATGTTATAACGGAGGTTGACAGGGATATTCAATGTCTTCTGGGTGATCTTCTCAGTGCCCGTAGCAGGAGTCGTCTGACTAGAACCCGAAGCTGCCGAGGTTCCGGTCTCGACATCTGCAGAGCGCTGGTCATAGAGGGCCGCAATATCTAAGCCAAAGCTTAAAGGCAACGAGATCTTCACTGTTGGACCTACATAGAAACCCGTCTGGTTATCCGACTTGATGACATCCTTGTTCAGTGACATCTTGCTGATATTCAAGCCGCCCTTCAAACCGAACTTGACGCCTTGAGCCTGTAAGGACAGCGTCATAGCTGTTAGAAGCAACACCAACGAAACAATCTTTCTCATATCCTTATCCAGTTAAAATGATTAAAACTGGTGCAAAGATACGACTAAGCACGTAAAAAAACAAATTTTATTTGATATTTTTATGTGACCTAATGGCGCTGACGGCGAACAGTAACACGAGCTGAGCCACTGCCAGAACTCTTTGGCGAGCTACTGCTCTTCGACTTTCCAGCCTTGGTGCGGCGGGAACTCCTGCTTGATGATTTGATGCTCTTCATATGCTTCACGTCAAGCTTGGCTATACTATCGAGAGAATCTTTCTTTGCGGGATCACCATATATCTTCTTCTGGAAATCCTGCANNTGCGCATTGGTAGTCTTGTAGATAGTACCACGATACATATTCAACGTGAAATAGTCATCCATCGATACCGTAGCCGCATTATTCAGATTGCTGGCCATCACTGTCTGACGGTTCAGAAAAGGTTCTACATCGCTATATTTCACCCAGAACAAGGGATATTGGGTAGCCTCACCACCAAAGTCATCATCCCGAAGCATCACGGGGCACAGGGCCAAGACCTTGATATGGAAAGAAGAATTAGCCTGATCATAGTAGGCACACTCCTTCAAATAGAACTTCTTGACCTCAGCAGAAGGAATATCGCTGTTGTCAACTTTCAACTTGCCATCCTGCTCCTCATAGAAAATATGATAATTGTCAAGGACCGTCTTCATCTGAACCTTAGTTTCGTCTGTGAGCACGTCACTGCCGTCGGTTGGATATTCATAAACGGGGATATAACCATTCTGTGCCAGTTTGAAGATATAAGTAAACAGATTGACTTGACGCCCCTGCGGCTCCACAGGATAATAAAGACCGGCATTGGCATCTTTCATCAGATCCAGCTCGCGATAGATATCTCTTCGCCACACAACCTCCTCAGGCATATCGAGTGCCGTTGGAAATGATATCTGAGCCCTCATGGACATCGCCGACGAAGGACTCTTTTTCTTCTGTTGCTGTTCTGACTGAGGTACACGACTCTTCTTTGGCTGGGCCACTATTTGACCAACCCCCAAGACTATCATCATCAAGACCAAAACTCTCTTCATATCTTCTTTATTTTACTATCACTTCCATCGGGTTCTGCAACGTTCTCGTCAAACCATCGGGGCCAACAACAGTCACACGTGAGACATAGAAACGTCTGTTACGAGCGAGCTTGCGGAAAGTCTCTTTCTGGCGCACCGAGAAATTGGCACCATCAGAGGCCATCGGCACTGCATTACCCATATTATCGAAAAACACCGTCTCAAAACTCTGTACACGGAACGCAATATCCAGGATCCCGTCATCAATGGCCGCGCCAATGGCATCAGAGGCTATTAACTGTGACTTTGACAAACCTCCTCCTTTGTAACGGGTTGGATTGCCATGCTCATCCTTCATAGCAATATAAGGTGTCGGATCAGGCAACTTACGCACACGGAACTTATACTGTCCCATCTGCTGTGGTCGTCCTGTATTTGTCGATACGACACTGATCGTTACATCCTGTCCGACTTTTGAAGGTCGCGCAATATACCGACCTGGNNCAACGTGCCATTAGTCATCGTTGCCTGTACTTTATTCAGCGGCACGCCAGGAACACTCACACTGATAGGATTGTTGTAACCGGCATATAGCATATTCATCAAGTCAGCCGAAACTGTAGCACTCGGGTCCACAACCGTGTATTTCTGACTGAAATCACGTTTGATCTTGTCACCACTACCATTCACTGTCTCGATATAGCCCGACAACGTAAAATCGCCCGTACGGCTACAAACCGTCTCATACAGCCCATTATTCAGGTTTACCTTTTGGTTACCGATATAGATATCCGGTGTCTGGGTCGTATCGACTGCTGCCATCACGATTTGCGCTGAGAAACGGTCTCCCCTAACGACTGTCTGAGAATTAGGAATGACAAAAGCATTCAGGGCGTTCACACGGATATCCTTCACATCAATATTCTGCACAAGCGTATGAAGGACCTCTCGCTCAGCATATCGCACATCACTCTGTAGTTTTGAGAGCAACGTGATAGCAGCGGCAGCAGGCATGTCTTCAAACATATACTCCTGCCAGTTCTTCCCCAGAGCCCTGGCCTTGGAGGGAATGGCCGTTGAAAGGTTAGCACTGATAATCTGCTGCTTGCTCATATCAGAGGTCATATTAATAACACGGCTACGGAACGAACCTATTGCCATAAACAGTTCCCGTCCTCTGCCACGTCCTGGGGCAAGCATCACCTGATTGGCCGCTTCCAGATCCTCTTTGTTTCGGAGATTCTCTACTTGTCCGTCCTTGCCGTCAGCCTCTCGAGCAATAGCCAACTTAAGCTCGTCAGCGAAATTGTAAAGAGAGTCGCTGATACGCCTGACTTCCTTGGCTTTCTCATACCACTGTCTGGTCTTCGTCGGGTTCAGTCGCATCTGCATCTCAAGATCGTCATAGACAAGCTGATTTTCCCTGATAGAGCCTTTGGTCGTACGATTCAGACTATCCTCCACAACAGAAAAGCCGTTGAGCACCTCTGTCGATACATTCAGTGCGAGCATTGCCATCAAGACGACATACATCAGATTGATCATCTTCTGGCGTGGGGATACGGGTCTTTTCTTAATTGCCATTTTTACTATACGTTCAGCTTAGCGGTCATTGCCTCAATCATCCGGGCATATATCTTATTCAACTCTACAATCTGCTCAGCCATCTTTCGCGTCTGCTCATTGATTTCATCGATGGTACCAATCTGCGAGCTGGCACTCTTCAACTGCATCTCATAGACTTTGCAGATGCCTGTCAACGTACGGTTCAGGTTTTCCATTTCCTCAGAGTCCTGAGCTAACCGTTCACTCTTCGCCGACACGCGGGCAAGCATTTCCGTCAGGCGCTTCAATTCATCAACATAGCTGGAAGTGGCCTGTTCCAACTCGGGATTGACTGCCGGTGGCACAACAACCCCAGAAATGCCAGACACCGTATTCACAGATGAAGATACGGCTGATATGGCTTCAGTATCCACCACAGGCGCCTGACTGGCAGACATGACAGGTGCCTGTCCTACAACCACAATCGGTGCCTGTGTGGTTTCCTTTACAGGTTCTTCTTTGGGTTCTGACGACATGTGGACATTCAGTTCCATTCCATCGGCAGTCTTGTCGAAAGGACGGTCAAAAGCAGAAATAAAGAACACCAACACCTCTGTGCCCATACCCAAGAACAGAAAGAAATTGGCCCCAGGAAGATGGGTTAACTTGAAGAGGGTACCCAATATCACAATCGAGGCACCCCAACTATAGGCATAATTCAGAAATGTCTGCCCAGCAACGCTGTCCATCCATTTCTGCAGTCTGTATATAATATTGTATTTACTGTAAATCGTCATACGCTCGTATCCTTTCCTATTTTGACTTTTTCACTTTTATCTTCTCACTCGTGGTATTCGCGAGACTCCTCACACAACGGAAGCCGATATATGAACGCGGCTGATTCTGATACTCAGAGGAGCGCCATGCTGAACGGATATAAGACTCCGGGTCTTTCCAGGAACCACCACGCACACTTTTCTTTTTCAGACGATAAGGATCTTCTTGCGCCGCATTATACCTGAGTTGCGGGTTGATGTCGTTCATAGACTCCACGCCCGCTTCTGTATAGATAGTACTCGTCCACTCTGCCACATTACCAGCCATATCGTAAAGACCATTGCTGTTTGCGGCATAGATGCCAACCTTGCTGGTAATCAGGTTACCATCCTTGGTATAATTACCATCATCAGGTTTGAAATTGGCAAAGAAACATCCTTTACCACTTGCAACATCCTCATTGTCCCATGGGAACTCATTCTGATCCTTACCGCGCGCGGCAAACTCCCACTCTGCCTCTGTCGGTAAACGGTAACGCTGCACATAGCGAGCCGAAGGTCCGAGGCCTTTTAACAGATACTCCGTGCGCCATGCNNGAGAAGTAATAGCGCATATACATCTCATTATCGGCATTCGGAAAATCATTGACCCAACAAGTCGTATCCGGAAATACATTGACGATGTAAGTATTCAAGAAGTCCCAGGCACCAGTCAGCTGCCTGTTGATGGTTTCACGTACGATGCGTCCTTCATCGTCAATATATGCCGTATCCTTTGATATCCACACCTGCTCATTTGGGTTGACAACAATATCCGTATTCAGATTCCTTTCCTGCGGATTAATCCGATTACGACGCAAAGCTGCCGCTGTATAGTCATAGACCTCATAACGATAGTTTAACTGACGGTAGTCAAGCATCTTTTCACCAGTCACGGGATTAGTAACATACAGACCGTCGATAATTTCCTGTTCATCCTCACTCGGTCGTCGTGGCAGTGCCTTCTTCCAGTTGATGAAGGAGCCTATCTCCTCACCATCCTTGTCGGTCTTCACCGTCTTGTAGGTCTCGTCAATCTCGGAAAGTCGCTCCCGAAGAATGGAATCACGAACATAGTAAACGAACTGACGATATTTTGAATTTGTAACCTCTGTCTCGTCCATCCAGAAACCTTCGACGGAAATATCTCGCACAGGTGTTTTCTTGCCCCAAAGCGAATCCTGTTTCTCAATACCCATCTTCAGATGACCTCGCTTTACCAATGTCATGCCATAGGGAGTTGGTTCCACAAACGCGCGACCGCCCGTTCCTGTCACCTCACCTCCACCAGAAGTGGCCATCTTTCCACCAAAGCAGCTACTCAGCAAGAACAAAGTCGCCAAAAGGAGAAAGGCCTTACAAACCTTCCCCCGGCTCTTAACCCTATTTCTGATTATTCTATGTTCCATATCTTACTTTTATTGCTTATTTCATATCATTTATTCACAGGATGCGTACACTCTTGTGAAGATTACGTCCTTTTTTATGCAAGTTTATGTCAGTCTGATAGCCGATAAACAGCTCATGACTTCCATTGCCGAAGCTGATAGATGAGGTGTATATCTCATAGCTATAGCCTAATCGCACCCCGCGTATGATGCCCCCAAGCTGCACTGTCACAGAGTTTGTCGGGCTATAGGAGAGCCCTCCATACAGATACCGCTTCTCATGGCTATAGACGAGCCGTCCAGAGACATCCGCTCTATATGCGACTCCATCGGTACGCCCCAGTACAGAAGTCTGTACTGATAAAAACGGATGATTCAACTGAATATTGTATCCACCCGTCAAATAATACGTAGCAGAGATATCCAGTTCGTTCTTATCCCCCAATTCGACATGGGGTGAATTAAGATGCATGATAGAGAAACCGGCATACCAATCGGCACGACGATAATAAAGACCAAGACCAACATCAAAGCCAGAACCGTTGACAGGAGATGTGGTAAATAATGGGTCTTTTGTATCGTCGATATCCAGTTTTGACCCATCAAACTTTTCATTCAGCATCGACAAGTTAACCCCCAGTCCCAACCTTCCACCAAACAATTCGGGCTGGTAAGCGTATTGCAATCCAATACGTTTATGAGAAAACAGGCCGATGGCATCGTTGATAAACTGTATGCCCACGCCATGATAGGAACGCAGCGCATAAAAAGGCATATCTGCAGCAGCGTACATGGTATTAGGATTATGTTCGAAACCTGCCAACTGGATGGCATAAGCTCCTGTGAAATTGAGCTTGGCATCCTTACCCACAGCCGCAGGGTTAAACGATGGCTCCATCGCCCAGTAATGGCCGAAGGAGACATCATACTGCGCATTTGTCGCCAAAGCAGACAGAAGCAGTAGTCCTACTATAATAACGCGTTTAGACACCTATGTCTAATAACGCAGAGACACGGACTTTATTGTGTTGGCCTTAATCCCCAAGCTTCTTTATTGAGAACTCAAATGTGAGTCCGCCACCTTCAGTCGGCTTGGCTATAATAGTACCCCCATGTAACATAACGGCATTCTTGACGATAGCCAAACCGAGTCCTGTACCTCCCAGAGATCGACTACGCCCCTTGTCTATACGATAAAAACGCTCAAATATGCGTGGCAAATGTTCTGGAGGAATACCAACGCCATTGTCTGTAAAAACGAAATGCCAATAATCGGTTTCTTCGACAGCATAGACCTTAACAACAGTACCTTGCCCAGCGTAATTCAAAGCATTATCAACTAAATTACGGAAAACACTATAAAGCAATGACGGGTTACCTCGAACGATGATACCTTGAGACAGGCTATTGGAGAGGGTCATCTTCCGGTTTTCAAAAGCCAATGCCGTTTCTTGTACAATATCAGCAAATAACTGCGATACGTCAACTCGCTCCATAGTCAGCACGTTAGCAGCATAATCCATCCGATTCAATATGGAAATGTCTTGCAACAAGGCCGTCAGACGTTGGGCTTGCAGATGTGTGCGTACAATGAATTGGTGCCTAGTTCCCTCATCAATCCCAGGCGTGTTAAGAATCGTCTCCGTATAACCAAGAATGCTGGCAACAGGTGTCTTCAGCTCATGGGCAATGTTCTGTGTCAACTCACGTCGCATACGTCCCTCCTTTTCAGCCTGTTCGCGGCTGATACGCTTGTCCATTTGCTTGGCATACCCCAAAAGCATTGCACCCAGTCCTGCCATTACCAACAACGAAAACACAAGCAAATGCCAGTCGCTTGCTTCATCGAAAGGCTTAAGGAAACGGCGGTCATAGTCTTCAAACAGGATAAAAATCACAGCATAGATGGCAAATACCACCATTACGCTGACCCACATCTTCCGTCCTTCACTGATCTTTTTCATGCTTCAAACAAATAGCCATACCCCTGTCGGGCGACGATACAAGCCGCATAACGACCGATTTTCTTCCGCATACGTGTAATATTCACGTCAATAGTCCGACTGGTAACAACGACATTCTGAGGCCAGACCTTCTCTATTAGTTCTTGGCG
>LXOW01162367.1_pt1 | contig 11579 bp, 9 predicted proteins | sample 1368591 | NCBI WGS metagenome assembly LXOW01 (sample SAMN04884650, study PRJNA319009) | bovine gut metagenome | isolation source: Cow rumen | host: Bos taurus | place: Italy: Legnaro (PD) | collected 2014-07-09
ATCTACAGTTTCTATTTCTTATGCTGCAACCGATTACCATTATGGTTGGCACCCTAAGTTGGAATGTTCTATTACCCCACTCTTTGACCAACTCTCTACAGGCGAAATAGCCACTTTTTCGATAACATTAAGAAATAGATCAGACAAGCCTGTTGAAATTGGCTATAGAACAGGGCAAGAATGGGATTTAGTAATACTTCACAATAACAAACAAATTTACAGATGGTCATCCAGATTTAGATGGGACAACAAAAGTTTTTCAAATATGCTAAAGCCTGGAAAATCAATATCTACAATTTTATCATGGAAAGCTATAAATCGCTATATGCAACCTGTTACGCAAGGTTACTACACGGCAAGAGGAATAGCAATGATAGAGCCTAAACATTTGGTTTCCAGCGACTGTGTATTCAGAATTTACCCACCAAACATTGTTAAAGAAGAATATTTCAAAATAACTATTCCTGCACACAATGGAACAGACGAGCTTTCATGGAGAATAGAATTTAAACACAACAGAAATCAGCTTGGAATTCGCAGCAGTAAAAGAGACAAAGAAAAAGTCACAATCCTGATGCATCCCAAAAGATATGGAGATGTATATTTTGATCTCTATGCCTGCCCAATGAAAAAACGAAATAACAAAAGCGTAGAAAAACGAAGTTACCATATTGAAATAACAGATTTAGACGATTAACCGGAGAAATATTTATGGCTACAACAAATACAAGCCCCAAAAATGTTGAGAATTTAATGCTAAAAAAAGGTCTTATCTCTAAAGAACAGCTAGATAAGGCTAAAATGATACAGCATCAAACCAGAGAACGCTTAGAAGATATAATAATAAGATTAGGTTTTCTTACAGAAAGACAGATTTTAGATCTTTGGGCTGAAACCTTAAATACTTCAGTAGTCGATCTAACAAATATTAAAGTCGATGCAAAACTAATAGCCATAATTCCAGAAGATTTAGCAAAACAAAAAATGATAGTTCCTTATAAAAAGGAAGGAAATAAACTTACAGTGGTTATGGCCGACCCATTCGACATTATAACCACCGACATGTTAGCTTTCCTTACAAAATGTGAGCTTTCAATATTGCTCGCTCCAAGACAGCAGATAGAATTCACTGTAAGACAAATATATTCTTGGGATGGTTTTGCAGTCAGCGGTGACGAAAGTCTTAAAAGAGCAGAACAACTCGCTATGGAAGACGATAGCGACAGTTTGATTCTTGCTAAAAAAACATCTGAACAAGGCGCAGTAGTTCAATTTTTAAATGCTGTTTTTAAACAAGCTATTATAAAAAGAGCTTCTGATATTCACGTTGAGCCAAGAGAAGACAATCTTTTAATCAGATTTAGAATAGACGGTATCTTGCACGATGCAATGACAGGTCCTAAGAGTATTATAGCGCCACTTATAAGCAGAATAAAAATTCTCTCTCATCTCGATATAGCTGAAAAACGTCTTCCACAAGACGGACGTTTAAAAGTAAAAATGCAAGATAATGAAGTCGATTTCCGTGTAAGCACAGTTCCAAGTCTTCTTGGAGAAAAAGCTGTTATGCGTATTTTGCAACGTGAAAGTAAATTCGACTTAGACAACATAGGATTTTTTGACGATGACCTTGCTAAGTTAAAATCTGTTTTAGACGAACCTTATGGCCTAATTCTTGTTACAGGACCTACAGGCGCAGGTAAAACTACCACGCTGTTTGGTATGCTTAAATATTTTAACAGCAGCGAAATAAACATATTTACTATTGAAAATCCAGTTGAATACCGCATGTCTGGAATAACTCAAGTACAAATCAACGATAAAATAGGTTTAGATTTTGCAAGTGGTTTAAGAGCCGCATTGCGTCAAGACCCTGATGTTATTCTCGTAGGAGAAATTCGCGATTTAGAAACAGCAGAAATAGCCTTTAGAGCTTCATTAACCGGTCATAAAGTTTTATCTACCATTCACACAAATAACGCTCCGGCAACAATAAACCGTCTTATAAACATGGGCGTAGCGCCATATTTAGTTACTGCTGCCGTAAGAGGCATAGTAGCACAAAAACTGCTTCATAAAAACTGTCCCAAATGCTCAAAAGAATATCGACCAAATCAGAGCGTAATACAAAGATTGGGTCTTTCTCCAGCAAAAATAATTGGTCAAAAATTCTATAAAGGAACAGGTTGTAAAGACTGCAACCAAACAGGTATTTACGGTCGTCAAGCCGCCTATGAAACCATGATAATTACACCTTCCCTAAAAGAAGTAATTATGGAAGGCGGTACAGAAGCTATGATAAAACGTGTTGCAAGACTAGAAGGCATGAGAACAATGCGTGAAAGTGCCTTAGCAATAGCTCTAAATGGGAAAAGCACCCTTGAAGAAGTTATATATGTTACCCCACCAGACGATGAAGATAAACAAATGCCTTTAAGCGCTCTTGGTATAAATATAAACGCTCAACAAGGTTACAATATGGCTCCGATGCCTACTTACATTATGCCTGCGGCACAAGCCACAATTATTAATCAACAAACAGATTTATCAACTGCTCAAAATTCCAACAATTCAACTGAAAACAATGAAGATATTTCTAATTTGCCTTTACAACAACCAATCATAGGACAAGTAAAACCAGTAACTGTAGATATGAACGACCCAGTTACAAGAGCTATGGCAACTGTCATAGAAAATGATTACATGTTCGCAAGCGACGAAAAACTTGCAGAAAAGCTGCATATTCCTGTAATTCAAATTAGAGAAATAATGCAATTTAAAGGCCTAGAAAGAAATAGAGAAAGCTTTGAAAATAAGTTTGGCAATACAATACCAAAGTTCACCGATGAACAAATAGAAGACATTATAGCAATGATAATCGGCAATGATGGCGATATACCTGCTTTTATCATGGCCGACGATTCCTGTGCTGAAAGATGGGCAACAGCAGCAGTAAAAGTATCATTAGAAAACTTACAGCCGCAGCTAACAACTCCAGAAAGCCTTCCAAGATTATTCACAGAAGAATATATTTATGCTTCTGGGCTTGAACAAATATATTTGTGGGCAAACAACAGTCGATTTCGTCTAATCGACCTTGCAATGCCAGACAGATTTAAGCCATGGCAGTTTGGTGAATTAGAACAATGGATGGAAACAAAAGAATTATCTTTATGTGCAAGAGAAGCTTTGTCATGGCTTATGAGCGAAGTATTGCAATGTAGTAGAGGCGATTTACCATCTTTACTTTCTAAACACATATTTGAAGCTAATGCCTTAGGCGAATTACTAAAAAAGTTTAACAATTCCTGCTATGAATTAGTTGATGCTGTATATCCAGGAGTATTTAAGCCTTGGCAATTTACAGAAGAAGAACAAACGTTATGGTTTAAAGAAAATAAAATGGAAATTGCTGCTCAAGCAACAAAATGGCTTGTAGAAGAACGTCTTGGAATTCCCATAGAAGATGTGCCCAAAAAAATCTCTTTAAGAGATTTCCACACAAATGGTCTTTCAAATTTACTTGATCTATTCAATCAAAACTTACATGCTGTTATAGAAAATGCATATCCAATGCAGTTTAAACCATGGCAGTATACAGACCAAATAGAAATTTGGAAAATGCCAGATGCTTATGAAATAGCAAGACAAGCAACAGAATGGCTTATTACAGAACGTTTAAGAATTACCCATGAAAAAGCTCCCAGTTTTGTAACCAGACGTCATTTTATAACAAATGGCTTAGGCTGTATGATAACTTATCTATTCCAAGGTTCACACTTTAGAGCTTTGGAAAACCTCATGCCTGAGTTAAAAACCGACATAAACTTCCAAAAAAATCTTTATGATTATGGACAAAATCTATCTGACATAACAATCAAATGGTCTACTCTTTCTGAAAAAATAGCTATAAATCATTTTGGAAAAGCACGTTTAAAAGTTACAATGCCAAACATGAAAACGGCACCTATTGTGCCAGAAAACGAAAGAATATATATTAACGCTTCAAACCAAATAGAATACGTTCCACAAATAGTTATTCCAAAACTAAGCGCATACGCAGATTATAGTGATTTTTCGACATGGGTTCCATACTGTGATAGACTTTCATATTGGATTTTAGGCGATGACAGAAACACAAGTTTTACACCACCCGAACATCCAAAAGTTAAACTAGTATTTGCAGATGCTCTTATATCAGCTTTAAGAGCTAAAGGTTTGCAAGAATTAGTAGAAAAAGTCCAAACTCTTATTACAAGTTATAACAACTTATTAGACTACAAAATGTAATCAACTACATAAAAGCAATAATTAATTAAAAATATTAAGTTTTTATCTCATACGTGCCGATATAGAAATAGGATTATAATATCTAAAATTAGTGGGGTGAAAATATGAACACAACACGCAATCAATTCAATATCGGTTTAGATGGAAGTTTCAATGTTTCTGAAGATCTTGGAAGTAAGTTCTCAATAGATTCCAGAAAATGTGAAGTTTCCGGATTTATTCGAGGTCGATAAAAAAATATGGCTCTTTCAACAAAACCACCTAGCGGTATGCGTGATTTTTTGCCCTCAGAATTGGCAAAACGCAGATATGTTATAAATATAATTCAAAATGNNATGTGTAGAAAATCTTTCCTCACTCCTTGGTAAATATGGCGATGAAGGCGATCAATTAATATTTAGAATTTTACACAGAAGAGATAAACTTGCTCGTGCTCTAGAGCAAGATAACATATCTGAAAAAGACTTAGGAGATCTAGGTTTAAGATATGACTTAACTGTTCCATTAGCTAGAGTTATAGCTAATAATTCAGATTTACCCAAGTTTTTTAAGCGCTACCAAATTCAGCCTGTATGGCGTGCAGACAGACCAGGCAAAGGCAGATACAGAGAATTTTTACAGTGCGATGTTGATATAACAGGCACTAAATCTTTAATTGCTGAAGCCGAAGTATGCTCAGCCGTTGCTGAAGTATTGCTTACATGTGGTTTTTCTTCATTTAACATTCATATAAATCACAGACAGCTTCTTAAATGTCTCATAAAAGCAGCAGGTATATCTTCTGAAAAAGAAAGCATAGCTCTTGTAGCCGTAGATAAACTAGATAAGATAGGTTTTGATGGCGTAGCAAAAGAGCTTGCAGAAAGAGAAATTTCTAGCGATTGCGCTGAAAAGCTTATAAAACTGATTACACGTCAAGAGGGTTCCGATGAAGCTACAGAAATCGCCCGCCTTAAAAACGAATTAAAAGACGATAAAGTTGCATTAGATTCTATAGCTGAGATAGAAAAATTATTCACTCTACTAGATAAAAGCTGTGCTGCCGGTAAATACTCAATAGACGCTTCCTTAGCAAGAGGACTTGGATATTATACAGGTTGTATATTTGAAATACGTTCTCCAGACTTTAGTGGCAGTCTTGGCGGAGGCGGCAGATATGACGGCTTAATTGGCATGTTTAGAGGAACTGAAATTCCAGCAGTAGGTTTTTCTATAGGTTTTGAAAGACTTGTTTTAGTCCTAGAAGAAAAAGGATTATTTAAAGATATACAATCAGGACCTGATATTATGATTTGCCATTTCCCAGATGTAAATGATGCAGATATAATAGAAGCCGCAAAAACAATAAGAGCTGCTGGAATTAAAGTAGAAATATTCCCTGAAACCCCAAAAATAGGAAAACAAATTTCTTATGCAGAAAGCATAAACGCTAAATATGTAGGAATAATGGGTGCAACAGAAGCTGCAAACCACAGTATTTCTATTAAAAATTTAAAAACAGGCGAGCAAGTTGTTCTTCCATACAAAGAAGCCGCCAACAAAATAAAAAGTTAATAAATAATCAAACAAACGATAAAAGTAATATGCTACATATTACTTTTATCGTTTATATTCAGATATAGGTTTTCCACTAAGCGAGCCATGATATTTTATATTGTCGTCACCATTGCTTCCTATAGGGTCGTCTCCGCAGCATATTTCGCCATCTTTATCTAAGTGCCCTATAGTTTTATATTTATTTAAACGGTATTCAGGGCATTTAATACCACCAGATTTCAGGTATCCAAGTTTTTCTAATTTATCTATATCTAAATATCTCATCATTTCTTTATTATCCATATTATAAAATTCTACTGCACCCTGCAAAACCCTTAAATTAGAATAGCATGCTTTTTGTTTGTTTTTCCNNTTTAAAGATATAGAAACAAGTAAATTTGCAGCAATCATTATCTTTACAAAATCTATTCTTATCTTATTATGAAATAATAAACCAGAAATTAATTCAATAATACTTGCAATAGATATTATTGTTAAAGTTGCTATACCACCAACAATAAAACTTATAAAAAATATCATTAAGTAATTAGTAATGAATTCTGAAAAATTACTGGGACTAACAACAAAAGTTAATAGTAAAGCCCAANNCATCTGGATTATCTGCAATATATTTTTCATCTCTCTTAAACCAAGCCAATACGCTATAAAAGAAGCCAAAAGCAATCAAAAATCCCAAAATTCCACTAATCCAAATATAAACAGAGTTTATTCTAGAATATGAAACATTTCCTATTCCGCCAACAGAAGTAAAACCACCGCTTGCAGCAATATCTGTGCCCAAATCAATATTTTGAATTTGAAAGTCAAATAAAAGTGAGACACAAACAAAAATAAATGAAACCCAAAAAGTCATATACTTCATAAAATAAAACCTCTGTTTAAATAACATCTAATTATAATATTTATATTTTAAAAAAGGCAATAAGCTATAAATGAGCTTATTGCCTTTCAACTTTACTATTTATATATAAGCTTAGTTATAATGTTTTTTTACAGTCACTTCGCAATGTGGTCTACCCTCTTTCCATCGAATTTCACCAGGAGTAATACATTCTTGTATCGGGCAAACATTTAAACAAAGGTGGCAACCAACGCACTTATCTTTTATAAGTTCTGGGCGACGTTTTTCTTCGTTCCATTTAATAGCCTGATGACCACCATCGTAGCAAGAAATATAACATCTTCCGCAACCAATACACTTTTCATTGCTGAAATCGGGCATTAGTATAAAGTCTCTATTCAAATTTTCCGCAGGAATAATATTGCCAAGAGCTTTACCAATAAAATCATCTAATTTTTCATAGCCTCTTTCTGCCATAAAATGCATTAGACCATTTTTCATATCTTCAACAATTCTATAGCCATATTGCATAACAGAAGTAGTAACCTGCAAATTTCTGCAACCTATAGAAAGAAATTCAGCGGCGTCTCTCCAGGTTTCTATGCCACCAATACCAGAAATTTCTAAATTTTTGGTAGCTTCATATTGCAAAACCTGAGTAATAAATCTTAAAGCTATTGGTTTTACNNAGGCATGCCTGTCATATTTTCAAAATCAATATTAGAAATAGATTTAATAGTATTAATTGCAGAAACGCTTGCCGCCCCACCCTTTATGGCAGCTTCTGCTAAAACAGCCATATTTTCGCAATTAGGCGTCATCTTAGCAATAAACGGTATCTTTGTAACTTCTGCAACAGCTCTGGAATAGCTTTCAAGCAATTCTTTATTTGTTCCCACATCAGCTCCCATAGCATGACTAGTCATCTGAGGGCATGAAAAATTACCTTCGATAAGTTTTGCGCCGCATTGCTCAGCCATTTTAGCTAATTTTTTCCATTCTTCTACGGAAGAGCCCATAATTGAAGCTACAGTTATATGTTCTGGAAATTCTTTATTCAGCTTTGCCATAACTTCAAAGTTTTCTTCTGGAGTATGGTCAGAAACCTGTTCCATATTTTTAAAGCCTATCCAAGGAGTTCCTTCTTTATTTACGATATCAAATCGAGGAGAACATTCATTCATAGCATAAGGACCAACAGTTTTAAAGAAGCACCCTGCCCAACCTGTTTTATAAGCTTTAGAAATCATATCATAATTGCTGCAAACAGGTGAAGAAGAAAGGAAAAACGGATTAAGGCAGTTTACGCCAAGATACTTTATAGACAAATCTTTCTTTACTGACATTTTCTTATTCCTTTCTCATTTTGCACTTTCTAAATATTTAATTATGGCTTTTGCAGCTTCTTTGCCTTCTTTTACCGCTTCAACTACAGTTTTACCACCATTTACTATATCGCCTGCAGCAAAATATTTTCCTTTTGCTCTACTTTCAGATACATTTATTAAACCTTTGGAATTTGTATCTAATTCAGCAGTTATATCTAATTTTTCGGCAGTCTGTCCTGTAGCAAAAATAACAGTATCAACGCTAAGCTTTAACTTATCTTCTTTGCTTTTTAAACCTTCAAATTCGATACTTTCTACTTTTTCGCCGCCATTTATTTTAGCAGGAGCCATGCCTGTTGTAATACCAATACCAAGAGAAAGAGCATAATGAAACTCGTTAATATTTCCAGGAGCTTCTTCTAAGGTTCTTCTATATACGATTTTTACATCTTCTGCACCTAATAATTTAGCAGAAACAGCACAATCTATAGCAACATCGCCGCCGCCTATGACAACAACTTTTTTGCCAATATTTAAGGTTTCTTTCTTTATATGAGCTGTTTTTAAGAAATCTACAGCCGAATAGACGCCCTTAAGGCTGATACCTTCTATATTAGGCATATTTGAGCCCCATAAGCCTGTTCCTACAAATACAGCGTCAAATTTATTTAATTCATCTTTTGTCGGAGATTTTTTAAAAATGAACTTTACTCCAAGATTTTCTACTTGCTTAATATCATGTTCGACAACATGCTGTGGCAATCTGCTTGGAGCTATGCCATAAGTAAGCATACCACCAGCTTTTTCTTCACGTTCAAAAATAGTAACTTCATAGCCTGATTTTGCCATTTCTGCGGCTACAGCAAGAGAAGCAGGACCAGAACCTACGCAAGCGATTTTCTGTGATTTTTTCTGCTCAGACACTTCAAGAGTCTGCATATTAAAAATTTCTTCCTGTTCTATTGCATATCTTTGAAGTAATCCAATTTGTATCGGCTTATCAATTCCACATCTGCTACAAGCTTCTTCGCAAAGTCTGTCATAAGGGCAAACTCTTGCACAAGTTCCACCAAGAATATTATTTTCTCTAATTGTTTCCGCAGCGCCTTTAACATTCCTGAACCTTATGGAACGTATAAACTTTGCTGGGTCTGTCTTTGCTGGGCAACTTTTGCTACATGGTGCATCGTGACATAAAAGACATCTTGCGGCTTCTTCAATAGCCGTTCTGTGGGTAAAGCCTTTTACCGCTTCATCGGTAAAAGAACCTTTGTTTATTTTACTCATAATGCGTATTCCTCTTTAATACAAATTGTTTTGTTAAAGATATCATATAATAATAATTCAAGCAATTATAAATAAAAACACAACGATTATTTATTTTATAAAATATTAACCTAAAAACATATTAAATCAAACAACCGCTTCAATAATGGTTTTGCCTTCGACAGTTTTCGTAACTAACTCAGTTTTTGCGTTTTTGTTAAAGCAGTATGTTAAAAGATAGCCTATGTTGAGGCGATAGTGGTCAAGATATTTTGCAAGCTGTTTTTCGCCCTCTTCGTGATATGCTTTGCCACGCCAGATTTTTAATTCAACCACATGTCGAACACCCATATAGTCTATTACTAAATCCATTCTTTCGTTGTTTCTTGTTTGGGCCTCGATATAGTAGTTTCCAGTGCCGTTTATTATTGGGCGAATGAACAGCAGAAACCTTCTTCTGCCTTCTTCCTCGCTGAATTTTTCTAATTTTTCTTCGTAAATGTCGCCGAATGCTTCTATATACTTAGTTAAAACGGCTTCCATATCAAGTCGGCCATTTTTGATAAATCGTTCAGAATTGCTAGAAGCAACCTTAAACATAGGAGACAATTTCATTTCGTTTTCGCTTAAAAAATAATTATAAAGCCTTGTTTCAAAAATTCTATTGGATATGGAGAGGGTTGAATTGTTTCTATTGAGGAAACCATACATTATACCATCCATAATTGGAACTTTATCGGGATTATAAGGAAATCTTTCGCCTGAAAACAAGACTGTTTGCAACGTATCACTCAATTCTGAATTGTTATGCACTTTTCCCATTAGGGAATCAAATAACGTATTGCTCTCTAATAAAATTTTCTTTACGGCTTCGCTTATTCCATAAATAGTCCAAGCTTGAGAATGATTTTCAAATTTACTGCCAATAAGCTCTGTGTCGATTATCTGGCAAATTCGGCATACTAGGAACGGATAACCATTAGTGTAATCATGTATTTCTTGGGCAATCTCGTTTACATTCATGCCTGTATTATGGTCTTTTTCATATTCTTCAAGCATACCTGCAATGCCTTTAACAGACAAGCTCATGTCTATGTTAAACTGGGTTGCGATGTTCCAAGGGCTGTTCAGTTTGCTGTCCTCGTCTGGTCTGATTTTCCTTTTTAAACTTTTTATGTCTGTAACGCCTGCGAGTATAACTGATTTAAAGGCAGGGGTTCCTTTAGTATTTCTTGCGATGTAATCATTTCGCATTTGAGCTAAGAAATCCAAAAATACCTGATTATTAGATGCGCTATCTACTTCGTCAATTAGCAAAACAATAGGCTTTTCAGAGCTTCTGCACCATTTTTTAAAGATACGGAAAATATCTAACATCTTCACATTATCGTTATTACAGATATTTTGAAGTTCTTCAAGATACTGTTCTGGAACCGATAAATCGTTAAAATCATGTTCATCGATAATTATTTGGGCTAATGATTGAGTAAAGACTGTTTCATTGGCAAAACAGCTATAACTTAATGCCTGAAAATCCAGGCTTATAATAAAATACTCATTTGACAAATTTTTAGACAAAGCGTTAAGCGTAGTTGTCTTGCCGTATTGTCTGCCTCTGTTGATTGTAAAATACTGTCCTTTGTCGATCATATCTTTAATCTGATTGATTCTTTCGCTCAAATCAACCATATAGTTTACCGAAGGAATACAAGGCCCAGTAGTCGTAAAGGATTTCATATCGTATTTTACCTGCTTTTGGGTTTATCTAGTAGTATATGGCTAAAAGATACCATTAAAGCGAAAAATATACAAGTGGCAGGCTTTGGGCAAATTCCTTAATTTACAGTTTCATAAGCAACTTATTGTTTTTGAAATACTTTGACCAATATAGAATTTTTTGTTAAAATATTTTTGNNAAAAATGAGCGCTTCTAATCCATTTTTAAGAAACCGTAACCGCAATGGTAAGTTTGGTCATTCTATGCAAACAACAAACCAAACCAATAACGCAAATAACAGCGAAGATACCGTTATTTCCAATATACTTCGCTCAATTCATAAATCGCCGTTTATGAAAAAAGTATTATACAATGCCATAGGCTTAACCCTTATGGCAGCCACGCAGGGTTTTGCTGGCGATATAAAAGGCGTAACTGGCACAACCGTAAACTATCTCGAAGGCACAAAAACCTACCAGATAACAACGGCTGATAAACAAATTAAAAATGGAACGGCTTTTAATGGCTTTACAAAATTCCAGCTAGCTCAAGGCGAAATCGCCAATATGTTTTATAAAAA
>LXOW01201091.1_pt1 | contig 11574 bp, 7 predicted proteins | sample 1368591 | NCBI WGS metagenome assembly LXOW01 (sample SAMN04884650, study PRJNA319009) | bovine gut metagenome | isolation source: Cow rumen | host: Bos taurus | place: Italy: Legnaro (PD) | collected 2014-07-09
TGTAAAGGGGCGTGGTGGTTATGTTGATGAAGAGGGCGTTCCCCGACTGAGTGTGCTTGATGTACAGATGCAGATACGTCGTTTACCAAAGCCTGTTATCGCGATGGTAAATGGTTATGCCATTGGTGGTGGACATGTGTTACATCTGGTATGTGACTTAACGATAGCTTCTGAGAATGCCATCTTCGGCCAGACAGGTCCTAAGGTTGGCTCGTTCGATGCTGGTTTCGGTTCATCGTACCTGGCTCGTATCGTAGGTCAGAAGAAAGCGCGTGAAATATGGTTCCTCTGTCGTCAGTACTCTGCCAAGGAAGCTGAGGAGATGGGTATGGTCAACAAGGTGGTGCCTATTGAACGTTTGGAGGATGAGTGTGTAGAGTGGGCAGAGATTATGATGGAACGCTCGCCACTGGCACTCCGTATGATCAAGGCCGGACTCAATGCTGAGCTTGACGGTCAGGCTGGTATCCAGGAGTTGGCAGGTGATTGCACTATGCTCTACTACTTCCTCGATGAGGCCCAAGAAGGTGGCAAAGCTTTCCTTGAAAAGCGCAAGCCCGACTTCAAGAAATACCCCAAACTGCCATGAGGTTTGAGCTAGAAGAACGACTTCTCCATTTTAAGCAGCCAGCAGGGACTTCAAGAGGAGTGTATACTACCAGAAGAATTTGGCTGGTAAAGCTCTTTGATGGTGAGCATCAGGGAGTGGGAGAGTGTGCGCCCTTGCTTGATTTGAGTTGCGATGCCATGAACGATGAGCAGTATAAGGCACTGCTTCAGCAGTTTTGTGAGAAGCTCTGCGAAACAGGCGAGATAGACTATGATACCCTGCGCGATTATCCCTCGATGCTCTTTGGTCTCGAAACTGCAGTTTTAGATTTGAAGAATCAGAACTCAACACTCTTTGATACAGCCTTTAGCCGGGGCGAAGTTGGTATTCCCATCAACGGACTTGTGTGGATGGGTAATTACGAGGAGATGCTGAAGCGTCTGGAAGAGAAACTGGAGAAAGGTTTTCGTTGTGTTAAACTGAAGATTGGTGCCATCGACTTTGAGAAGGAACTGGATCTGGTGAAGCGAATCCGTGATAGATTCTCATTCCACGAGGTAGAACTTAGAGTTGATGCCAATGGCGGTTTCAAGTATGAGGAGGCACTCTATAAACTTGAACTGTTGTCGCAATATGCCATTCATTCCATTGAACAACCCATCAAGCAAGGTCAGTGGGCCTATATGGCTGAGCTCTGTAGAGAGTCACCACTGCCTATTGCACTGGATGAGGAACTGATAGGTGTTAACGATGCTGAGACCAAGCGTCAGATGTTGAACATCATCAAACCACGATACATCATCTTGAAACCCTCGTTACATGGTGGCATGATGGGGTGCCGAGAGTGGATAAACATCGCCCGTGAAATGGGGATTGGCTCGTGGATAACCTCAGCACTCGAGAGTAATATCGGGCTGAATGCGATTGCCCAGTTTGCTTCTGATGTCTATGGCGATAACATCACCATGCCACAAGGCTTAGGTACTGGTCAGTTGTTCACTGATAATATTCCCATGCCCATCGAAATCCGTGGCGATAAACTTTGGCTATGTCGGTAGAGCTGTTTTTGGAGGAATGGAATAATCCATCGGAGTTTGTTGAGGTGAAGACCAGTGGAAGTACTGGTGAACCTAAAAGGATGATGGTTGAGAAGCGCAGAATGTTGAATTCTGCGCGTATTACTTGTGATTTCCTTGGACTTCGTGAGGGCGATACTGCCTTGCTCTGCATGTCTACCGATTATATTGCTGGCAAGATGATGGTAGNNTGGTCTCAAACTCATAACCGTTGAGCCCTCCGGCCACCCGCTAAAAAGTACACAAAGAGCGCTCAAGCTCCGCTCGCTTGCTACCGAAGGGACGCAAGAACCGTTCCTTTTGTGTACTTTTGCTGCGATGGTGCCGATGCAAGTGTATAACTCGTTGCAGGTGCCGGAGGAGAAGGAACGACTGATGCAGATAAAACACCTGATTATTGGTGGTGGGGCGATTGATGAAGCCATGGAGCGCGAACTTAGAATGTTTCCCAATGCCGTATGGAGTACTTACGGCATGACGGAGACGTTATCGCATATTGCCCTCCGACGTATCAGTGGTCCTGAGGCATCAGAGTGGTACACACCATTCCCCTCGGTACAAATCAGTCAGAACGAAGATGACTGCCTGGTTATCAATGCTCCTGAGGTTTGTGCTGAGACACTGATAACCAACGATATCGTTGAGCTTTCGCCCTCAGGCTCTTTCCGCATTCTCGGTCGCAAGGATAATGTTATCTGTTCGGGAGGTATCAAACTCCAGATAGAGGAGATTGAGCGTGAACTGAAACCTTACATGCGCGTACCTTATATAATAAGTAAGCGCAAAGATGAAAAATTTGGTGAGGTGGTAGTGCTGCTGACCGAAGGCTCTTGCGATGAGGCTAAACAGATATGCGAGAAGTATCTGCCCAAATACCATCAGCCCAAAGGGTATCTTCATGTTGACAAGATACCACTGACCGAAACAGGTAAGCCTGCAAGAAAGATAGCAGAGAGATTAGCTTGCTTGTAGTAAGGAAGGACTACTCTCTCGAGCAGTCCTACCTTGATTAGTTAGTAATACGATTAGGTCTATTAAGCCGATTGGTTAATCTGTATGCTGTAGGCATTAGTTTTCTCTATAGAAATCAAATGCCTCATATATCTCATCCTTTGTGGCAGTCTGATTAATCAAGATATCACCCACGCCTCCCAGCAGCGTAAAGTTGATGATACCTGCCACGTTCTTCTTGTCATGCGTCATCAGCTCCAATAGGATGGGGTAGTCGTCGCATGTAATGTCCATCTTGCCATAGTGATCAAGGATGAACCTTGTGGTCTGGTGCATCTTATCGCTAGGGAATCCTGTCTTGATAGCACTCAGGTATAGCTCAACTACCAGTCCCCATGCCACGGCGTAGCCATGTAGCACAGGCTTGCGCTTGAGTGCCAGCGACTCGAAAGCATGACCTGCGGTATGGCCTAAGTTCAGGGCCTTGCGAATGCCTTTCTCTGTAGGATCCTCGGTAACGATACGCTGTTTAACTGCTACTGATTCGGCCACCATGCGCTTCAATTCCACCAGATCAGGCTGCTCGATGTCAAACGAGAGTAACTCGCCAAGCATCTTCTCGTTGTTGATCAGTCCATGTTTCAGCATCTCTGCATAACCACTCAGCATGTTCTCGATGTCGAGGGTCTTCAGAAACTCCGTATCCAGAATCACGCTACTGGCATTGTTAAACACGCCAATCTCGTTCTTCAGTCCCATGAAGTTGATACCCGTCTTTCCGCCTACCGATGCATCGACCATGGATAGCAGGGTTGTGGGGATGTTGATGTAGTTAATGCCGCGCTTAAATGTTGATGCTGCAAAACCGCCAAGGTCGGTCACCATGCCGCCACCTATATTTATTAATAAGGTGTGACGTGTAGCACCGCCTTCGCTCAACTGGCGCCATACTTCCATCAGCGAGGCTATGTCTTTATGAGCATCTGTTGCTTCAATAACTATTGTTTTTGCATTCTTCAGGCAGTCATAACTCTGAACTACAGGCAGACAGCATGCTGCGGTAGTTTTATCGGCCAACACGAAAATCATATCGTGCTCGCACTCAGAGATTGCCTCTTCGAGTGTTTTATCCAACTGATCGGATATGATAACTTTTTGTGGACTCATTACCTTAGGTNNACCTTAGGTTGCCTAATTTCAATTTTCTTCTGCTGCAAAGGTAACATAATTTTTTTAAATCGTAACAAATATCACAAAAAATTAGCGCTTACATTAAACTTTTTTTTGCGATAAGCGTCAAACTTTCAAAAAAACGTAGAAAAAAGTATCAGATGAGAAGATTATTAGTTTTGATGATGACCGTATCGTTAGCGGTTCTTTCAGTACATGCGCAACGCATGGTTTCAGGTAAAGTGATTGAGCAGGATACCCAGGATGCTGTTATACAGGCCACCGCCTCACTTCTTTCGGGCGAAAAGGTCGTGTCTAATGCAGTTACCAATACTGATGGTGCATTCCGTGTTAAGGCTCCAAGTGATGGAACCTTCACATTGAAGATCACTTATGTAGGCTTTAAGACCTACACCAAGAAGATTACTATTAAAGAAGGTAAGGACTTTAATGCCGGTACTATCTCTATGGCATCGGATGCCATCATGCTGAAGGGTGCTACCGTTACAGCACGTGCGTCGAAGGTGACTTTGAAGGCCGACACCTTTGTATATAATGCAGCAGCCTTCCGTACTCCTGAGGGTTCGGTTGTTGAGGAGTTGGTTAAGCGTCTGCCTGGTGCTGAGGTGAGCGACGACGGTACCATCAAGATTAATGGTAAAGAGGTGAAGAAGATTCTGGTGGATGGTAAGGAGTTCATGACTGGCGACACCAAGACTGCCATGAAGAACCTGCCTACCAACATCATCGACCGCATCAAGGCTTACGACAAGCAGAGCGACCTGGCTCGTGTTTCTGGTATCGAAGATGGCGAAGAGGAGACAGTGCTCGACTTTGGTATCAAGCAGGGTATGAACAAGGGTATCATGGCCAATGCCGACATTGCCGTTGGTACCAAGGACCGTTACTCTGGTCGTGTCTTCGGTGGTATCATGCAAGAGTGCTACCAAGATATTCCTGATGACTAACGCAAATAATACAAATGATATGGGATTCCCCGGTGGTGGTGGAGGAGGCCGTTTTGGTGGTGGACGCCAAGGCCTCACCGCTAACAAGATGACAGGTGTGAACCTTAACTACGAGGGCGCCAAACTGAAGCTGGATGGTAGCGTTCGATGGAACCACAGCGATGGCGATGCTTTCTCAAAGCGTTCTACTGAGACTATCTATAGCTCAGAAAAGTCGCAGTTCGGAAATAGCATCTCGCAGAATTTCTCTCGTTCTAACGCCTGGAATGCCCAGATGCGTTTGGAGTGGACCCCCGATTCAATGACCAACATCATGTTCCGTCCATCGTTCCGTTTGAATTCAAGCGATGGCGATAACGTAAGCAACGAGGCTTCGTTTACTGAAGATCCTTATAAGTATGTGAAATCTCCACTTGATGAGATTGCTACACTTATCAGTAAGGGACTTGTTCAGAACGACCGTACCCAGACAAGTGTTTCTTACAGCGACTCTAAGAACCTGAACGGTATGTTGCAGTTCAACCGTCGTCTTAACAACTCTGGTCGTAACATTACCGTGCAGTTGAATGCTGGTTGGAGCGATGGCGACAGCAAGTCAATCTCTAACAGCTTGATTCAGTATTATAATTCAGGTGTTATTGTTGGCGATACTATCAACCGTTACACCATCACTCCTACCAAGAACTGGAACTATAGCGCCCGCTTAACCTATAGTGAGCCTATCTTGCCACGCACTTATCTGCAGTTCAGCTACCAGTTTCAGTATCGCTATCAGAAGAGCGATCGTGGTACCTACGACTTCAGCGATCTTCTTGCCGATGGTTCATGGATGGGTGGCTATCGCTCTTGGGACAGCTATCTGCATCAGTTTGGCGTTAGCAAAATTGATTCTTATAAGGATACTGAGCTGAGCCGCTTCTCTGAGTATCAGAACTACATCCACACTGCCGAGGTGATGCTGCGCATAGTTCGTAGTGCTTATACCTTCAATGTTGGTGTACAGATGGTGCCACAGAAATCGCACTTCATCCAGGACTATAAGGGCGTTCATGCCGATACTACCCGCACTGTTACCAACTTTGCGCCTACCATGGACTTCCGTTGGAAGCGCTCTCAGCAGAGTCAGTTGCGTTTCAACTATCGTGCCAACACCAGTCAGCCTTCTATGAGCGACCTGCTCGATATTACCGACGATAGCGACCCTCTGAACATCACCAAGGGTAACCCTGGACTGAAGCCATCGTTCACTCAGACTTTCCGTTTGAACTATAACGACTACATCCAGAAGTATCAGCGTGCCATCATGACGTTTGTTAACTTCTCGACCACAGCTAACTCCATTTCTAACAAAACAACATATAATTCTGAAACAGGCGGTCGTATCACTAAGCCAGAGAACATCAATGGTAACTGGAATGGTATGGTTGGATTCATGTTCAACACAGCCCTCGACTCAGCTGGTTACTTCAATGTTAACACCTTCACCAACCTGAGTTACACCCACAACGTGGGTTATGTAAGCCCCGATCTTACTTCAGATGCTGTTAAGTCGGTAACAACTACCACTGGTATCATGGAGCGTCTGGCTGCAAGCTATCGTAACGACTGGTTGGAGGTTGAGCTCAATGGTTCGGTTAACTACAACCGCAGTCGCAGTGAGCTCCAGACAAACAACAACCTCGATACCTGGATGTTTACTTATGGAGGTATGGTTGGTATCACTGCTCCTTGGGGCACATCGCTTACTACCAACATGAACATGCAGAGCCGTCGTGGTTATAACGATGCCTCGATGAACACCAACGAGCTCATCTGGAATGCTCAGCTCTCACAGAGCTTCCTTAGAGGTAACGCCCTTACTCTCTCATTGCAGCTTTATGATATCCTGCACCAGCAATCTAACCTTTCGCGTGCCATCACTGCTTCGATGCGTACCGATACAGAGTACAACGCTATTACCAGCTATGGCATGCTTCACGTCATCTATCGTCTGAACCTCTTTGGAGGTAAGGCTGCTCGTCAGGGCTTCGGTATGGGCCCTGGTGGTCCTGGCGGTCGTGGAGGTCGCGGTGGACGTGGTGGCTTCGGAGGCCCAATGGGTGGCGGCCCACGTGGCGGTGGCTTTGGTGGCCCACGCATGTTCTAATACGAAAATGCTCCAAATTTTTTGGAGCATTTTTCTTTTTCTCAAATATTTTGTGTAACTTTGCAGCCCAAATAGATCATGTGCGCACGTATGAAGCAGGCGATGATATTTGCAGCAGGGCTTGGTACTCGTCTCAAGCCATTAACCGACACTATGCCGAAAGCGCTGGTGAGGGTAGGGGGGCAACCGCTGCTTTGGCACGTGATACAAAAGCTTAAACTTGCTGGATATGAGCGCATTGTGGTTAACGTACACCACTTTGCTGGTCAGATTGTAGACTATCTCAAGGCCCATGATAACTTTGGTCTTGACATTCGTATTAGCGATGAGAGCAGTATGCTGCTTGAAACAGGTGGAGGTATTAAGAAGGCATTGCCGCTCTTCGATCCAACAGAGCCCATACTGATTCATAATGTCGACATTCTGAGTAATCTTGACCTTACTGCTCTGCCTACTGATGCACCACTGCTGGTAGTAAGTCAGCGCCAGACCAAACGTTATCTGCAGTTTGACGACACCATGCGCTTAATTGGATGGAAGAACATTGAAACGGGACAGGTAAAAGGCTGCGAAGGTCATTCATTAGCTTTCTCCGGCATTCATATGTTCCATCCCTCGCTGGCACCTTTGCTGGCTGATTGGCCTGAACGATTCCCTATCATGGACTTCTATCTGAAGGCCTGTGCCGATCATCTGATTCGAGGTTACGAGGCCAAAGACCTCCGTCTTCTTGACGTTGGTAAGCTCGATACACTCGACAACGCTGAAAAATTTATTAAATCATTATAGTTTTATATGACACAGAAGATAATTATTTTGGATTTCGGTTCGCAGACTACGCAGCTTATCGGCCGTCGTGTGCGCGAGCTGGATACCTTCTGCGAGATTTTACCTTACAACAAGTTCCCAAAGGACGATCCTTCGGTGATTGGTGTTATCCTGAGTGGTTCACCCTACTCGGTTCACGATCCTGAGGCGTTCAAGGTTGACTTGAGCCAGTTTATTGGTCGTCTGCCAGTATTGGGTATCTGTTATGGTGCGCAGTTTATTTCTAACACGCTCGGTGGTAAGGTTGAAAAAGCTGACAGCCGCGAGTATGGTCGTGCCAACCTCGAGACTATCAATCTCGATAATCCCCTGTTTAAGGGCTTCGAGAAGGGTTCGCAGGTGTGGATGAGCCATGGTGATACCATCACCGCCATTCCCGAGGATTTCGAGGTGATTGGTTCTACTAAGGACGTTAAGAACGCTGCCTTTGCTTCAACCAAGCAGCCTGTTTGGGCTGTACAGTTCCATCCAGAGGTGTTCCACACTCTTCAGGGCACACAGTTGCTTAAGAACTTCGTAGTTGATATCTGCGGTTCAAAGCAGGAGTGGAGTGCAGCCTCGTTTGTTGATTCAACTGTAGCTGAGCTCAAGGCTCAGTTGGGTAACGATCGTGTTATCCTTGGTCTTAGTGGTGGTGTTGACTCTTCTGTTGCTGCCGTACTGCTCAACAAGGCCATTGGCAAGAATCTGACCTGTATCTTCGTTGATCACGGTATGCTCCGTAAAAACGAGTTTACTCAGGTGATGGAAGATTATAAGGTACTGGGACTTAATGTAATTGGTGTTGATGCCAGTGAGAAGTTCTTCAGCGATCTGGCTGGTGTTACCGATCCTGAGCAGAAACGTAAGATTATTGGTCGCGACTTTGTAGAGGTATTCAATGCCGAGGCCAAGAAGATTACCGATGCCAAGTGGTTGGCTCAGGGTACTATCTACCCCGACCGTATCGAGAGTCTCAATATCACTGGTAAGGTCATTAAGAGTCACCATAACGTAGGTGGACTGCCAAAGGAGATGCACCTGCAGCTTTGTGAGCCATTGAAGTGGTTGTTCAAGGATGAGGTGCGTCGTGTAGGTCGCCAGATGGGTATGCCTGAGCATTTGATTACCCGTCACCCCTTCCCTGGTCCTGGTCTTGCCGTACGTATCCTTGGTGATATCACTCGCGAGAAGGTTGAGATTCTGCAGAATGCTGATGATATCTATATCCGCGGTCTTCGCGATTATAAGGTAAAGCTCTCTGGCGAGGAGGCTCGCAAGGTGCTTGCTGCTGGTGTTCCTGCTGAGATGCAGGATGGCGAAATCGAGGTTTCGCTCTACGATCAGATCTGGCAGGCTGGTGCTATCCTGCTCTCTACCGTTCGTTCGGTAGGTGTGATGGGTGATGAGCGTACATACGAGCATCCTGTAGCTCTGCGTGCTGTTACCAGTACTGATGCCATGACTGCCGACTGGGCACATCTGCCTTACGAGTTCATGGCAAAGGTATCTAATGAGATTATTAATAAGGTACGTGGTGTTAATCGCGTATGTTATGACATCTCTTCAAAACCACCTGCAACAATTGAATGGGAATAACAATAAAATGAAAAAACTATTATCAACATTTTTTCTTTCGCTGGCAGCTGCGGCCGTTATGGCCGTGCCAGCAAAGAAAGGATTATGGAAAACCATAACCCTTGAGAACGGTAAAGAAGTAAACGCCCAGTTAATGGGCGATGAGTTTGGGCACTATTGGCGTACCGCCAATGGCCAGAACTATTATGCTGTAGAAGGTCGGTATAAGGAGGCAACTCCTGCTGTACTTCAGATGGCAGCTCAGCACCGTGCAAAGGCTACTCAGCTCCGTACGGCTCGTGCGAAGCGTCATCAGACAAGAGGCGCTTTCTCACCTTCGACTATTTATCAGGGCGACAAGAAAGGATTGATTATCTTGGTAAATTTCAGCGATGTGAAGTTCCAGGATAATAACGATCAGGCTTTCTACACTAAGATGGCTAATACCTCAGGCTTTAGCGAGCGTAATTTCACTGGTTCAGTGGCTGACTATTTCAAGGATCAGTCGCGTGGTCAGTTTGTGCTGACGTTTGATGTCGTAGGCCCTGTGACTGTTAGCAAGGAAGCATCATATTATGGTCAGAATGATGAAAATGGAAATGATATGTATGCTGAGGAGATGGTGGCCGAGGCTGTAAATCTGGCGAAGGAACATGTGACCGACTGGAAACAGTATGACTGGGATAATGATGGCGAAGTCGATCAGGTGATGATTATCTATGCCGGTGAAGGTGAGGCTGATGGCGGTGCTGAGGATACTATCTGGCCTCATGAATACAGTCTTTCATACTTGGGCTCGGCTGTTGATGTGTCCGACGGTTTGAAAGTAAATACCTATGCTGTTGCTAATGAAGGGTCTATGGGAAATGGTGTATTTGTGGTCAATGGTATCGGAACCATCTGTCACGAGTTCTCTCATTGTCTAGGTTTGCCTGATATGTATGATGTTAGCTATAGTGGTAACTACGGCATGCAAAGCTGGTCGCTTATGGATAATGGCTCTTATAATAATAGCGGTTTCACACCACCAAGTTATACCAGTTTTGAAAAGCTGAGTATTGGTTGGATAACGCCTACAGAACTCACTGAAACTCAAAGCGTCAGCGCTATGCGTGCATTGAATGATTCTGACGATGTCTATATGATTCGCAATGCTGCTCATACTGATGAGTTCTACCTTCTGGAAAACCGTCAGCAGAAAGGCTGGGACACTTATGTGCCTGCAAACGGTATGCTTATCCTGCATGTCGACTATGATGAAAATCTCTGGCACTATAATCTGGTTAATAGCTACTCTGATGATACCGATGATTATCCCGTTAACGATCATCAGCGTTGTACTATTTTCCATGCCGATGGTGCTGATAGTACGGGTGTGCTGTATAATAAGATGAATGAGGTACTCAATGATTACTACAATGCCATTGGATCAGAGGCTGACAATTATCTGAATGAGTATTGGACTTTGTATGATTTGTATGATGCTGAAATGCAAAACGATGTGTATCCACAGCCAGGTAACAATCAGCTAACTAATACGTCAGTTCCTCGTGCCTTCCTATATAATAAGAATACCGATGGCCGAAAGCTGATGAATATCAGTATTACTGATATCACACAGAATACTGATGGTACCATTGCTTTCAAGTTCGCTGTTGATAACAGTGGCTCTGAGGAGGGCGATAATACCGATTATGGTAATTCGAACCAAGGTGGGTCTGAGGCTGCTATCCGCACGATAGAGACTTCTACCCAGAAGGATGGTCGCACCTATACGCTCCAAGGGCGTCAGGTTAACAGTGATTCCCAAGAGTTACGTCGCGGCATCTACATTGTTAATGGTAAGAAAGTCGTGAAATAAAACAAAAAAGCCTCGCCAACCGGCGAGGCTTTTTTGTTAGTTGTTTACTCATTTACTTGTTCTTCAGCAGATCGCGTATCTCAGCCAATAGCTCCTCCTGTGTTGGGCCCTTTGGAGCCTCTGGCTCTGGAGCAGGCTCTTCCTTCTTGCGGTTCAGCTTGTTGATACCCTTCAGCATCATGAAGATACAGAAAGCAATGATAATAAAGTCGATAACGTTCTGGATGAACTGGCCATAGGCAAACACTGATGCACCAGCCTCCTGAGCTGCTGCCAGTGTGGCATACGACTTGTCGTCGCTCAGGTTTACAAACAAGTTTGTAAAGTCGATACCACCTGTGGCCAAGCTGATAACAGGCATCAGCACATCGCCTACCAGCGAGGTTACGATTTTACCAAACGCGCCGCCGATGATAACACCGACTGCCATGTCCATCACATTGCCCTTAACGGCAAACTCTTTGAAT
>LXOW01060417.1_pt1 | contig 11567 bp, 11 predicted proteins | sample 1368591 | NCBI WGS metagenome assembly LXOW01 (sample SAMN04884650, study PRJNA319009) | bovine gut metagenome | isolation source: Cow rumen | host: Bos taurus | place: Italy: Legnaro (PD) | collected 2014-07-09
TACAGCGATACGTTGGACGCCTTGCGGGCGATGGTGTTGGCCCCGATGACCAGGAGCATGCCGATGACGTTGTTCATCATCTCCGCCGCGGAGGCGATGCCCTTGGCGGCGCCCTCCAGGCCGTACCGGTTGGCAAAGGTGGAGACCACGTCGGCGGTCACGTAGGTCTTGGGGTTGTAGAGCAGCAGGACCTTCTCGTAGCCGATGTTGAGGAGCGAGCCGATCCGGGTGATGAGCATGATGACGATGGTGGACAGGATGCTGGGCAGGACCACGTAGCGCATCTGGGCCATCTTGCCGGCGCCGTCGATCTGGGCGGCCTCATAGCTGGTGGGCGAAATGGCGATGATGGCGGCGAAGAATACGATGCTGTCATAGCCCGCGCCCTCCCAGATGCCGCTGATCTGGTAGATGGCCCTGAAGAAGCCCGGGTTGTTCAAGAGGCCTGCGTTGGCCACCTCCCGGGAGACCAGCCCCAACGACGCCAGCGCCTGAGAGACGATGCCCATGCCGGAAATGAGGGAGCCCTGCTTCACCAACATGGTGACCAGGGTGGTCATAACGACGGTGGACATGAACTTGGGCAGGTAGGTGAGCACCTGGCAGGTGGACCTGACCAGGTTCGATTTGATCTCGTTGAAGAACAAAGCCAGGATGATGGGCATGGGGAACCCGAAGCACAGGCCGTAGAAGCTGAGCAGGAACGTGTTGCGGAAGGCCCGCCAGAACTCGGTGGACATGCCGTCGCCGCCCACCAGCAGGCGCTTGAAGTAGGAGAATCCCGCGAAGAACTGCTCCGCTACGGGCTTCACCTCGTCCGACACCTTGAAACTTCCCAGCAGCTCATACATGGGGAAGTACCGCCAGAACAGGAAGACCAGGATCATGGGGATCAGCATGATGTACAGCCGCCAATCCTTCAGCACGGTCAAACCCACGTTCCGCCAATAGTGCTTTTCCACATCGTCGCGCACGACCTGCTCAGGGTTCTCCCGGTAGGTCTTGGTCACCTCGTCAAATACGAGAAAATCCGATGCTTTACTTTCCATCCGCCCGTCCCCTTATCGTTTTTGATTTTCCTTTTGTATCCGCAACAGATAGTGTATCTGATCCTCAAAGATGCCGTCCAGCCGCCGTGCGATCCAGATGACCACCACGGTGAACAGGTCCGTGATGACGCCGGTGCTGAAGAAGCCCAGGCACACCTGCCAGTCGTTTCCCAGCGCCAGCGCCAGGATGGCGCGTCCCAGCTGCATGAGCAGGACCGTGACGAGACCGAAGCCGATGCTTTGGAGGGCGTCCTTCCGGGTCTCCTCCTTGCCCCAGGCTTTCAGAAGGAACAGCGCCGTCAGCGAGAGGAGATTCCCCAGGCCATAAATAAGGTATTGATCCCACCTGGCCCCCGCCAGCAGGCAGGCGAGGAGTCCTCCGAGAGCGGCGTGGATGCCGGCCCAGGGGCCCCAGCGCATCATGACGATGGCGGTGATGGCGGCCACCACGGAGACCGTGTAGGGCTCGGCGGGAAAGAGCTTCGTGGCGGCGAAATGGAGCACCGGCTCGAACATGGCCATCATGAGGAGGAAGAGGCCCAGGTCTATCGTCCGGTATTCCCCCAAGCTCCTTTGCCTCGCCATAGGTGGTACGCCTTCCTTTCCCACAGGGGAGGGGATTTGGCCCCTTATACCCTGTTATACGGTTCTATTGTAGTTTCGGGCAGGATGATTTGTACATATCCAAAACGACCTCCTTCCTGCACAAAACGGACAATTCCCGCTGATCCCATTTGCGGGGAAAAGGGGGCTATGCTATAACAGAAGCAGCACATGACAAAAAAGGAGCGGCACACATGAGCCAGTGGCGGATAAATCGGCAGGAAAATCTGCAGGACGTTCTGGATGCGGCCCCGCCGGGCACCGTTATTCGGCTGCCCGAGGGGATCTTGCGGCAAAGCGTCATCGTCCGCACCCCCCATATCACCCTGATCGGGGCCGGCCGGGACCTGACGCGGATCGTTTTTGACAATTGCGCCAAATGCATGGACAAAGTGGGTCGTCCCCTGGGCACCTTCCGCTCCTTCACGATGGCCGTCGCGGCCGAAAACGTGACGATCCGGGACCTGACCGTAGCCAACGACAGGGGCGATCCCGCCCAAAACGGGCAGCAGGTGGCCCTGTCCGTCTGTGGGGATGGCTTCTGCATGGAGAACTGCGGCCTTGTCTCCACCCAGGACACCCTGTTTCTCGGTCCCCTGCCCCCGGATCTGATCCTCCGCTATCGGGATCTGCTTCCTGAGGAACTGCGGCGAAAAGGCGCCCTCTCCTCCCGCTTCGTCAACTGCTCCATCGCCGGCTCCGTGGACTTCATCTTCGGCGGCGGCAGCGCCCTGTTCGACGAATGCGAGATCCTGTCCGTCCCGGACGGCCGCAGCGTGGGCTACGCGGCGGCCCCATCCCACGTTGAGAACGAAACGGAGGGGTTCGTCTTCCGGCGCTGCCGCTTCACGGCTGAGCCTGGCGTGACGGAAGGGAGCGTGTATCTGGCCCGGCCCTGGCGGGATCACGGCCTGGTCGTCTTCGAGGATTGCGTATACGGCCCCCACATCCATCCCCTGGGCTTCGATCCCTGGGGCACCACCACCCGATACGAGACCGCCCGCTTCTATGAAAAACCACCCGTCCAAGGACGGGTGGCGTGGGTGCGTCAGACGCTCTGATATATGCTTTCGATATGCTCCCTGGAGAACACGGCGTTGGTATCGTCCGTGTTCTCCAGGGTGGCCATCACGTAGGGCTTGCGCTCCTTCAGGAAGGAGAGGATGGCCGAATAGTCCATCTCCCCGGTGCCGGCGGCCACGCTTTTGAGCTTTCCGTTCTCCCGAACGAAGTCCTTCAAATGGACCATGGCGATCCTGTCGCAGAGCTTGTCCATGGCCTCGCCGACGACCCGTTCCCGATCGTCCACGTTTTCCACAGAGAGCAGATTCACCGGATCGAAGATGATCCGAAGGTTCCGGCTGCCCATGGCGTTCAAAACCTCCAGCGCCCGATCCGGATTCCACACGATGTGGTTCCATACGGGCTCGATGGCCACCGTCACGCCCCGCTTCTCCGCCTCCGCCACCACCGGCTCCAGGCCCCGGAGAAAGGCGTGCAGAGCCTCCTGCCCGTGGCAGGCGGGCTCGTATTTGTAGGCCCCGTTGGGCGCGCCGGTCTCCGTGCCCACCATGCAGGCGCCGCTGAGGGCGGCCACCCGGATATGGGCGTAGTATTTGCCCTGTATCTCCTGGAGCTTTTCCGGATCGGGATGGGCCAAATTGAGATAGCAGCCCAGCACCGCCACGTCCAGCCCGTTTTGGGCGAACACCCGCCTGACGTGCATGGCCAGGCCCTCGGTCATGGCCGCCTCGTCGAAGGTAACGCCGGGGATCACCTTGGAAAGGGCCAGATGGACGCAGGAGAACCCCTCCTCCCGAGCCGTCTTGGCCCGTGCCTCCAGGGTCTGAAAGGACTTGTCCCTGGTGGTGTTCACGTCATGGAGCCGGATGCCGATCTGGATCATGTTGACCCCCCTCTCGTTTTCTGCCGTATCGGGACGCTCAAACGTCCGTCTCGGCGGTCAATATCCGCACGTGCTTGCCCAGGTGGCGGACCAGGGCGGCGTAGTAGTCCTCCTCATGCTCCGCCATGGTGCGGAAGAACTCCTCCCGGAACCAGGGCTGTTCGAGGAGCAGCCCGTAGGTGATGTGGACCGTCTGCCGGGCGGCAGGCAGGTTCATGTACTCGGGCAGATATGCGTCGTTTTCAAGGTCGATGTTGGGGATGTCCTTCACGTTGGTGGACACGTGGTAATACTTCTCCGCCTCCACCCGATGCTCCAGGGCGAACTTGTGGGCCCGGCGGTACAGATCCGGGTTCACCTCACTGACCACCCGCATGGCCTCCAGCCAGCTGGTGCCGGCGGTCTTCACGTGGACGTGGCCCTTGGTGACCCTGCCCACGGTGGAGAACACGGCGAACTTATCGGAGCCGGAATGGAGGGACAGTTTGTAGCCGAAGTGGTCGGCGATCTGCTGATGGACCACGAAATCGTGGGCAAAGGCGTTCAGATCCCCCGCGTACTCGATGCCCTTCTCAAAGGCGCCGGAGAAGTGGGGCGCACAGCTGATGGGGGTGATGCCCTCGCGGTGGAGCTCGTTCCCCACCACGAAGTGCTCGGCAGGGGTGGTGATGGTCAGCGTCTCGTCGATGGACAGCTCGAAGTCCACGGGGACGGTCTTGATCTCGTCGATATACCGATAGCAGTCGATGGCGTGCTCGATGCCCCGATAGAACACGATGACGATCCGGCGCAGCTCCTCTGCGCTGAGACGGCCGATGATGGGCAGTTCCCGATCCAGATACACGCCCTCGTAATGGGCGCGGACGTACTCGGGCAGGGCGGCGTAGAGGGCGTCGATCTCATTTTGGGGGAAGGTGACGGCCTTCTGGTTGATCTGCTCGGAGCAGTCCAAGGTGACCATGGTGCAGCCGGCGGAAAGGGCGTAACGGATCTCCTCCTTGGTCTTCAAATGGTCGCCGTCGGCGCCGTAGCCCTTTTTGTAGCCCTCCTGGAACACGTTGAAGGCGGCTGCGGAGATCACGTCCGCGAAGGTCCGATGGGTCAGGTTCAGCTCCCGAATGGACTGCTGGGCCAGGACCGGGTAGATGTCATGGTCCCCCAGGGCCCGGATGTGGCCAGGGCTCGCCAGACCCAGCCGATCGCCGAAGCCCATGGTGAACCTGTGTCCCTTGTGGCTCGCAGGCTTCGTATAGGGGAACAGGGCCATGAGGGCGGCGGCGTTCTCATTCGTCAGGGGACAGAGCTTGAGACCGCCCGCCTCCTGGCCGGCAAACAGGTCCGCCTTCTCCCCCGCCACGGCCAGGAGCTTTTCAAGGCCCCGGCGGACCAGGGCGGCCACGGTCCCCTCCGCTTCGTCCACGGAGCGCTCGTATACGAACAGATCCGTGTTGGCCAGCAGCGCCCGGAACCGGTCCATGGTGAAGATCCGCACCCGGGCGTTCAGCTTTTCATACAGGTCCGCCAGATACGCTTCACTTGGCGCGTCCTTCTCCCGGGCCACGGCGGTGGAAACGTCAGCGTCCTCGTTCTGCAGGGTGCGGACGAAGGAGAGGAATCCTTCCCCCCTCTCGCCCAGGAACCCCAGGACGTCCCCCTTGGGCATGGCCGCGGCGACGGCGTTGTAGATGGCCAGCGCCTTTTCCCGCCGGGTGGCGGCGGCTTCATATCGAGTCAAAAACTGTTCCGCGATCTTTTTATCCATTTTACTGTCTCCTTCCATCAACATACGCATGGTAAGGCCCCTCTTCGTCCTTCGGCTTTCCGCTTCCGATCCGCCAACAGGCGGCCAGCAGCGCGCCAGTCGCCAGCAACGCGCCGATCAAGGGCCCTTTCCGGTACGCTTTCTCATAGTATAAACGACTCTGCCCCACTTTTTCAAGAGCTATGGGGTCAAAAGGTATGCCGTACTCCCCACAGAGCTGCTTCACGTTCAGCAGACTGATGCAGGGAACGCCCCGGGAAAGATAGTGGCCCAACAGATAATCCTCCCCATCGGTCACTTCCTGTTGAATGAGCCCCTGCCCGAGGCCGTAGCCCTCCCCCCGATCGCCCATGGCCATGTTGTGGCCGCCTACGCTGATAAAGCAGGCCGCGTCCCCATAGAGGGCTTCCCGCCAGCGCAGGTTTTCCTGCCGGTCCTCCGGGACAGTGATCCTGATCCCCGCCGCCTCCATGCGGCGGAGGGCCTCCTCCAGTTCCCCCGCTTCCTCCTCGAAATAGACGGCGCCCATGTTTTTCCCCAGATCGTCGTCCCCGCCCAGGGTCACCGCCGCAGGGCGTGCCGCAATAAGACCGGCTTCATAGAGATGGAAGAGCATCTCCGGGGCGGTGAACTCCGGGACGTTGGCCCCATAGGTGGAGGCCCCTACGGACACGATGACCACCGGCTCCGCACCGAGAGCCTCCGCCGCGCAGACGGCGGCCAAATTCAGGGCCGGGAAGGAGCCGGTGCAGCAGAGAGCTACCCGATCTCCCGCCTTGACCCCCGCCCGGACCAGCAGATCAAGGACCAGGGCGGCCATATCCGGCTGACAGGAGGTGCGCTTGGCTTCCAAATTCCCCGTGGTGGTGGTGATGGCCGTAAAACCGGTGCCCAGGAGGCCGGTGGCGAACCTGTCCTCCGTCTCATCCATGGGGATGTCCCGGCGCAGCCGCTCCGCTTTCAGCTCCGCCATGCACGCTTCCATGGCGGAAGCCGCCCGGACCATGGCCCCATAGTGGGGCTTCTGCACCGTGCGGGCTCCAAAGTAGCTCCACAGGCACCCCGTCAGCAGGACCAGCGCCATACAGAGGATCAATATGCACTTTATCCGCTCCCGGCGTTTCACAGGGCCCCCATGAGCAGCATGGCCGCCCCCAGGATGCCGGTGACCGCCCCGAGGGCCAGCAAGGTCTTTATAACGCCCTGCTTCTCCATCTCCCGGACCAGGATGCCCGGCACGATGAGGCCGATGACCCCCACGGAGAAGGGCAGTATCCCCAGGGCCACCACCGCCAGATTCAGCAGATACGACAGCACGATGGACAGGGCAAAGCGCCGCTTGCCGTAGAGGATGAGCAGATTGGAAAGAAGCTGCATGAGCCCCCAGGTCAGCAGCACCAGGGCCAGGGTGTAGCCGATCCTAAGGGGCGAGGTGAGGCACAGGGCGAAGTATCCGGGCACGATGATGCCCCCCGGGGACAGGCGGGTGCACTCATAGAAGAGGATGCTGACCAATATCCCCAGCACCAGTATCTTTTCCGTCATGGCTCCGCCTCCTCTCTTCCCTCTCTCAGCCGCCGGATCAGCGCCTCTCCGGCGCCCTTGATGTTCCCCGCGCACAGCACCGCGGTGGGCTCCGAAAAGCTCAGGGGCACCTGCTCCGGGTTCGAGATCAGCCGCACCGGCACCCGGGGGCAGGTCCGCTTCAGCAGCCCTTTCAGCAGCCCTTTCTGCTCCCCCATCACCCAGATCTCCGCCGCCGGGAGCCGGGCCGCCAGACGGCTCATATCCTCCGCCCGGGCAGGCCGGTCCCGCCGATTGTTCAAAAGAAGGATGAGCCTGCCCTCTTCGCCGCTCTGCTCATAGAGCCGAAGGGTGGACAGGAAATCGTTGGCGGAGAAGGCGTTCAAAAACACGGCGTTTCCCCGCCGGATAGTCTCAAAGGCGAAGGGGTCCTTTCGGACCTGTCTCATGCCCTGCAAGGCGTCCGCCTCGCTGACTCCGGCGGCCTTGCACACGGCGAGCGCCAGGGCCACGTTCTCCGGGAAGTCGGGGACGTCAGGATACCCCTCCGGCCGGGGCTGCACCGGGATCACCCGGCCCCGGCCCTCCATGGCCCGTGTCATGAGCTCGGCCATGTCCGCTTCCGCCGTGAACAGATCCCCCTTGCGGGGGGCCATGGAGAGGAGCGCCTCGCAGATCTCCTGCCGGGTCTCCCCCATCACGTCCGTATGGTCCGGGCGCACGTTGGTGATGAGGGCCATATCCGCCCGCAGCATCTGTTCCGATGCCCGCTGGAGCTCCGGATGGATGGCCATGCACTCCACCACCAGCACCTGGGCCTTCTCCCGGTGAGCAAGGCGCATCACGTCCAGCTGCTCCCGGATGTTGGCGGGGGAGCGGCGCTGGATCTGCTCCTCGCGCCCGTCCGCGTGGAGGATCATGGGCAGGGTGCCGGTGGACTTGGACAGGACCCGGACCCCGCCTCCCCGCAGCCCCGCGTCGATGAGCCGGACCGTGGAGGACTTGCCCCGGATGCCGTTCACGTGGATCACGTGGACAAAGGACCTCCTATATCGGCAGGCGAGAAGCTTCTCCCCCGCCAGATACAGGAGGTACATAGCGCAAAGCGGTATGAGAACGTACAGAAGGTCCCTCATAGCATGCCCTTGTAGCGCAGGACGTAGGCCACGATCTTCAGCTGGTCGGCCACCCGCCGCTCCATCTCAAAGCCCCGGAAGGTCTCCACCGTGATGGCGGGGATCCCCAGCTCCTCGGACACGGTCCGGTTCATGCTGCCCGCCGGGCCCGGTCCGTTGACGTTGAATGGCCGGGAGGTCACCTTCCCGTCCTGGGTGTCGAAGAGCAGATCGAAGAACAGATCCTCCATGCCCGTCAGGGTGGAGTAGATAAGGTTGCTGCCCAAAAAGTCCCGTCCCTCCGAATAGACGATGGCCTCGTGGAGGTCCAGGAGGATCTCCGGGTGCTTATCCTCGATATCATGGAAGATGGCGTAACAGATCCGCTGGGCCTCGGTGCCGTTCTCGTCTCCGGGGAAGCAGCGGTTGGGGTCCTCTGTCCCCACCGTCCGGCGGTTGAGCCGGGCGCCCTGGGCATTGGCGGGAGCCAGCACGTACAGGGTACCGGCCTTAATGGCGGTGTTCTGGAGCATGAGCCCGGCGTACCAGGCGGCCCGCTCGTTCCCATGGATGCCGGCGGCCACGTAGACCGTGGGGCCCGGCTCCGCGCCGGTGATCTTCACCACGGTGGTCTCCGTGTCCGTGCCGGGGGTGAGCAGATAGCTCTCCCGCTCCACCGGATAGTCCGTATCAAAGTCGTCCGTGAAGTCGTGGACGGTCTTCGTGTAGATGTCGAAGGTGACCTCCGGTTCCACCACGCTGTAGCCGTCGTAGGCGAACGTCTCCCCGTCGATGACCACGGTGGCAAGGCCTTCCTCCGACGCGCTATCGTCGTCCTCCGGCGCCGGGGCCTGGGACGGCTCCGCCGTCGGGGCGGACGTGGCCGCCGCCTCCGCGGCAGCGGGGACGGGGGCCGGCTGCGGAACAGGGGTTTGCCCGCAGCCCGCCAGCAGCGTCAGGAGAGCCAAAAGTACCGTTCGCGTTCGTTTCATAGGTTTCCTCAATCGGTGGGGTTAAGATAGACGCCGATCCCCGAGGCGATGATATCCCGATAGGCGGGCAGATCGCCAAGATCAATGGTCGATTCGTTCCCCAGTTCGTTATAAGCGCTGCACAGCTGCTGGATGCCGCAGATGTGGCGGGCCACCCGCACGTCGATAGGGATGCCGGTCTCCGGAAAATCCACGTAGAGCGCCCCGTACTGGCCGGCCAGATAGTAGTAGCGGTCCACGCCGGTCACCACCAGGTCCGCGTCGGTCCTGCCCCTGAGGCGGCCCTGGGAGGCGTTGGCGGTCTCCATAAGGGTGGCCAGGGTGTCGGTATAGTCCCCCAGCTCCCGGTGGCTTAGGCCGTGCAGGTTGGTGGGCGAGGCCTCGATGCTGATCTTCATGCCCTCCAGCTGCATATCCATGGCGGCCCAGCTACTTAGCTCGATGGCGTCCTGATGGGCCACGATGGCGTTGATGGTGGGATACTCCGGGGAGGCCTCATGAAGGTCCACGGTGATGTTCACGCCGTTGGCTTTGATGAACTCCGTGAGCCCGTAGGTGACCCGCTCGGTGAAGGTGCCCGTGTTGCTGCCGGGATAGGCCCTGTTCAGGTTCCTGGTCTCGCTGCCGGACAGGGTCTGTCCGCTGGTGCGGTGGACGTACACGTCGGAATCGGGCCACTGGTCGATGGGGTTGGTGGCCCGGGAGCCGAAGCGGAAGATCCTGTCCCCGCCGGGAGTGGAGATGGTGAAGAACATGGGCGCCCCTTCCTGGGGGTCCGTGCAGGTGAAGGCGCTGTGGTTGGTCCGGGGGATCACGTAGAGGACCCCGGTTTCGGGCCGACAGTTCTCGATGAGGGTCACCGCCGCCACCACGCCCGAGGGCTCGTTGGGATGGGTGCCGCCCAGCACCAGAATGGAGGCGCCGGGGCTGCCGGAGTCCAGCACGTAGATCTCCGTGTCCCCGTTGGTGCCCTTGAGGGCCGGGTTGTAGTCGGAGAGCATTTGCACCTCGGTGACGCCGGGGCCGGGATAGATGGGCTGATCCTTCCACATGGAGGAGAAGGTAACGCCCAGATACACGATGACGGCCGCGGCCAGCAGGCACAGGGCCGAGGCGGTCCATATCCGCTTAGGTATCTTCTTCATGAGGGCACCTCACTTGATGAGCAGCAGCCGCAGGATCAGAGGGATGATGACCAGGGCCGCGTCCAGCTGATAGAGGACCTTGTCCTTCTTGAACATGTTTACGAGGATCAGGACCAGGAGCAACGCCGCGATGCCCAGATACACGTATTTCAAAAACATCATCTTCTTCCCCTCCCTATCTGGTCAAAAAGCCCATGTGACCGGAGTTGAGCAAATAGATCACCGCCAGGGCGATGCACACCAAAAACGGGATCGCGCAGTGCTTCAACACGTATTTGTACTTGAGGCCCACGATCTGGGCGGCGTAGTTGCCCGCAAGGGCCGTGGGCGGCATCAAATCGCCCAAGCAGCAGATGAAGGCCAGCAAAGCCGCGATGGTGATCTGATCCCCGGTGTTGAGGAGCACCAGCAAAAACGGCACGCCCATGACGCTGGCCGCCCCGTAGGAGCTGACCGCGCCGAAGCCCGGCATGATGGTGCAGATGGCCACGTAGAGGAGCACGGTGCCAAGGCCCAAACAGGAGACCACGATCCAGCCCCGGGCGCCGGTAAGGGTCAGGACCTGGATGAACATGCCCACGCCCATGAGCTTGGCAAGGACGGGGATGGTGGTGTCCATGGCTTCCAATCCCCCCTGCCAGGCGTTGAACCGCTTCCCGGTGAATACGGCCACCGCGGCGCAGATAAGGAAGATGAGGGGCGTGCCCAGCTGGGGCATGTATTTGGGCAAAGCCCGGGTCAGCACCAGCAGCGCCACCAGCAGAAGGATGGGGATATAGAGCTTGAAGCCGTACTTCTTCCCCACCTCCATATCCAGGTCCTTCTTCAGTTCCTCGATGTCCAGATCCTTGCAGTACTTGAGCCCCAGGAACAGGACCGTGAAGACGGCGCAGGGGACGGTGATGAGGAACAGGGGCCCTTCAAAGCCGATGTAGGGCATGTCCACGCCGCCCGCGATCAGCATGGCAGGGATATTCACCGGCGGGGCCGCCATGCCCATGATGGCGCCCACGGCCAAAATGGCGCCGGCTCGGGCCTTGGGGATGCCGATCTTCAGCAGGATGGGGGCCACGATGGCCCCGGCGGACAGGACCGCCGCGGTGGAGGAGCCGGTGATCATGCCCGGGAACATGACGATGAACATGAGCAGGATCAGCATCAGGGCCGGGACCTTATAAAACCTGGTGACGATCAGGGCGTTGAGGGCCTCCAGTGCCCCGGAACGCTGTATGGCCGTCATGAACAGCATGGCCGTGGAGATGATGAGGATGGTGTCGACGTAGGTAAAGCATCCCTCGAACAGATGCCGCAGAGGGATGCCCTCCCCCGCCGCCAGTGCGCCGGCGATGGCGCCCAGGATCATGGATAGGCTTACGGGGAGCTTCAAAAGCAGGTTCCCCAGCAAGAACACGCCCAGCATGACCAGCAGGACCAATAATTCCGTATTCAAAGCGTTCTCCTCACTTTCCTA
>LXOW01100292.1_pt1 | contig 11565 bp, 4 predicted proteins | sample 1368591 | NCBI WGS metagenome assembly LXOW01 (sample SAMN04884650, study PRJNA319009) | bovine gut metagenome | isolation source: Cow rumen | host: Bos taurus | place: Italy: Legnaro (PD) | collected 2014-07-09
GTGTATAAGAGACAGAGGGGAGGCGGGGAAGGGGGGGGAATACTCACGCGGAGGCGCGGAGGCGCGGAGAGAAGAAAACCAGAAAGGAGGAGGGGAAAACTCCCTTTTGTTGCCATTCGCCCCCTCCCTTTTCCTTTCCGCTCTCCAAGCTCCCTCCGCGTCTCCGCGCCTCCGCGTGAGACATATTCCCCCTCCAAGCACCTTCCCCCCTCTGTGCCTCTGCCTCTATGCGCCTCTGCGCGAGGTTCCTCCCTTGGGCCCCTATCTGTTTTGGTGTTCCGTCCCGGGCGGGTTTCTGCTACAAGAGGGGCGTTTCGAAAGGAACCCTGCCATGACTGCCGTGTTGGAAGCGATAGATGGAATGACCACCGCCGAGAAGGTCCGGACCATGGACTATCTGTGGACCTCGCTCGAGGCCGACCGCAACGGCTACGAGCCCCCCGCCTGGCATGGCCGCGAACTCGAACGCCGCGAAAAGCTGCTCGCCGAGGGCAAGATCCCCGTCTACGACTGGTCCGAGGTCAAGTCCCGCCTCTCCGCCCGTGCCGCGGCCGTTGCATCCTGACCATTTTGTCACGCAGAGGCGCTGAGAGGCGGAGGCGCAGAGGGGGCAGGGGGTAGGGGAGGGAGGGGGGAATACTCACGCGGAGGCGCGGAGGCGCGGAGAGAAGAAGACCACAAAGGAGGGGGAAACTCCCTTTTGTTGCCATTCGCCCCCCCTCTTTTCCCTTTCCTCTCTCCAAGTTCCCTCCGCGTCTCCGCGCGTCCGCGTGAGATATATATCCCCCTCCAAGCCCCCTCCTCCCCTCTGTGCCTCTGCCTCTCTGCGCCTCTGCGTGAGGTCCCCCCTCCAAGCCCCCTCTTCTTCCCTCTCTCCAAGCTCCCTCCGCGTCTCCGCGCCTCCGCGTGAGATATTTTCCTCCTCCAAGCCCCTCCTCCCCTCGGCGGCTCTGGCTCTCCGCGCCCCTGCGCGAGCCTCTCGCCCCACCCGTTTCTTTTCCCGTTTTTTTGATTGCCAGTTGGCGGGGGATGGGGTTTACTAGCGTCAACGGGCGAGTGTGTCCCGCCCGGGATTGCAATCCATAAGAATGAAACTGACGACGATGGTTCGAGAGAACGTGGGCTTGCGGCCGCCGGACTGTGTCCGGTGGGGCGCGTTTGTTGTTTTGTGCCTGTTTGCGGGCGCTTTCAACGTGTGCGCGCAGGACGCGGAGGCGCCGGATTCCGCCGCATCCGCAGAGGAGCAGTGGGTGCCGATGGGCGAAGAAGCCCTGGCCGATCTGGTTGCCGCGCCGTCCGCCGAAGAACGGGCCGCGTTGCTGGCCTCGGGTGACGAAGCCGCCTTGCAGGCCGCGCTCGATGCGGCAAACAGCCGTGTCGAGCAGCTGGCCGACGCCATGCCCGCCATCCACCGCGACATCCGTGAATTCCGCCAGAAAGCGATGCGCGATTCCGACAAAGCCAAGGAAATCCGCGCCCAAATCCAATCGCTGGAAGACGAACTCGCCACCTGGGTCGACGAGCAGCCCGAAATCCGCGAGCGCAGGGACGCCCTCGACGCCATCAACCGCAACATGATGGACGAGCTCCGCTTCCGCCGCGAACTCAACCGCAAACTTGGACGGGGCATCGCCCGCCCCCTCCCCTCCACCCAACCCATTTTGGAACCGTAACCCGTGTCCAATACAAGAAAAGAGGTCGCCATGAATAACAAAGCCATCATGCATTCGTCCGTCTGGTTCGTCCTGGGCCTGGTCCTCGCCTTCCTGGGCTTGTGGCCGTGCGCAGGCCTCGCCCAGATGTATTCCGGCAGCAAAGTGGAAGTCTATGATTCCTACGAGGATTTCGCCCAGGCGAAAGGCTATCTGCGCGTGACGGCCACGATGGAAGACGAGGAAGGCGCGGGCGGGGGCTCCGTGACGGTCGAACAGGTGTGGCAGGAAGGCTGGGAGCCGGGTGACGACCCCGATGGAGATGGTTATACGAACCAGGAGGAGTTCGAAGGCACGAGCGCGACCCTCAACGGCTTGAACGGCGTGTTTTCCTCCCTGGCCCAGGGCGGCGCCATCTATTTCGGCCCCGGTTCCGACGGCCAGCTCTATGACACGGACGGCGACGCCATCAGCGACATGTACGAATTGTACTACACCAAGACCGACCCGAACAAAAAGGATTCGGACGGCGACGGGATGTACGACTCCGTGGAAGCCTATGCGGGGTTGAATCCGATGGATGGCGGTCTTGTCTACGATTATGTGTTCACGAAAGGCGAATTCGTCTACACGACCAAGGTCTACCGGGCCAGCGGCGGTGTGTACAGGGAGACCCCCCATACGAACACCTACATCATCGTGAGTGCCATGAATCCGCAGAAGGAAGCCGAATTCGAGTACGATGCGGAGACGGACACGTACACCCCCATCGAGGACGTGAAGGACCTCAAGACCACCCAGCAGCACCCGGACTTCGACATCGACGGCGACGGCCTGACCAACAAGGAAGAAGTGAAAGCCGCCATGGATGCAATCGACAAGGACTACCAGGCACCCGAGCGGCGCACGGCCGGGGAAAAACCCTTCCGGAACGACATCCTGGACGGCGGCAGCTGGACGAGCCCGCTGCGCTACGACTCCGACGGCGACCGCTTGGTCGACTCCTTCGAGCGCGCGTTTTCGGGCTTCAACCCCTCGGTGTCGGAAGAAGGTGAAAGCGCCTGGAGCGAGGACAAGGACCACGACGGCCTGGTGAACGTCCGCGAACAGTGCATGCATCCGTTGCTTTCCTCCGGGTGGGCGAAGCAATCCTACCGCGACAACGAGTTGAACACGATCACGACGCCCATCTATCCCTCCACGTCCTGCGATGTCTGGTACAACGCGAAGATCGGGCTGCGCTACTCGGGGTCGGCCGTCCTGTTCGGGGTTCCCGGCTATCTGCTGGCGGCACAATTCGGAAAGGCCGGTGACGTGCAGCGGCATTACACGGTGAGCAAGGCCGGCTCGGTTTCGATGGATGGCGATTTGCCCGTCTGGACGCCGGCGGAAACCGCACTGGCCGGGAGCGCCGGCAACGTGTTCTGGATGCCGCCCTCCTCGTACTGGACGGATCCGAGCAAGGTCGACACCGACGGCGACAGCCTGCCGGACGGGTGGGAAGTCGAATACGGCCTGAACGCCCTTGCCGGAGGGCTGTGGGGGCCGAGCGGGCAGTTGGGCGACCCGGACCAGGACGGCCTGGTGAACTACGAAGAGTACTGGGGGCAGGACGGCCACCGCATCGACCGCATCACGGGGACGGGCGACGAGACCATTCCGTGGGTGGCGCGCGGGTTGAACTATCCGAACCAGTTGCGCTTCGACGATTTCATTTCCCACGAGGACGGCAAGGATTGGTACATCGGCCGCGAGCTGTGGCAGGCTCCGTCCTTGTTCGACACGGGGAACCTGTGCGAAGCCTACTCCGAAACGCTCTATCCCGGATTCTTCCAGGCCGCGTCCAGGATGAAACTCGACCTGGAGACGGGGGTGTGGACCGAGGTCTCGAACACCGCGTGGGTTGCCAACGGGTCCATCCCGGTCGGCGAGGAAACGACGAGCGGCATCGTGAAGACCCCCGTGAAGAACTACGTGCCGGTCCCCGGCGTCCCGGCCCCGTGCTTCCTGAACGACATGTACCAGCTGGCGGAAGGCTACGGCGAGGATTTCCTGGTGGAGAACAACCCCGCTCTCCCGGATGACGGGGAAGGCGCGTTCCAGCCGTTCGCGACGGCGTACGGGAACATTTTCTACTACGAAGACCCCGATGCCGATCCCGATGGCCGCTACACCCCCGGCGTCGATGCCTTGTGGTATGCGGGCGGGGCCTCAGATGGCGTGTATAAAGATTTCGAGAGCAATGGCGACCTGGTGCTGTCGGACCCGAACGGGCTCCTGACCGGCGACCAGCAGGGCTATCCGCTGTACGACAACATCCCGCTGATGATGCCGATGCCGGGGCGCGACACCGACAACGACGGACTGGTGGATTCGATGGAAATCCAGATGGACATCGCCCGCGACAAGTACTTCAGTTCGCCGGTGGTGGGCCTGAACCCGCTGGTCATGCGTTCGGCCCGGATCGTGAACTCGAACGGGATGCAGGCGGCGTTCTCGACCGACCTGTACATCTTCTCGCGCCAGTTCTCCGTCGAAGCCTGGGTGTACCTCTCCGGCGACGCTCCGGCGGAAGGCACGTTCGTCCGCGGCGGCATCGTGGGCGACAGCCGTTATGCCTTCGACCTGGGCGTGAAGCCTCTCCGCACGGGTGGGACCATCGTCTCGCCGGTCGAGGTGGACACGGTCCCGTATTTCGGCTTCCACACGGTGGGCGGCAAGTGGTACCAGGTGAGCGCGACGCAACCGCTGCCGCGCGGCAAGTGGGTGCATCTGGCCGGCACGTTCGACCCGGACAAGAACGGCCTTTCCCTCTACATCGACGGGGTGCTCGGGCAAACGCGAGAAGTCCAGGAAGAGTCCATTGCTTCCTACGATCTTTACGAGTTGCATGGAATGGGCGGAATCCTGACGGTCGGCCAGGGCGAAGACTTCGTGGACCACCTGTGGGTCGATGAAGTGCGCGTCTGGGGCGTCGAACGCACGGCCGCGGAAATCAACGCGAACTTCAGCCATGTGTTGCAGCCCGACCAGCTGGTGAATCTCGACGGCGAGGATCTCATCGGCGGCCTGATGGCGTACTATCCCTTCGACGACGGAGGGACGACCGCGGCCGACCAGCGGCACCGCGCGATGTGCAGCCTGCACAAGTACGACTACCCCGCGCAGGACTGGGTCGCCAACTCCCTCAAGCACGAGTACTTCTATCCCGACCGCTCCTATGGCTTCCCGATCGAGAAGTTCGGCGGTGCTTTCGTCTTCGATTCCGGCAACGTCGCACCCGTCACCGGCGCGGTGGACGCCCAGCAGGGCGAATACGACAGCGATGGCGACGGTCTCCCGGACTCCTTCGAACTCCAGCACAACATGAACCCCTTCTCGTGGTTCACGCCGACGCACCTGTACATGCGCTACGACGCGGCCTGGGGCAACGTGGCGGACGCCGCGGTCATGATTGCTCGCGAAAGCCTGACCAACTGGACGGTTTCCATCTACGGACAAGCGCCGGACTATATCGAAGGCACGATGTTGCTGACGACGAAGGCCGGCGTGGTGACCGAAGTCTGCGATCCCAGCGTCGTTCTGTTGTCTCACCAGGAGATTTCAACGGGCACCACGACCACGACGAACGAAGCGGGCGAGGTCTCGACGAGCACCACGAGCACGACGAACACGGTCGTGGACATCACGGTCGGCGATGTCGATGACAAGATTGCAATCGGGGAGACGTGGTGGACGACGCTGAAGGGCCAGACGGTCGCGCCGGTGAACCAGTTCGGCAAGACGCTGTCGGACGCCGACGGCGATTACGACGGCGATGGCCTGACCAATCTCCAGGAATACTGGGCCCGTACGAACCCGAACAAGACGGACACGGACGAGGACGGGATCCCCGACGCCGAAGAAGACTTCGACCAGGACGGCCTCCCCAACGGCATGGAGGCGGACAACAACGCCCGGCCGGATCTCGCCGACACCGACGACGACGGCTTCGACGACCTCTATGAAGTCGCCAACGGGAGCGGGCCCGCGGATTCGGCTTCCCCCGCCCAGTCCTTCGCCGTCTACTGCGACGGCAAGCCCGGCAGCTGGCTCGAAGTCCGCGACTCGACCAAGTACGCCCTGGAGAACTGGACCATCGAGGCGAAGATTCTCCCCGTCGGCTACGCTTTCCTCGGCGACGGCCAGAGCGCCTGCATCCTCCGCCGTGGCGTGGAAACGACGACCAACGGCATGACGGTCGCCAACTACGAACTGCGCGTGGTCCGCGACGGCAACAAGCTCTACCCGATGGCCCGCTACGTCTTCAAGAACTCCAAGGGCTTGGGCGAGGTCGTGGAACTGCGCGGCACCAACGCCCTCAAGACCGTCGCCTCGACCAATTCGTTCGACGTGTCCAAGGAGATGACGCATCTGGCCGTCTCCTACTACGGACCGTACAAGCGGATGACCCTCTACGTGGACGGCGAGAACGCCGGGCAGACGAAGCAGCTGACCACCGCCAACGCCACTTCGGGCGAAGGTCCGTCCGCCATCCTGCGCATCGGCGAAGGCTTCCGCGGCTTCATCGACGACGTCTGCGTCTGGAACGCCGAGCGCACGCAAGGGGCCATCCAGGGGACCGTGCATACGACTCCGGCCATCACCGATCCGTCCCTGGTCGCCCGGTTCTCCTTCGACGACGGCGGCTGGAGCGGCGTGCTCGAAAGCAACACCTTCGCCACCGCCCGCTTCACCAACATCCTCTTCTCCGTCAAGAGCGCGACGGCGATCGCGGAGGAAGACATGCGCGACGGCGACACGTGGGTGGATGGCAGCAAGGTCTACATTTGCGATGCGACAAACAATCTGCCGTCGGGCAAGGCGTTTGAAATCGGTACGGTTGCCAAGCTCGGCCCGGTGTTCTGCGAAGGGACGGTCATCGGCGGCACCGCGAAGACGGGCCAGTACGGCTGGAGTTACATCGACCAGATTCTCTACCGCTATGACGGCACGGCCTGGGTCAAGTGGGGCAAGACCCCGCGGTGGATTTCCGACGTCCGCTCGCTCGTGAAGGCCAAGGTCACCAACGTCGTCCAGATGCTGGAATTCGATCCGACCCCGGGCGACCAGTTCCTCGACGTCAAGAACGGAGTTGTCTATCTCTACCGGGCGACCCTGCCGATGGACCGTCCTTACTGCTACGAGCCCGGGAAACCGGAAACGCTCATCGATCCGTCCGATATCGGCTATGTCGCCGAGGTCGAGGCCGACCCGGTGATGCCCGGCCACCGGTTCTACGTGCAGAATCTGGAAACCGTCGTGGAATGCGACAGCAACATGGTGTTCTCCACGGTGGCCCACGCCTATGACGAAGACGGGTTGTTCGTGAAGGTGCAGTCCGAAGGAATGGCCTACAAGAGCGACAAGGCGCGCCAGTACTTCCGCAAGTGGGGCTATGTGCCGACCCTCGAAGACGGCACCGTCAGCTATGACTGGGAGAATGATTGGACTTCCGCGGCCCGCTCCTCCGGTGGCGTCCAGCTCTACCGGACCGCCGGCATCGATTCCTTCGCCACCTACACCCCCATCATCGGTGCCGATACCGACGGGGACGGGCTCCCCGACAGTTGGGAAGTGAGCTACGGCCTCGATCCCAACGACCCCGGCTTCGGCAATGTCGGCCGCTATCTCGATACCGACGGAGACAATGTTCCCGACGAGTATCTCTACGACCCGGCCAACTTCGTCAACGGCCCGTGGGGCGACCCCGACAACGACGGGCTCAACAACCGCGCCGAATACCTCGCCGGAACCAACCCGAAGAAGTTCTCCACCGACAACAGCGGCGAAAGCGACTTCGAAGGCACGCGTCCCCCGAGCCATGCCACGTTCGGTTCGCTCTACATGGACGGCGATGACATTCCCGATTCCTGGGAAATGCTCTTCCCGAAGGCGTGCAGCCCGTTGCGCTACGATGCCAACCTCGACTACGACGGCGATGGCTGGGACAACTACTCGGAGTACATGGGCGGTCGTTATACGATGAGCTCCAACGTCTACGAGGTCGTCACGAACGGCGAAGGCGGAGTCAGCTCGAACTGGGTGTCCGGGTCGGGGCTGTACATCCCGTACTGCCTGCCGGATGACGCGGCCGTGTATCCGCAACCGGAGTTGACCTTCCACTTCAAGGTCGATTGCCCGAAGATTCCGCCCACGGGCGAGAAGTGGTATCTCCGCATCTTCGCCTACACGGAGAAGAACATGGCCTGCCCGGATGCCGAGGGAGCCATCCTCTTGTCGTCGGCGCTCCGGAATGGGCAGACGGTCAAGCTCGACAAGTGGTCCGAAGGCGGACACCTCCGCCAGGGCGGCAACTACTTCATGGCGTTCATCGACGAGAACAACGACGGCCAGTGGAACGACGGCGAACTGCTCGGCTTCTCCGAGAACATGCCCGAGAACATCTCCTGGGGCAGCGCGGACATCAACATGTGCCTGTCCGAGAAGGCCCGCGGGTTCCCGCGCGTTTCCTGGGCCGGCGCGACGGTGTCGGAGGCTGCCACCGGAAACACGAACTCCGCGACGACGGTCTTCTCCGGCCTCGAACTCTCCACGTTCGTCTTCAAACAGGGCAACACGGTGCTCTTCAGCCAGGATCTGACCGGCTGCCGGAACACCCGCCAGTACATCCACGAACACGACTTCATGGCGCAGCTGGGTTCGACGCCCCTCTACGGCATCTATACGTGGTCCATCACGGCCAAGGGCGCCAGTGCGCCCTACGCCACCGGCACCGCCGACCTGCGGAACTATGCGACCTCGCTGAAGAAACCCGTGGTGCACAACCCCAAGGGCACGATGCACTATGCCAAGGCCCGGCTGAACATGACGCTGGACCGCGACATCACCAACCTGCGCTTGGTGGTGAAGAACGCCGGCGGGACGACGGTCGTGGACAAATCCATGCTCGCCCCGTACGTCGACCAGGACAATCTAGCCGAGATCGACTTCCCCAGGCTGTTCGGTTGGGGCAAGATGACGAACGACATCTACACGATGACCATCACCGAGTCCAATCCGGCCGCGAGCGCCAAGAGCGACCCCGTCACCTTCAAGGTCGATCTGGTTCCTCCCGTCTCCGGCGGCGGTGCCTCGGTCAGCGGCACGATCCACGGCATGTCGGAAATCTCGAATGTCGTCATCGAAGCCTATGCGGGTTCCGGTTTCGACCAGTCCCCGATGGCGAGGACCCTGCTCAAGGCCGATGGAACCTACGAGATGCGCGGCCTCTCGGTCGGGTCGGCCTACCTCCGCGCCTTCCACGACGTGAATGCCAACGGCGTGCTCGACGCCGGCGAGGCGTGGACCGTCCTCAAGGGAGCCGCCGACACCATCCGCGACATTGCCTGGACCACGGCCCAAATTCGCGGGAAAACCCCCAAGGGCGGTGTGAGCACCGAACCGGCGGTGTCCGGATACGCGAGCGACTACTCCCTCAAGAACGTCAACGTCAAGACGCTCCGCGAGTACACCGGCAACGACATGGTGCTGCATGACAGCGACTCCGACCAGGATGGGTTGCCGGACAGCTGGGAACGCTACTATGCGGGCGATTTGACGACCATGAACCAGATCACCGACTTCGAAGGGGATGGGTTGTCCGATCTCGACGAGTACCACGCCGGCAGCAACCCGAAACTGCCCGACACCGATGGCGACGGAATCACCGATCTCAAGGAGGTCCAGAAATACGGAACCAATCCGGCCTCCGACGACACCGACGCCGACGGCTTGACCGATGACGCGGAAATCAAGCAGTACCAAACCGATCCGACCAAGGCCGACAGCGACGGCGACGGAATCCCCGACGGCGAGGAAATCAAGGGGACCTCCGGTTACGTCACCGATCCGCTCAAGACCGACAGCGACGCCGACGGAATGGACGACAAGTACGAGATCGAGAACGGGTACAACCCGGTCGATCCTTCGGACGGCCTCTCCGACGAAGACAACGATGGCTTCACCCTCGCCCAGGAGCTGGCGGCCGGTACCGATCCGACAAACCCCGACAGCGACGGCGACGGCGTTCCCGACGGAGAGGATCCCGCCCCGCTCGACCCGACCGAGCCCATCCTGCCGGTCGAACCCAAGGTCGCCTTCAAGAAGGCCCCGACGTTCAACGGTTCGGGGGACATGGAGATGACCTTGGCCGTCGAAGGGACCCCGATGAAGCTCACCGTCCAGTCCTCCCCCGTTCTCTCCGAGCCGGATTGGAGCAACGCCTACGGTCCGACAAACGTGACCGAAGATACGGATGCCCTGGTCGTCACCGTCCCGGCCGCTCCCGGCCAGCCGATCAAGATGTTCCGTGTCATCTACAACAAGCCCTGAGCGCAGGGCGCGTCAAGGCGGGGAACCACCATTCCCCGCCTTGACATCATCCCTTTGGAAATGTAAAAGCCTGTAAACCACATTGAGGAGCAAACACATGAAGCGTATTTTCACCATTGCATTGTGCGCGGTCGCGGCCGCCGCCCTGCTGTCCGGTTGCGAATGGAGTACGTCCAGCGAGCACAACACCAGCTGGAACGATTCCTACAACTGGGTCAATTTCTCCGGCACCTACCGGAGCGCCTCCGGCGGCATGCTGGTCACCGACTACACCAGCACCCCCTCCACGCCCGGCGCCACCAACACGTACACCTCCACCGAGTCCGGCGGGGTGCTCCCTGCCAGGACGCTTGCGGCGAATGGCAAGGCGAGCAAGCATCCCATCGTACCCAGCTCCTTCACCCTTTCCATCGGGTCCGATCTTGCGTTCTCCGATGATGGAAACGGAACCCTGACCGGGGCTGGTGGTAGCGGCACGATCAGCTATGATGGAGGTACGTGGACGATCAAGTTGGACGATGTTCAGGAGTCCATGAGTCGTCGCAACATCACCATTTCCTACGCCTATCAGGTCTCCAACAGCGGCTCCGCCTCCGGCGCGCGCGCTGGTTCCACCGGCAAGGCCATCTACTCGTTCGTGGTCGCCCAGCAGGGCGAGAAGCTGACCATCACCGACAACAACGGCGCCGCCTACAAGGGCCACATCGGCGGACTCCGGTCCACCTCCGGCATCACCTCCACCAACAGCATGCCGAAGGACGGCGATGTCATCGTCGCGAGCTTCTCCACCGAAGGCACGAGCGCCGCCGGCATGAAGGTCACCATCACCGGCACCTTCCAGGGCAACGTCGCCTCCGGCGTGTTCACCGGCCGCACGATGCAGGGCACCTGGATTGAAGCCGGCGGCAAGACCGGCGACATCAACGGCACGACGACCTCCGTCGCCATCTCGGCCTCCACCTCCTCGGAGACCACCGAGACCACCACGGCCGAATAAGCCGCCCCTCGCGCACCAGATTGGCGACGACGCCGCGGGTTTCCCCGCGGCGTTTTCATTTGGCGCGAATCGGCCGTGAGGGGAGGGCAGGGGGGATTGTTTCAGCCACAAAGAGCACAAAGGAAACAAAAGAGAAGAAGCCGCTGGCTTTGCTGTCTCCTTTTCGACACAACGTGCCCAGCGCCGGGGGCCTGGGGCCCCCGGCGCTGGGCACACCATGAAAGGGCATGGAAACTTTTGTGTTCTTTGTGTTCTTTGTGGCTGGAAAACTCTCCCGGTCCTAGAGCGGATCAAGGAATAGTGTAGCCGCATCAAACCCCGATTTGTCTGATGCGGCATTATGAATGCACGGTGCAAGAATGGTGCCAGGGCACGCCCCCCTCCGAGAGGGGGGTGGCGCGGCCATGAATGGGATGTCTATGCATGGCAAAAGACAAGTAGCAGGGGCCGCGACGGGGGGAGTACTGCGGGTTGCCGTTGCAACAACCTCAACCTCTCTCCAGCAACAAGCAGATCAAACCTTTTGCGAGTCGATCATGTGCA
>LXOW01407366.1_pt1 | contig 11559 bp, 7 predicted proteins | sample 1368591 | NCBI WGS metagenome assembly LXOW01 (sample SAMN04884650, study PRJNA319009) | bovine gut metagenome | isolation source: Cow rumen | host: Bos taurus | place: Italy: Legnaro (PD) | collected 2014-07-09
GATAGGTGGTATTCAGGCTGTGCTCCAAAACCGGAGAGGGTCTTCATCATAGCCACCTGATGTAGGTAGTCGCTGTCTTTCGGCCCTGCTTTTTTCTTGTTTTGGTCGTCGCCATAGACGCAGTAGTTGAACCAATTGCGCTGTTGTGTGAAACGGTCGCCTTTATGGATGAGGAACCATGGGAGGTAGTTGTTATTATTGCTATCGAGGAAGCTTTCAGCGAGGCAAGTGGCCAGAAGGTCGGCATTGTTTTGGGTGAAGTAACGGTCGTAGGCTTGGTTCAGTACCTTTCCAATGGTGGCGCCGGTCATGGCGTAGTCGGGGTTGTGAATGTCGCAGCAGAGCTGAAGGTCGTAAAAGGGGTTGAGGGTATGGATGGCGGCCAACAATCCCATCTTTTGGTCGTTGGGGAAGTCTTTTTCGATGATGTTTTCGATCTCGATCTGGAGTTCTGGAATGTGTTCAAGCCATTTTGAGATCTTGCCGCTATAGAGGTATTTGATGGCCAGATCCATGTCTTCGACCATAAAAGCGGCCAGTTCCTCTGGGCTGTGGGCGATTTGATGTTTACTGCTGTTGAAGATGATGTTTAAGCCGCCGTGGCTTGCCTCGTTATAAACCTCCACAGTCTTGCCATCGAGGAATTCGTTGATTTCCTTCAGCCCCCAGCGGTGTGCGGGATCCTTGACCAGCAACCCTCGGGTGATGGTGTAGAGGGGATCGGGCATGTCGGAGGGGACGACGATGCCGTTGTGAACCTTTTGCATGGCCATGGTGGTCTCTTTGTTTCGGAAGGCTGATTCGCCATACCAAAGACAAAGGATGGTCATACCTAAGGAGTAGAAATCGGCAGCAGGGGTAAGCTCGCAGTAGGTGCTATTTTCGATAGTCACCGTGTGCTCATAGACTTCGGGCGCCGCATAGATGGGGGTTCGGCTTTGTTGTGTGGTTACCTTGCCGTGGTCGAGCACGTCGGCGATGCCAAAGTCGCAAAGCACGCAGCCCCAGGTGGATTTATCGCGAATGAGGATGTTGGCGGGTTTCACGTCTTTGTGGATGAAGCCCATGCGATGGCAGGCATCCAAGGCCTCGGCCACCTTGCGAACGATGGCCAGGATGGCGTCTTTGTTGCCTTTCAAGTCGACGCCGCTCACGGCACCTTCGGGGCAATGTTCCATCAGCTCGAACTGACGTTGCTCGCCTTCATAGTCCATGGTGCCGTAGTCGTAGAGATCTACCACCTGGCCCATGCCTCGCATCCTTTTCACCAGCTTCAGCACGTTGGCGTTAAAGCTGGAGCCTGGCTTATAGACCTTCAGCAGCTTGCCGTCACGTAAGATGATGTCGGCTTGTGATCCGCTATGGGCTACGTTGCCGTCAGACGGGGGCGTGGCGGTGCCTTGGGGTGGCGTCGCTGTCCCCTGTGGAGCGGTGGCGGTCCCTTGCGGGGCAGTGGCCGTTCCTTGAGGTGCCGTTGCAGTCTCTTGGGGTTTCTTGGCGTTTTTTAGCAGCTCTGACAGGTCGTCCATGGCTTATTCCTCATATTGATAATCTTTGGTGACGATCACCTCTTCCTCGGTCTCGTAAATCCAGGTGCCGCCATGCCAAGGCTCAGCACAATCGCTGGGCTTGCTGTGGAAGCATCCGCAATAGTTGCACACCCATCCTGTCCGGGTGGTCTTCGTTACCTTTCTGACGGTCTCGATGGCCACCTTTCGGGCGGAGTAATAGTTGTATTGCTCTTGTGGCGTGGATCCAGCTGGAGGCAGCATCTCTTCAAATAATTTGTTGATGTCCTTCACCACGTTTTGGTACTCTTGCTGGACTTCAGCCTGTTGCGTTCCCTCGGCGGCGTTTTCCAGCTGCTCTTCCAACTCGGCGGCACGGTCCATTAGCTTGGCGGCCTGCTGTACCTTGGGGTCTTCCTTGGCTTTCTCGATGGCACGGGCGGCAGCACGGGTCAGTGGTTCGTTGCATTTGCGGCAGAAGGACCGCACGTTGAAGGTGCCGCACTTTGGGCATACCGTGCCTTCAGCTGGCATGCCACATTCCTCGCATACGGTATCCGAGGCATCCATGGGTGCGCCGCAGAAGGTACAGTAATCCACGAGCTTCTTTCCGCAAAACGGACAGAATTCCACATTCAGCTCGATCTCGGCGCCGCAATGCTTGCATTTTCTTGAGCTTTTGCTCTTGAGGCTGGGCCTGACCTGCTTCTTGGTGGCTTCTTTGCCTTTGGCATGCTGCGACTCTATGGCAGGATTGCTCTGTGTCATGTGAAGGACGTTCTATTGGTTAGCTAATGGAGAGAATGGATGGGATGAAGCTTCGGCGCAAGCCGTTGGCCAAGAGCTCAACCATCTGTCGCCCGTCGAGATGCAAGGCCTCTTCACCGATCTTGAACAATAGCTCGAGTTCCTTTTGGTCAAGTTTATGGTCGCTCACCAGCACGTTGATCAGGTAGAGGAACAGGGTTCTGGCGTTGTTCGGGTCGGCTTCCAAGATGTTATGGACGCTTTGGTTGAAGAGGTCGGAGCAATTCTCGGTGGTGATGCCTTGCAGGATGTTCAATGGGAACATGTAGTAGCTCGACATCTGGTCGATGATGAGCTCGTGCTCCTGTTGGGTGATCTGTCCATCGGCGTTAGCCATGATCAGACCTCCGGTGGCCATGAAGATGATCATCTCGTCCTCAATCGGGTTGGTGTTGAGTCGTGCGATGGCGTTGGTAAGCACTTGCATGCCCTCGCTGAGTTCCTTCTCGGTCTTGGCATTGGCGAAGAGGTTGAGTGCTTCGATGCGGATGGGGCTCACAGGATGGGTATAGCCGTCGTTGAGGCTGAGGCCGCAGCCTGAGATGTAGTGCTGCAACGCTTCGCGGTTTTCCTCGATGAAGGCGGGGATGTTGGCTTCGATCTTGTCGAGCTTCAGTCCTGACTTAAGTTTCAGCTCAGCTGAGATGCAGGCGTTGATGTCGTCGGTGGCCAGGTAACCATAACGATCGGCGAAGAGCTCGCTCAGCTGTTTCCAGTAGTAGTACTTGAAACGCAACGGAATGGGTAGGTTGGGACGACCGTATTCATCGGCGCCGAAGATGAAGTAGATGACTTGGTTTAGGATATAGTTGTCGTCAAGGAGATGGCCCAGTTCATGTCCGACCACGGAGCAGAGCTCGGGTTCAGTCATGGTCTCGATCATGGCGGAGTTCACCTCCACGATATAAGGCATCTCAGGATCCATGGGTTTCATCACATGGGCGCATGCGTTGAGGGTGGCGTCGCTGATGACGAAGAAGTCGACTGGATGTTCCAGGTTGACGCGATCCTTGACGTCGTTAAACAGATTGTACAAGCGGGGCATTACCTTTTGGGTGACTTTCAGGCTGCGTCCTTCCATCCGCACGCGCTCGGCCCTGTCGTCCATCTTGTCGATGCCGAGTTTTTGCATCACTTGCCAAACGATGTCGCCTTGCAAGGCATCCCAAAGCTGTTTGGTAAGTTGGTTATACATGGGAATCTCCGGCAGATGGTCGTTCTGCTTGATGTCTTTCTGAAGTCGTGATCTATAGTCTGATGCTTTCATGGCGTGAGGTTTTTAAGGTTATGACCAAGCGTCGTAGCGGCCGTCGTCATCGGGCTCGTCGTCAAGGCAGATGTTATCGAGTTTGGCACCCAGAGCAGCGATTACTTGTTTCAACTCGTCAAGGTCGTTAAAGCTCTTGGGATTGTATTTCTTGTCTTCGAGTGTCAGGATCATGTCGCCTGCGATGGGGCCGGGGTAGATCTTGCATCCGATGGGGTTCATCGGCAGGTCTTTCATCAGGCCCATGTTGTCCACCCAACCGGTGATGTGGTCGTCGTAGCCCAACTGGTTGCTGATGTCGTAGAGCGGTTGCACGCGGATGGCGTCGAGGCGGTTGGCACCGACGAAATCAGGCAGCTCGTCCCAGCCATTCTCCACGTCGAATTCGATGATGTCGGCTTTGCCATCGGTCTTCACGATGGCGATAAGCAGCAAATCAGATTCGTATTCTTCCTCGTCATCATCTTCATCTTCCTCGTCGTCGTTTTCATGACTTTTTTCGTATTCCGGGATGTAATACCGCTCAATCTCTGCGGCATAGTCGGTAAGTTCGCCGTTACGGTAGCTTTCCACCACCAAGTCGAGCACATTGTCATCACCGTTGCGTAACGCCATCATGACGCAGTGATTCACAAATTCTTCCTTGTTGTCGATCTCGTATGGGTTCTCGTCTCCTGAAACCATGACCCCCAACATTTCGTAGGAGTCGCCATCATCACGTTTGGTGCCTTCGCAGAACCAGAACCATGCTTTTTCGAAGTCTTTTTCAAAACCGTAATACCCATGGTAATAGGCATTGCCCATGAAGTAGGGGGCTAAGTCGCTGCCTTCTTCGCAAGCGCTGATGGTGTAGTGCATGATGTCTGCGGTGGCCTGTTTTTGGTCACGGCTGTTCATGTCTTCATAGCGATCCATGAGGCCGCTGGCCTTCAATAAAAGACAGTTGGCCACACCGGCTTCGCAACCCTGCTCAAGCAGTTCGTCATACTCATCGTCTTCAAAGTGCAGGTTGCACAGGTCGCTCCAAGCCTCGTAGTAACCCATGCCAATGGCCTTGCGGTAGTATTTGTCGGCGTTTTTCTTGTCTTTGAGTTCTGCGTACGCCTCGGCGATGATGCTGTAATAGGCGGGATTGACCGTTAGGATGTCGTCGCTTTCGCCGTCTTTGAACCAATCCTTTATGCCGTCGGCAACCCGTTTGGGATCGGCAGTCACGTTGTTCCAGCCGTAGATGGTTTGGCGTAAGACATACTGATAAGCAAGGAAACTGCCTTTGTCCACGGCATCGTTGACCATTCGAGCGGCTTCTTCGCGATCCACCAGTCCATAATGACCTGCCTTGTAGAGTACCGACTGTGCAAAAAGTGCGTCGTGTACACCACCTTTATCCGCTTTTTTGAGGTATTCGTTGGCGATGTTGAGGGAGTCCGCTTCAGGGCGATGGGCTTCCAGCCAGCGGCCGTAGGCATATTGTGACAGGGCATAGCCTTTCTCGGCGAAATCCTTCAACAGGGCCACCTGCTCCTTGCTGATTTTGAAGAGGCGTGAACGTTGGTTCACGATCATCAGGAAGAGATGGCAGGCATCTTTGTCCAGGTGAGCGGCATAGATGAGGTTGTCAAAAGCCGTAGGAATATCATGTTTCATGAGGGCTTTCTTGCCGAGCGTAACGGCTTCCCTGATTTCATCTTGAAGCTGTTCCTTGTCGATATCGTCATCTTTCTTTCCAGTCTCGCAGGTGTTGCAAGGGCCGTTGCTTTCGCGAGTATCAAAGGAGTCTTTACTTTGGCTTTTATCGAGACGCTCACGGATGTCGTTAGCGACGCTGTCAATGAGGATTTCAAGCGCTTTGTCGCCATCATAGCCGAACTTATCGGCGATGAACTTGATGTATTGTTTCTCGTTCTCATCGATATGTCCGTCAGACATCATCATAAGGGTGAGGTTCTTCAGGTAGAAGGTCTTCTCTTCGTCGGTTTCAGGCACCTCGATAATTACAGTGTCTTTTTGTTCCTTGGCGGTTTTGATACAAAAATCAAATTCTTCTTTTGTGGCGCCAAGGCTTTCGGCGATGCTGCAGAGGATAGTTGTTTCTTCATCGCTGATTTCTCCGTCAATCATTGCGATGTTGATCATGTTGATCAGATGAGCTAGTTCAGGTTTATTCATGTTATTCTAGTTTTTTGAAAATTTTTAAGTATAGAGTACAAAAATAAACATTTTTTTGAAAAAACAAAAAAAACCGCTGGTTTCCAGCGGTTTTTTATCTGTGCGAGAAGGAATTAGTTACTTCCCAAACCCTCCTAATGCGGTGTAGAGGTTGATGAGTGCTTGGATCATCTCGTATTGGTTCTGCACCTGCGTGAGTTGTGCCGAAAGCAGCGACTCTTGTGCCGTGAGAACCTCCAAATAGGTGGTTGAACCGTGGTTCATCAACTCGGAAGTGGCTGTAAAAGCTTCTTGCAGGGCATTGACGCGGATGTCGATATGTCCAGCCTTTTCCTCTGCTGTCTCGATGGCTTTCTTGTATTGATACACCTCGTTACCAGCGTCATAAAGGGTTTGGACAAACTGCAAGCGTGCCTTCTCCTGGTTGGCTTTGGCATTGCGGAGTTGTGCCGTGAGCTGCCCACCTTGGAATACAGGTTGCGCCAACGTGCCTACAGCCTGTGCGATGAGGCCGAGGGCATTGAAAGAGCCGGCCATGCCGAACAAACCGTCGATGCTGAGCGAAGGATAGAATGACTGACGTGCCTGCTGGGTGCTGTAGTAAGCGATCTCCATGTTGCGCTCAGCCATGCGGACGTCCGGACGGGCATCAAGCAAACGGATGGGCAAACCTAAGTGAATCTGTTCTGGCATCTCAAACTTATCGAATGTGGAACGCTCAATGTGATGAGGCGGCTCGGCGAGCAACTTGCAGAGTGAAGCCTCGGTGATGGCTATATTGTAGCGCAAATCAACAATATCGGCACGCAAAGCCTCCAACGAAGCTTGCATCTCATACACAGCCGGGCTGTTGTAGATACCCGCCTGGAACAAGGCCTGTGTGGTGTTGTACGACTCCTCATACAGCTTCTCGGTCGCTTCGGAAATCTCCAATTGGCGGTCGAGCATCACCAAGTTATAATATAGGTTGGCGACGTTGGCGGCCAAGTCGACTTGCACTGACTGACGTAAGTCCTCATCGTATGCCAGCCTGGCCTTGGCTGAGCGGATATTGCTTCGGGTTTGGCCGAAAATGCCCAGCTGCCAACTTGCCTTTACGGGCAGCTGAACGCTGTAGCTGCTGGCTCCGCCTAGATAATTATAGGAGACATTGGGAACAAACGACAAAGTGGGAGCGTAGCCCCATTTGGCTGCCATCACCTCGTTCTGCGCCTGCTCAATGCTGAGTTGCGTGATGCGCATGTTGGTGTTGTTGACTAAAGCCGTTTCAATGAGTCGCTGGAGCGATGGATCCTTGAAGATGTCACGCCAACTCAAATCGCCTATCGATACGGTGTCTTGTGCATTGACTATATCACCCATGAGGTTGTCCTGCGCGGTGACATTCGACTCGTATTTCTTATAGAGGTTGCAGCCCGACAACAGCAGCAACCCAACGCATATCAAAACTATAGGTCTTTTCATAAAGCTCATGGTTTGTTTTATTCAACATCATCTTTATCAGGGGTCAAACGATCGTGAATGTTTTGGAACACGATGTACAATGCCGGCGTGATGAACAGGATGGCGATGATAGCCACCGTCATACCGCCTACCACGGCGATGGACAACGACTTGTTACCCACAGCACCTGCACCAGTTCCGACAATCAACGGAATCATACCGATAATCATGGTCAAAACGGTCATCAAGATAGGACGCAGACGGTCTTGGCAAGCACCAACGGCAGAATCGTAAACAGACATGCCCTCCTTGTGTTTCTGCACGGCAAACTCCGTGATAAGGATGGCTGTCTTGGCTGCCAAACCCATCAACATGATGACACCTACCTGCACATATACGTTGACGCCCACACCCATCAGCACCTCCAAGGGGCGAACTGCCAGGTAAGCGCCGAAGATACCGAACGGGATGGACAACAACACCGCGAAGGGGATAAACACCGAGTTGTACAACACGGCAAGGATGAGGTAGATCAACAACACCGCGATGGCATAGATGATTACGGTGGTGTTGGAGCCGGCGTTGGCAGCTTCCTCACGGGCCATACCGCCATACTCGTAGCTGTAGCCATCAGGGAAGACCTCATCCATCACCTCATCAACAGCGGTACGCACATGCGACGAGGTATATCCCGGGGCGGGAAGCACGTTGAGGCCGTAGCAGGTNNGTGCTCGGTTCCATACGATATTCATCGCCAGCCTCCATAAGCACTTGGTAAACCTTACCATATTTGGTATAGTTGCCGATATAGGTTCCAGCGAGGTTGGTGCCGATGGTCTCAACGACGGTCTTGGGTGAGATGCCCTTGCTCATACATGCCGCCACATCAACCGTGAGCGTGTATTTCGGGAAGTTGGCCGAATAGGAGGCTATGGCCATCATCACTTCCGGACGTTCATTCAGTTTCTGCGTGAACTCGTTCGCATAATTGATGAAAGTCGCATCATCGTCACTCGAACTGTTCTGTAGGTTCAACTCAATGGCAGAGCCAGAACCATAGCCAGGAATCTGAGGCATCTGGAATGCGGTGACATCGGCTTCCGGCATATGCTCCATGGCCCATAAGGAGATTTGGGTCTGAACATTGGCGATGCTGTAAAAGCTACGCTCGCTCCAATTCTTCAGACGCACCATCAAGGTACCGTAATTGGTGCCGGCACCACCATTCATGATGGAGAAGCCCGATACGCCACTCATCAATTCAACATCATCGATGGTATTGATGTAGTTTTCAAGCTTAGCGACAGCCGACTCCGTTTCATTCAAATAGGTGCCAGGCGCAGTTTGCACGTCGACGAAGAAGAAGCCTTGGTCTTCCTGGGGGACGAGGTCCGTTTGGGCGGTCTTCATCAGCCATATCATACCTAAACCGAAGATTGCAACCAGAATCCATGAAACAGCGGGGCGCTTGATGAATTTGCTTACACCTTTCATATACTTGCCCAACAGGGCGTTGAAAGCCACATCGTAGGCTTGCTTGACGTAATAGCTGATTCCTTTCCGCTCTTTCTCGCCTTCTTTCTTTGGTTTGAACATCAGCGCGCAAAGGGCTGGACAGATGGTCAAGGCCGAAAGGGTGGAGAGACACACTGAACCCGACATGATGAAACCGAACTGTTTGAAGAAGGTGCCTTGTGTGCCACCCATGAAGGTCACGGGGATAAACACGGCGACAAACACCAACGTAGTTGAGATGGCGGCTGCCGTCACCTCATGGAGCGCCTCAGTGGTGGCGGTGGCTGCACTGTATTTGCCGGTCTCCATCTTCGTCATCACCGCCTCGACGACCACAATGGCATCGTCGACGACGGTTCCGATGGCCAATACCAAGGCAAATAGCGTAATGAGGTTGAGCGAATAGCCCAAGGCCCACACAAAGGCGAAAGTACCTATCAACGACACGATGATGGAAATCGAAGGAATCAGCGTTGCCTTGAAATCTTGCAGGAACAGATACACGATGAGGATGACGAGGATGATGGCGACAATGAGGGTCTCGACGACATTGTGGATGGAGGCGTAAAGGAAATCATCGGAGGTCTCCATCTGCCTGAATTCCAAACCGGCAGGCAACGACTTGGAGATATCCTTGATCACCTTGTTGATTTCGGCATTAACCTCTGTGGCATTGGCACCCGGTGCTTGATTGACGATAAACATCACCCCGGGGTGTCCGTCCACCCTTGATCGGTAGGAATACGACTTGGTACCCAACTCCACGTCGGCCACATCCCCCAAGCGAACAAACTCACCTGCAGAGGTGGCACGAACAATGATTTGCTCAAACTCGCTCATTTCTTCGAGCTGTCCCTGGAACTCGATGTCAATCTTGTTTACCGTACTCTCAATGCTTCCCACGGGCGACACAAGGTGTTGCTCCAGAATGGCATTCGCGATTTCTTCTCTGGTGATGCCGTAGGAGGCCATCACATCCGGCTTGATCCAGATACGCACACCGTAGGTATCGCCAAGGAGCGTGGTGCTACCCACACCCGTGATACGGCTGATACGCGGCATCACATTGATGTCCAGGTAGTTTCCAATAAACTTCTGGTCAAACCGGTCGTCGGTACTCTCCAACGACTGGATTTGTAGGATGGAGTTGACGCTCTTCTGGACGGTAATACCGTTCTGAACCACAGCGGCGGGCAGCAAACCCTGAGCCTGGCTCACACGGTTTTGCACGTTCACGGTAGCTTGGTCAGCATCGGTACCTTGCTTGAAAAACACGTTGATTTGAGCACTACCGTTGGAGTAGGCTGTCGATGAGATATACATCATGTCCTCCACGCCGTTCACCTGCTGCTCAATAGGCATGATGACCGATTTCATGATTGAAGCGGCATCGGCACCCGTGTAATAAGCCGAAACAATAACCTGGGGAGGCGCAATGTTGGGGTATTGTTCAATCGAGACCGAGCTAAGCCCCACGATACCGATAAGGCAAACCAGCACACCGACGACCATCGCCGCCACCCAGTGCTTTACGAAATACTTTTGTTTTACGGGCTTCTCCATGGTTATCTGATTTTAGCTCCGTTAGACAACTTGCCTGCACCGTTGGTGACCACTTCGTCGCCAGCGTTCAAGCCTTCGAGAATATAATACTCCGTTCCGTCGTTGGATGGATACACTTCCTTGCAGATAATGCCTTCCACCGTGCCGTCTTGCTTGACGCGGTAGAACATCATCTGGTCTTGCAGGCGCACGGCGGCCGTCTGCGGCACGCTCAGCACGCTGTCGAGCGTAAAGGGGATGATGATATTGGCCGACAAGCCCGAGCGAAGCACGCCGTCGGGATTAGGGAACTCGGCCTCGCATGACGCTGTTCCCGTGGTTTGGCTGACGAGAGCGCCAATGACGGTCAAATTGCCGTCATGTTGGTAGATGGAACCGTCCTTCAGTTTGAGTTTTACCTTGGGCATCACATCGCCGATAAGGGAGCCATTGGGGCCTTCCATGCCGTTTTTGCCGGTGGTCAAGTGATATTCCATGACGAGGCTCAACAGCTGGGTCTCTGTGATGGAGAAGTTGGCTTTCACCTTGCTGATGTCGCTCACGGTGCATACAGGCATGGCTCTGGAGACCATGTCGCCCACATTGTATTCGTTACCGGCGATGAAGCCCGTCACCGGTGAGGTGACGGTGCAATAACCGAGGTTGGTCCTCGCGATGTTGAGCTGAGCTTGGGCCTGCGAAACCGAGGCCTGTGCCGAGTTGTAGTCGTTGAGGCTGGTATTGAGCACATAGTCGCTGATGATGTGCTTCTCATACAGTTTCTGGTTCGACTCATACTGTAACCTTGTGGTCTCCAAATTGGCTTTGGCCACCATCAGATTGGCTTCGGCCGACTGAACATTGAGTTGGTACTCGGTCGGGTCAATCACAAAAAGGGTTTGGCCTTTCTGGACAATGGTGCCCGGGGTGTAATTCTTCTTGGTAACCAGGCCTTCCACCTGTGGATACACCTTGATTTCGTTGATACCACAGGTCGTTGCCGGGAACGTCATGTTATAGGTTTTGGATTCCGGCTGAAGCACCTTGGTTTCGAACTTCGCCGTAGGCATCTCAAATTGGGTTTGGCTTCCGCCGCAGGAAACCATTACGCCACAGGCCAATAGCAGCGCTGCGCATAGTAAAAGGTACGGTTTATTCATAATACATCATTTTGTTGTTATCAAGGAATAAATTAACTTTAACGAGCAAAGATATGAAAAAGTTAATTAAATGTCAAATGCACAAAAAAAGCCGTTGGAACTCCAACGGCTTTTTGGCTGTACTCCCGCAGGCTGTCTCTTATACACA